>Ga0265594_1000703_pt1 | contig 27242 bp, 29 predicted proteins | sample saktaG_11_FD_190147 | JGI IMG/M metagenome (GOLD analysis project Ga0265594, IMG submission 190147) | Saline water microbial communities from Sakinaw Lake, British Columbia, Canada - sak_2011_5_24_80m | ecosystem: Environmental > Aquatic > Non-marine Saline and Alkaline > Saline ... | reverse complement strand
CACTTTCCCCAGATAGATTACATTCTCAGAGGCGATACAACCGAGAAACCCCTTCTAGACTTGATGAACCATATAGACGTAGGAAAAGCGCCCGAGCAGGTTGAGAACCTGACTTGGAGAACCAGTGATAATCGTAAACGAGTCAACCCCATGACCTTTGTACCGACTAACATTGATGACCTCTGGATCGATTACGGGCAAGTCATAAAGCTAGTGCTAAGGCATAGAGACCTTGAGAGCACCCTCCCATACGAGAGCTTCATGGATTACCCCTTCACCGCGGTGCTCACATGCAAGGGATGCACCTATAACTGTATCACCTGCGGCGGCAGCTGCAACGCCTTCAAGAACTTCTTCAACAGAGACAGGCCGGCCTTCAAGTCGCCTCAGAAACTGGTCGAAGAGATTAACGTCATCAGCGAGTACTTCAAGGCGCCGATATTCCTTATAGGCGATCTTAGGCAGGGTGGCAGGAAATGGGCTGAACACGTGCTGGACGGGATAAAGAAATCTGGTCTAGATAACACAGTCACCTATGAGCTCTTCAACACGGTCCCGATGGACTGGATGAAGAAACTATCCGGCAGCACCGATAAGTGGACCCTTGAGATAAGCCCAGAGTCCCACGATGACGAGATCCGGAAAATAATGGGCAAACCCTACACCACAGCCCAGATGGAGGACACCATAGACAGCGCGTTAAAGCAGGGAGCCGAAAAGATCGACGTCTACTTCATGGTCGGACTATCGGGGCAGACCTCCGAGTCGGCTCTGGAAAGCATCGAATACGCCCGACATCTGTACGATGTGATGGATAACAACAGTAAGATATTCACGTTCACCGCACCCATGGCGCCGTTCCTAGACCCGGGAAGCATGATCTACGAAGACCCTGAAAGATACGGGTTCACAAGACTGTATTCCAACCTCAGGGAACACAAACAGGCTCTTTACCAACCGAGCTGGAAGCTCTACCTCAGCTATAACACGGACTGGATGACCCGGGATCAGGTAGCCGAGACAACATACGAGGCAATGATCAGGCTGAACCAGTTGAAGATGGATGTGGGCATAACCAGCCGAGCCCATGGCGAGAAAGTAAGCTATGGCTTAGACATGGCACGAACAATAATGCACAGTATCGACCAGATAATAGACTCGACAAGCGACCCGCAGGAAAGACAGAGAAAATACGACGCACTCAAGATAGAGATTGATGAGGCGAAAAAATCCACTGGACTCGCGAAACGGGAGCTGCGGATGCCTGGGCTCGCTGGGATAAGGGTGAAAGGCGCAGTCAAGTACCTGTTGAATTACCTTGGATTGTGAAACCCTTAGCCATACAATTGTTTTCCAATGTCTCTAAGGACGTCAATGCCTATCACCTCGTGTCCCTGTAGGGGCAGCTTCATCAGTGGGAGCTTGCCTGAATACGTTTCCTCCAGTATATTCATGTATTTTTCTTGGACCCGTCTTCTTTTACTGAGAAGCTCGGAGCTCATATCAACTTCCTGAGGAATCAAGGTGTTAACGATTATTCCGCCGATTTGGATCTCGAATTTCTCTAAATCCTGTTTAATCCTCTCGGTTTGGGAGACCCCCAGTCCCTCGGGGATGGTTACTAGGAAAGCAGTTGTGTTCTCTGACCTGATCATGTCTAACACGTTTTTAGCGAGCTGCTCCCATTCTCGGATTATCTTCAACGGGTCTCTCTTCTCACGGCCGGTCAGGTGTTCCAGCGTCTCCTTGAGTCTGATGTACAGCTTCGCTGCGTCCCTCATGTGGGTGTAGAAGGTCTCTTGAAGGTACAGTAGCGACAATGTGCCTCCAGCTGGGGCCGTATCCCATACTATCACATCGTACTCCCCCCCAGTATAGAGATCATACACGTAGCTAAGCGCGAACTCCTCATCTATGCCAGGAGCGCCAGCGATGTAATCGAGGATCTCCCTTCCCACCGGCAGGAAAGATGAGATAACCGCGTAGACCTCATCGCCGAACTTTTCCGTCCACATATCAAATATTCGCGAATAATCAAGCTCAACAGCCTCAAGGTTCTCTACCCCAGGTATCGGGGTTATTTTTCCTTTGACATCAACTTCCAGGATGTCTGTAAGGGATGGAGCGGGGTCCGTTGATATCAGCAATGTCCGGAAGCCTTCGGCGGCGTAGTGGATGGCGGTTGATGAAGCGCACGTGGTTTTTCCGACACCGCCCTTACCACAGAACATCAAGATTACTGGATGTGCATCGCGTTTATCGAGAGAACCATACTTCATGACGAAAGTATATCGGGATATCGTCGATAAAAAGAGTTCATAAGTATGGAGCCAGTTGGTTGGGTGTGACCGTTTGGAACGAGGTTGTCAGCGCCCTTGAGCAGATAATCGAGGAGTATGAGAAGGTGAACCACGCCATCTCATTGTTCCAAGACGACAGAAACCGGTTAATCGGTCTAAACAAGATTGGGTGCAGCGAGGGCGCGGCCTTGGAGCTGGGCTCAGGCCCAGGTAACTACAGCAGGATGATCTCCAGATTCCACGACGGATACCTGATCTGTCTCGACTTCTCCGACAAGATGTTAGTGACTTCGAGGTACAGGAACAAGGACTTGGTAAACCATTACGTCAGGGGTGTGTTCGAGGCCCTGCCCATCAGAGATGGGTCAATAAGCTTCGTGGCATCTGCCTACGCTCTGCGTGACTCTCTATACAAACCTCTCGTCATCAAGGAGGCGTGTGATACCTTAGCTACCGGAGGTAAATTTCTACTAATTGACGTCGGTAAGCCTGATAACCGGATCATTCAAGGCTTCATGTCTGTTTATATGAGGTACTTCGTCCCAGTAATAGGTGGGTTAACTGCGGGTTACGGATACAGGAACCCTTGGAGTAAATTGTATAAAACGTTCGAGAAGCTCCCCCCAAACAAGAACCTTATGGCAATCGTCGAGACTCATCTAGTGGATGTGGGTTTGGTGGAGAAAATATTGGGGGCGTTTGTTATCATTTGGGGGACAAAACCAGCTAATAACGTGTGAAATCTGGCTCGTTTATTGGGCTAATTTTTATAACTTACGCCGTTGTACTCTGGTGAAAGAGTTCCAAGGGTAGGAGCGTCAAGAAATAACAATCAAAAACAGGCAACATCAACTGGAGTTTATCAACGAGACCCTGAAGGAACTGGACCTCAGTTATATTCACCCACTCCTAGCAACGACAACTAAGTACGCGATATCCACAGGCGGCAAACGACTGAGACCGTTAATCGCCATCCTATGCACCGAGATGCTGGGCGGTGATTATCGTGATACCCGTGACATGTTCTTAGCTTTAGAGCTGATTCATAACGCCACCCTTGTCCACGATGACATAATCGACGGTGACATGTATCGCAGGGGGGAGCCTTCTCTCTTCTCTGAGCACGGTGTCAAGAAGGCGGTGCTGACGGGTGACGCTCTTCTAAGCATAGGTCTCATGTATGCATCCAAGACGGGTAAACCAGAGATAGTTGAATGGTTAGCCGAGACATCGCTCAAGATGGTTCAAGGCATTACATTACAGAACCAGTACAAGCGTAAACTAATGTCGGTCGATGATTACCTCTACATGAACTATCTGAAGAGCGGCAGTCTCTTCGAGGCAGCATCAGCTCTCGGAGGCATCACTGGTTCGAATGACCCAGAAGACGTTAAGAAACTAGCCCAATTTGGAAAATACTTCGGCAACGCCTACCAGATAAGAGACGACATCATAGACACCTTGACCCCACAAGGCAGCGACAAATCACCTAACAATGATCTCCTAAACGGCGATCCATCCCTCCTACTACTATATGCGGTTAACTCCGATTCCATCAATGAGGAAGATAAGTCAAAGTTTTTATCGATTTACAGAGGTGAAAGTAAGGAACTTGACGTTGATTTTATACATAGGGTCTACGAGGAAACCGGGTCACTTCAAAAGGCCATCGACAAGATGAAGGAGTTCTCAAACATGGCAAGGAAAATTTTGGATGAATACCCAGAATCTGACGCAAAGGAGTCACTTTATGAACTCTTAGAGCAGTACAACTCAAGCTTCACCTATAACTTAGATGCGCTATCTTCAGACGTGATACAAGCCCTTTGACATCGGAGCAGACAAAATGCAGTATCTAGAAAAAAACCAAAAATACGATGTAATCGTCGTCGGCGCGGGTCCAGCAGGCTCGACAACGGCGAAGGCAGCCGCGGAGAGAGGCCTCGATGTCCTACTTGTGGAAAGGGAACTAGAGATAGGTGTGCCGGATAAATGCGGTGAGTACCTACCAAGTCTCGATGAGATGAAACGTCTCACACCCAAGGTCGCCCATTTAGATGAGTTCTTTGATCCGCCGAGCCACTGTGTCGTGAATCATACCAAATATGTGAAGTTCGTTTTTCCAAACAATGTCGAGATGTCTGTCCCGTTCAACGGCGTCGTGGTAGACAGAAAACTCTTGGACAAACATCTAGCCAACGAGGCGGCGAGGGCGGGCGCCCATATTGCGCCATTCACCTCGGCCTTGAATCTTCTAGACAACGGCACGGGTGTCAGGGTAAGAAACAATGAAGGCGAGTTTAACCTCAGATCCAAGATAGTCGTCGGGGCGGACGGAGCTTTTTCGTTGATGGCTCGTCAAGCAGGTTTGCCTGTCTCCAAGGACCCACTCGATTATGCAGTAGGATACCAGTACGAGATGGTAGGAGTGAAACATGATCCTGACTTTGTGGATATGTACTTGGGTGAGGACATCGCGCCTGGAACCTACGCATGGATTATACCCAAGGGAGAAGACATAGCAAACGTAGGCACGGGCGCGAGAACCCCATTCATGAAGAAGGGGTTAAGCATCAGGGACTACCAGAACAATTTTGTTAACAAGCATGAAGTCTCCTCGAAAAAGCTGACAAAAGCCGTTCCGACAGCCATAAAAGCCGGATACATCCCTGTCGGCGGCCCATTGGAGAGGACTTCAACCGAGAACGTGTTGGTTGTCGGTGATGCAGGGGGACACACTATCCCGACAGTCGGAGGAGGCGTACCTCCAGGGATGATTATTGGTAGGATAGCCGGAAATATTGTAGCTGACAGCATACTTGAAGGAAAACCTCTAACCCAGTTTGACGATGCCTGGAAAAAAGCCATTGGCGAGACTCTTAACAACTCGCTACGTCTACGAAAGATGAGTGATGTCATCTTCAGGAACAGAAGGATGATCGAGGCTGTGACAAGATTAGGTTGGTTGACAAGAGAGTCCATACTGAAGTTCATCTACTGTGATGTTGACGCCTCCATGAAACTCATTGAAAAAGCATTGACAAAAAATTGAGCACGGTTAAACGCAAGCTTCCTAATCTCCATGAGAGGATGTTGATTAACCTCGTCTCGGGTTGTCAGCGTATTTAAGCCCTTATAAAGGAAGGAGCATCTTAAACCGGATTTTATGGGTTAATCTGAATCCTCATGAATTAATAAAAATAGAGATAAAAAGAAACCATGTGGTTAGGGTATGAAGATGGCTGAAACGTATTCGGCAACGTTCTCAACCAAGCCTATCGCCGCCTTGTTCGCCACCTGGATCGCTGGCTGAGGCCATATCCCGAAAACAATTATCAGCACAGCCATGAACAGGGTGACGACGAGCATGGGTAGTGGCGCCTCATGTACCCCATGGTCTTCCTCCGGCGTCGCCAGCAGGTTCCTTACAACGATCAGATAATAGCCCATACTGAGGGTGCTATTGAGGACGCCAGCCACCGTGAGCCACACTAGGCCAGAACCTATGGCGGAGTTGAAGAGTATGAACTTGCTGATGAACCCGTTCAGAGGAGGGATGCCTCCTAGGCCGAGCACCGCCACCACCAAAGTTAATGAGGTCAAGGGCATGGTTCTCCCGATGCCTTTCAGCTCGTCTATATCCCGCGTCTCCGCGTGGTGTATCAAGCTGCCTGCTGAGAGGAAGGCTACGCCCTTCATCAGGCTGTGGTTGAACACATGGAGCAGTAGCCCCATCACACCGTAGGCGGTTCCGGCGGCGAGCCCCACCAGCATGTACCCTATCTGGGCGATGCTGCTGAAGGCCAACAAGCGTTTCAGGTCCTTCTGTTTCAACGCGGACAGGTTGGCCACCGTCATGGTGAAGAGTGCCAGCACCGCGATAGGCATCTTGAAGAAACTTGGGTCGAAGACCAAGAACAGGACTCTGGTCAACCCGTAGAGGCCTGTCTCTATGACCACTCCCGACAGCAATGCGCTTACTGGGCTCGGTGCCTCGGGGTGAGCGTCCGGCAGCCAGGTGTGTAACGGGAATATCGCGGCCTTAACCCCGAACCCTATGAGAAGGAAGGCGAAAAGCGTTATCGTCCATGGGGTGATATCCATATTTGAGAAAGCGACCGCGAAGGATGCGAAGTTCAGGCTTCCAACCATTCCGTAGAGGAACGCCATACTGAAAAGCAGGAAGGCGCTACCAGTGGCGCTCATTATAAAGTACTTGAACCCAGCCTCCAGTGGCCCCCAGTTCTGCTTCATGAAGGCGACCAGCACGTAGCTGGATATGCTCATGAGTTCCCAGAAGATGAACAGTGTGAAGAAGTCGCCTGCCATCGTGATGCCCACCAACCCTGCCAGCAGGAAAAGGAAGAGGGTATAAAACTCTGTCAACCTTGTCTCCCGCTCCATGTAGCTTGTGCTGTAAATGGCTACAAGCACCCCGAGGAAGGCTATGCTCCCCGCCATGAATACGCCTAACATGTCCACCTCGAAGCAACCTGAGAGGGGTGGGCTCTGGCCCCATGACGATATCACGAGAACGTGACCGACTGCCGCCTCAACCTGGAGGTATAGTTGATAGACCGTGAAGAGGGATACGGCTGTGACGAATATCGTCCAGATTTCTCGGAGCATTATCCCGCTTCTCTTAGCAAACAGTCCAATGAACGGTGCGAGGATTCCTCCCACCAAGAGTACAAGTACAGGTAACGGAAGCGCTAGACCCTGAAGGGGTATTAGTTGGACTACCATTTGAGTCGCCTCAGCTTCCTTATGTCTAGAGTACCGTAATGCTTGTACGCGTTAATCACTATCACCAAGCCCACAGCAATTACTGAGCCGTCTAGGACGATGGCCATCATCACTATGGACTGTGGAAATGGGTCGATGAACCCTGAGATGTGGGACGATAACGCGATGAAGCAGAGATTCGCAGCGTTGAACAGGATCTCAACGCCGATCAGTAGCCTTACCATATCCCTCTTCACCATCAGGCAGCCTAGACCGATGACGAACTGGATGAATATGAATACCAGTACCACCGACAGTTGAGACACCATTATTCAGGCACCTCCTCCTTCAGCATAGCCAAGCAGCATATCACCGAAGCGAATATTACGAAAGACTGCAACGCGATATCCTGTCCTCGGATCTCCCACATGAATCTCGATACAGCGGGAGCTATTCCATTGTATGGCTCGGTGGGGACAAGTCGTGTTCCTGGTGTTACAGAGTCGTCCTCATAGTGTGGGAACTCCACCTGGAGTGATAGCCATGAGAAGGATAGAACCAGCCCTGCGACGACAAGCAAACCTATAATCTTTAAGTATCCTAGGCTTTGTGCGCTCATACCGATACCTCCTCGTCATCGAATCTAGTCTGCCCTGCTTGTGTCAGCATGACAGTGATGAGGAAGAAGACCACTATCGCCCCTGAGAATATGGCGAACTGGAAGAGCGCGGCCGTGGGCGCGTTCATCATGTAGTATACGATGCCCAGAGCTACGTTGGAGCAGAGCAGGAAGACGACTCCGTAGACTATGTTCCTGCTGACCACAGCCAATAAAGCCATGACCACTACAACTGATAACACTATTATTAACGCGATCATACGTCCTTCACCTTCCTGTACTTCATCTCCTTATCAGTGAGGTATGCCTCTGTCCTCCTCTTCATCATGGGTAGAATCTCCTTGATGTCCGGAACCTCCATGAGGCGCTCAGGAGAGTACACCAGCTCGCTACGGTCCGCTGTCGCGAACTCGACGATATCGGTGAACTCCAGCGCCTGTTTTGGGCAGTGCTCCACGCAGTAACCGCAGAAACAGCATGTGTTGTAGTCTATCTGGGGGTACTTCTTGTCCTTGCCTTCTATCTCCACCAACTCTATGGAGGCGTCGGGGCAGACCCTGGCGCATATCCCGCAGCTGATGCACCTGTCAAGATGGAACACGTGACGGCCTCTGAACCTATCGAAGAACATGAGGCGCTCAGTCGGGTAAGCCACCGTCTGGCTGTTCCTCAATACGTAGGGGGCCACGATCATGAGGGGTTTCAACATTTTCCTCAGCCAGTTCATTATACCCCTCCCAGCATCTTCATCACTATCACAAAAAACAGGTTCAACAGTGCGAGGGGCGTCATGTATTTCCAGCCCAGTGTTATCATCTGATCCATCCTGAGTCTGGGGAAGACGCACCTCAGCAGTATGATGAAAACCACAAGTACCATGAACTTTGCCAGCAGCCAGAAGATGTGGCTGGCCGTGGGCATGCCCATGATCACTGGACCGTTGAAGCCTCCCAAGTAAAGGGTGACGAACATCAGCGTCCATGCCTGGAAGAGGACGTACTCGGCCATCATCGTGAAACCGAAAAGGATGCCGCTGTACTCGGTTCTCCAACCAAACACGAGCTCGACCTCAGCCACCGGTATATCGAAGGGAGTCCTCTCGGACTCTATGAAGATGCCCAAGAAGAACAAGATGAACCCTATAAACTGGGGGACAGCAAACCACATGGATCGCTGAGCCTCCACGATCTTCACCAAGTCCATGCTGCCAGCCATTATCGCCACTCCGGCAGCGCAGATGACCAACGAGATCTCACCAGAGATGTACATGTAGGCGACCCTCCAGGCCCCTATGAAGCTGTACTTGTTGTTACTCGCCCACCCCGAAAATATCGGTATCAAAGGCGAGATGCCCATGATCGCAAAGAACATGGGCAAGCTGAGGCTGCCGACGTCCCAGAGAACCCAGTTCGAGTCGAAGGGAATCAGCAGCAGTGCAAGGGAGGGAATGGTTGAAAGGAACACGGGCATAGCCACGAAGAAAGGCCAATCGATGGAGGCGGGGATAATTATCTCCTTCATGAACAGCTTCAAGAAGTCGGCGAACACCTGTAAGACACCCGATCTACCACCACAGTAGTACGGCCCCACCCTGAGCATAGCCCTAGCGAGGAACTTTCGTTCAAACCAGACTGCAAATATGGCGAAACCCAAAATGAACCCGAGGCCCGGCAGCAGAAGTACCTGCAGCAGCGGCTTGGAGTTGAGTGCCAAGAATTCAATTATCATGCTCGGGATGTTCAGCAAACTAAACTGGTTTGCCTGAACCAAGCTCGTTAGGGTCCCAGCGAATAAAGTATTTGAATTCATTTCATCATCCTCCAATCATCTATCCGCGTCCAAGTACCACGGGTCTATCGAGTTGATGATCACGGGTATATCTGCAATGAAAACCTCGTTGAGTTCAGCCAGTCTCTCGAAGACATACATGTTTCTAAGAGTCGGTGAGTTGATCTTAACGCGGTACGGGTTACCGGTGCCATTCGTGAACAGATGGAACCCCAGTTCCCCTCTTCCCGCCTCAACCCTGCTGATGCACTCACCCTCAGGGACCCTCATGAAGGCGTTGACCCTGCCCTTCACGGGGCCGTCAGGGATCTTCTGAGCGATCTGCTCCATAATGTTAAGCGCCTGCCCGATCTCATGGAACCTCACCTTTGTACGGGCCATCACGTCACACGCATCCTCCGTGATTACCTCCCATTCCACGTCACCATAGGCGTCGTAGGGCTCGTCCCGTCGCATGTCTATATCGATGCCTGAGCCTCTCAAGACGGGGCCTGTGGCTCCCAGCCTCAGGGCGTCCTTCGGCTCTAAGATGGCGACGCCGTTGCATCTGTTCTCGAAGAGAGGGTTCTCTACCATGGCGCCCCAGTAGTCCTTGAACCGTCCCCGCAGGTACTTCACTGCCTTGAGAACTTTCTCCCTGAACCCGTCAGGCAGGTCTTGATGTACTCCCCCGGGGAAGAAGAAGTTGAAACTCCACCTAGCCCCAGTCAGTTCCTCGAAGAGGTCGAGGAGTATCTCACGGTCAACGGTGGTCCAGAGGAAAACCGCCGGGAAGTATCCCGTAGACTCGGCTTGGAGCCCGAAGGCGTAGAGGTGACTGTTGATCCTGCTCATCTCGCAGACTAGGGTCCTTATCCACTTGGCCCTCTCTGGCACCTCGATGCCCGCGGCCTTCTCTATGGCCGTGACGTAGCCTATGCTCATGTTGGCGGTGTCCACCATGGCCATGCGGTCCACGGGGATGATCCCGCTGAAGAAGGTGCGGTTCTCAAGGATCTTCTCGATGCCTCTGTGAGTGAAACCTAGGTCCGCGATGATCCTGTGGACCCTCTCCCCGTCTACGTCAAGAAGTATTCTTGTCTGGCCACTCATGGGATGCTGGGGACCCCAGCTAATGCGCATCACATCGGGCTTAATCATCGGCTCTCTCATTGCTTGCCTTCCCCCTTGAAGTCCTTAAGGAGGGGGTGCCCTCCCTTCCATTCGGGCGGAAGCAGAAGTGGAATCATGTTTGGATGATCCTCGAACTCTATGCCAAACATCTCATGGGCCTCCCTCTCATGAAAGCTCATGGCTTCCCACACCGGGGTTAAGCTGGGCATATTAGGGTCATCCCTGTTCAAGTCCACCCTGTAGGTTAACATGAATCTGCTGCTGGGGTGCATCAAGTAGTAGATCATCTGAATCCTGTTATCGTCAGGATAGTCTATGGCTCCCCCTGAAACGGGCATGAGGAACCCGAAGTTGTCTCTCAGTGACTTGGCGGCGTCAAGGAAGCTCTCGTTGTTGACCACGAGGTTGGCTCTTCTCGGATCCGTTGACTCGATGGATTTAACCGCTTTAGGGTGAGCCTTCTGGAACGCCTTGACGAAGTCGGCAGCGCTAATCTTTGACACCTATTCTTCTCTCCTTCTTTATCTTCTCCTGAAGAAGCATCATACCGTATATGATGGCCTCGGGGCGCGGCGGACACCCGGGGATATATATGTCCACCGGGACGTAATCGTCTACCGCGACGACGGCGTACGAGTCGCGGAAAGGTCCTTTACCCGTTGGGCACGCGCCTACGGCAACGACGTATTTCGGGTCACCCATCTGGTCGTAGAGGTACTTGACCCTCAAAGCCATCTTCCGGGAGACGACGCCCACGACCATGATGCAGTCACACTGTCTGACGCTGGCGAAAGGTAGGACACCTAGGCGCTCCATATCGTAGCGGCTGCCTGAGACCTGCATGAACTCGGGGCTGCAGCACCCGGTAACGAAGTGTATGGGCCAGATGCTGTACTTGCGCGACCAGCCGGCGATGAAGTCAATTAAGTTGTAGGCAGCTCCACTGCCCGGGACGTTGTCGAAGGCCCTTTTAATGGTCTGTTCTTCTGTCATCATCTCACCAAGTTCTTTCTTTCAACAAGGAAGTACGCCAATCCGAGGGCTACGACGAAGCTGTACGTGATGAGGATGCTCAACGTTTCCAATGTGAAGCTCACGGAGATGGCGGAAGTGAGTATCATCCAAGCGAAAGCGTCCAAGGCGAAGAACGCCACCGCGTATCCGAAGTATCGTGTAATACCAAGAAGCCTGAATGAACGAGCCTCTCCGAAAAGCGTATTTCCACACTCGTATATTGTGGTCTTGGTCTCGTTTGGGTTTTTTGGGCTGATCAGTCTAGCAGCGAGTATTGCTACGCTTAGAAATCCGAGTTCAATCCCAGTGAAAATCCAAAAGGCCTGGGACCCACTCAATGTGAACAATGTATCTCCTCCACACTACATAACAAGTAATACATAAAAGTTGACTCGACCATGAAGCCATTTCAGTCATTCTTGACATAAATAGTTTTCTTATAGGGCTTTTTATGATAATTATGTCCTAATTGCATGCGATAATATCTTGTTCCCTTTTTTATTTTTTATAAATTTTTTTTCATAATTACATATAATCTACATAAACATCCATTTAATCTAGAAAAATCTTGGTCTAAAAGATGGCTGATCTGAAAAGAGTCACGAAATCTTTTGATTCCAAATCCGTTTTTCTTTCCTGATCTAAAAATATTTCTCCGATTAAAAAAAAATAATGTATTTTGATTAATTTGTTCTACGTCAGTAAACAGCATCTCTGCCTTTAACGATAGTAATTATCACTGGCACTAATTCATAGTGCCGTAGAATACCACGCATGACTAAACGCCACTACATGTTGTCATGAGCTCTACATGAACCACAAGCATACTTGCTCGGATTCATCAGGTAGCTGTCTCCGTGACACCAGCTAGATTTTGTATGAGTAGCACTAAGAATCGAAGTTAGAGCCTTCTGTTTTTCCCAACAACTCCAGTGATGCCTGTAAACCTGCTTCGATGGCCCTGCTAGGCCTGTTCTTCATGATGCGGCTAAGTACGATGATAGTCAGTTCATAAAGAATGTAGAAAGGTATAGTCATCAACAACATTGACACGGGAGTTGGGTCAGGCGTCAAGAATGCAGTCACTATGGCGAGTGCTAAGAAGAGATGTTTCCTCATTCTTCGTAGGTCATCCACTATGATTATGTCTATTACTACGAGTGTGTATATCACGAGGGGGAAAGTGTAGAAGAGGCCCGAGCCGACCAGCCCGAAGGATATGATGTCAAAAAAGTCCTTCACCGAATAGAATGGCATCACCCGAGTCTGGTACACGAACTGGTAAAGCACCCTGAAAGTAGCAGGTATAAGGATGAAGTAAGCGTACGTTACACCCAGAAGAAAAAGAAAAACGAACATGCTTACGAAGATAATCAAGCCTTTCTTCTCGTTCTCGTAGATGGCCGGCGCCAAGAATGCATAGACCTGAGCCGCGACGTACGGTAGACAGATGATGAAACTGATAGTAAACGAGATCATCGCATAAATATAGAAGCTATCCATCCAGTTGAACGCGATAAGGGTAACGCCTTCAGGCAAAACAGCCTCCTGAAGCATCTCTATAATTTTAGACACAAGGAGCGTATAATCAGAAAAGTCTAGTTTAATTATCTTTTCGAGGTCAGCTGGTAGCGACATTACGATCATCATCGTAATAACTAGTGCCACCATTATGCGTCTTAGCCTTGAGGAAAGCTCTTGAACATGATCCCATATATTGAGTTCCTCATCCTCTGACATAGGGGGCACCGGTGTCGGAGTTATTCAGACTCCACTTTTTGGGTCGCCTTGGCGATGTCCTGAGCTATGTCATTAACATCTCGGCCCTCTACCTCGATCCCCAGCTTTTTAGCTGCGTCAATAATTGCCTGCTTCTTTTCTTGCTCTTTACGCGTCTTTTCATCGACATACTTCACTGGATCATTGGTTGCCTTGTTAAACTCCCTCATGGCCTCGCCCATAGACCTCGCCAGTTCAGGGAGTTTTCTTCCCCCAAACAGTAGAAGGACGATAAACAGGATGAATATTAGCTCTGTGTTTCCCATCATATTGTGTCCATCCGTGTATTGATTCGGTGATCGATCAGATAAAAGGATTTGTTAACTATCTGAATATCAGTTCCTTTTTTCATTCATCTTCCCAGTCTATACATTTTATTTTAACAATCTTAATCAAAGCCGAGAACTCATCAAATTGACTTCGTGAAAACTGATACACGCTTGAGGCTTCAATAAGATCACTAGCTAGATATTAAGCATCCAAAATGAGCCTCAAGACGAATACCACTTATTAAATACACGTTAAACTTATCCATTCCTATGAAATCAGGGCAGAAACAGAGATACGCTAAAGCCGTTCTTCTTGGCCAAAGGATCTATCTCAATAATCAGGCAATAATGAATAAGATCTCCAGAAACTTATCAGGAGGAGATTCAATGTTTGATAGAAACACAAAAGCGAAGCTCCATAATTCTCTGAACGACCTGGGTTCATGTCTTAAAGAGTTTCAGGAGATTACAGAGATTGAACTGACGGCGGCTCAGGATACATTAATATTGTGCCTTGAAGACCTCGACAAAGAAGAGTTTATCACATTATATGAAAGACTGCAAAAACTTTACAGGGACGATTACCTGAGCAAGATCGTTGAGTTGTCGAAATAAAAAAATCATGCTATTAATCTTGGGTCATGTCATCTATACGGAAGAGACCCTTTTCAATGGCGAGGTCGTCGAGGAAGTCAGTGTACAAGTCTTCTAGCCCCTCTGGGATTTGTTGCTCAAGTTTAGCTATGTTGATGATCTTGTAATAACGGTTACAATCATGGCATGAAGCCACCTCGTACGCTTGGTTGTCCCCAAATAACATGAACTCTTTGTTATCTGAACCCTTAGCGCTGCAGTGAGGGCAACTGAAGAGGTTCATCTTGTACTCGACCCTGCAGAAAGAACACTTAAACCTCCATGCCTCTGACTCGCGTTTAACGACTATCGACGGCATGCGGCCGCAAACAGGACATTGAGTTAACTCCCATGCATCCAAGTATTTTTTATTACTTTTAGAGCCTATGTAAACCATCGAGGGCTGTATTAGAGCACCCCCGATCATCGATAAGAGTTCAGGAGGTATACTCTCTTTCCACCCATTCAGTTGAATGTTGATCTGTTCATTGCTTAATACGTTGTCCAGAATAGGTGGAATGCTCCCAATTAAATCCTCAATAAAGGCATTTAGGCTAATTCCTTGAAACAAACCTAACTCGCTTAACTCGTGTATAAGCGTTCTAAACGCATCGAGAATAATCTCCATGTCGTATGAAGAAAAATCGAGAAAGCTAGAAATGGGAATGTTTCTTTTTAAGCTGGCTCTCTGTAAGCTCTCAAGGTCTGTTTCAGGATTCCAATGCATAGTCAATCCTTGCCTGGGATCATTCCATAGGGGTGATTGTCCATGGATAATGGTCTCATAGAGAACCAGCGTTCCATGTAATGGGTTCGAATTTTCATCTTCATTAATAGGTTTATTTTTGCTCAAATAAACAAGACCTCTAAGACAAGACCACTAGAGCAACCTAGAATAAATAGCTACCTTATATACATTATCTCTAGAAAGGATTTAACCTAGACTAAATATGATTAAAAAATATATATATAGTTATGATCACATGACAGGTTGATTTCATTGATTAATTTAAATATGACTCGACGAGATTTCCTAAAATTTCTCGGAATAACACCAGCAATCGCAACGACCTCAGGTATCAGAAACGTAGGAGTAAGACAAGCACCCACACAGGTACCAGTCTTAAACGCTAAAAGAGTGCCAACCATCTGCACATTCTGCGCAGTTGGCTGCGGTATAATAGCTACTGTCGCTAACGGCAAAGTAATCGACTCAGAAGGTGACCCATACAACCCTCTTAACGAAGGGACCCTGTGCCCTAAAGGCAGAGGCTCTATGGAACTCATAAACAGCCCAAGACGACTGACAACGCCCTTGATTAGGACAAACCCGGAAAAAAGTTTTGAATCGGATCCAGGATGGAGAAGAATCACTTGGGGAGACGCTCTAAACACAATCGGCGATTGGACTAAAAACGCAGTGGACGATGAGATCTCAAGACTGAAAGCCATGGGCGTCATGCAACAGAAGGCCTCGAAGGTAGACGAAGTCTACAGGTTCGATGGCCACGAGTTCCCCATCGGATGCATCGGCTCAGCAGTATACAACAACGAGGAAGCCTACCTGAACAGGAAACTATGGACCATTCTTGGATCCAACAATATAGACCACTGCGCACGCAAATGCCACGCCTCAACGGTCGCAGCTTTAGCTAATACATTTGGCTTCGGGGCGATGACCAACCACTTCTTAGACATGCAACACGCTAAGGTGATCATCCATCAGGGCGGTAACCCAGCGTCAGCGCACCCTGTGGCGTATCGTTGGCTCAGGAAAGCCAAGGATAACGGTGCCAAGATCATCGTTATTGACCCACGTTTCAGCCGAAGCGCAACCCAGGCTGACATCTATGGAAGAGTGAGAGTGGGATCAGATGCCGCTATTTTCTTGGGGATCACAAAGTACGCCATCGATAAAAACCGTCACGACGTGGATTTCCTTGTCGAGAACACCAATGCCCCATTGTTGCTGAATGTGGATGTATATAACCACGTTCTCTACACAATAGAGAGCACCGCAGACCTAGACTATCTAGGCAACACCAACCTCTACAAAGGGGTGCAGACGCACGTTGTACTCACACGGGCGGGAGAGATAAAGCCCTGGCCAGAAGTCGCCCCCGAAGATCGAGAACTTTTCGCTGAAACAAGAGGACCCGGCGGCGAGACATTGAAGAGCGTTTACAACGTACTCACTTACGTCCTCGATAACTACACCGCAGATGAGGTCTCTAGGATCTCTGGTTTGTCCGTATTCAAGTTCAACGAGATAGCCGAGACATACACTTCCATCAAACCAGGCACTGTAACTTACGCAATGGGCTTAACCCAACACACTAACGCATCACAGCTCCTGAGAGCATTATGCTTGATGCAGCTAACACTGGGTAACATGGGTGTGCCCGGTGGTGGCGTGAACGCCATCAGGGGTCAGAACAACGTGCAGGGTGCCACGGACATGCTCGTCCTCTGCCACCTGCTGCCCGGATACATCGCGATACCCCCCTCTGACGCTAGTGTGAGGTCGTACCAGGCTTGGAAGAACGCGGGAAAGCCCAGCGACCTGTCCAGAATGATGAAGCTCATCGTCGACTTCTCCTGGAAGGGCGTCGACTACGAGGCGGGCGAGGAGTACGATAATATCTGGTACATGGACACCGGGAACACAAGGACCTACGGAGGATGGAGACGGTACGAGAAGGCCTGGGGCATATTCGTGGGCACCTGGCCTACCAACGACCCGGAGAACGGAGCGGTCATATCTGACCTCCCTTACAACGTGGGCCACCCGATCATCGACGCGGACAGAGCTTTCCACCACGGGAAGTTCAAAGTCTACTTCGAGATCGGTGACAACGGCGTGGTAACCGACGGTGGGGCAGCCTCCGTCTACGAGGAGTTCGTGAACGCCCCCGGGAAGATGGTGGTCGCCGACATCTGGGATACAGAGACCGCCCATCTGGCGGACCTAGTGCTTCCGATGGCGTCCGTGTACGAGAAGAACGGCTCAGTGTCCAACTCCGCGAGGTGGGTGCAATACAGGTGGAAGACCAGCGACCCGCCGGGAGACTCGAAGTCTGACCTCAGCCTCTTCATCAAGATGTACAAGATGTGGAGACAGAGGGGCGTCTTGAAGCTCCCTTCGGAGATGTACATGGACGACCACCCCGAAGAAGACTTCCCCGTTGATCCCATGGGCAGAAAATGCGTTGAATACATCCCTGGTGACGAGATCTGGGGCTTCAACGGCACAGATAAGGGCCAGGCCGGAAGGCCATGCCCAGACCTCAACTGGGAGTGGTACGCCGAGCCCGATACAGAAAATATGAGGGCCTCAGACCAGGTCTACGCCGAGATAGACGACGCCGTCGGTCTATACGACGGACAGTACAGGGCCGGACACGTCGGCTACAAGTCATCCGTCCACGCGTATGACGACGGCAGGGGAGAGATCCTAGCCAAGAGGCGGATCAACAGCTACAGGGACGGAATCGACAAGCAGTACACCATGGCCAAGAACTGGACGTGGTGCTGGCCGAAGAACCAGAGGGTCCTGTACAACAAGGACGACTGTGGCGAGAACGACTTGATGCAGCCTGTAACCTTCAAGACAGTGGGCAACACACCGTTGGGAGCGCCCTCGGGGCAGCGTTCCGACGGCTGGCCCTACTGGAGGCAGGGAAGCACATTCTGGTGGGGGAAAGAGAGAACCGGTATGGCTAGGATATGGGCCCAGGGCCTCGCAGGTGCGGGAAAAGACAACACCGCGGCCTATGATGCATGGACGGGCGACAAGCCCACCATACCCGGACCGGTCTTCAAGGGCAACAAGCTCAAGGGGCCCGGGGGGAAGCCCTTGATAGGCATCCCCGAGCACTTCGAGCCCATGGAGGCACCCGACACAGACCTCACTAAAGACTACCCGTGCTATGGCTGGATCTACACCAACAGGAATTCCGAGTACGAGGGAAACGACAAGCTCTGGGACTGGGGCCGGGTCGGTACTCCCGAAGAAGGCTACAACGTGATCTGGGGCTCCTTCAGGCTGACGGAGCACTTCCACACCTTCACTAGGAACATGACCCTCCTCAACGAGACTCAGCCGGAGTACTTCATCGAGGTGAACCCCGAGCACGCCGCGCAGGTGGGGGTCGACTCCGGCGACTACGTCCGGATCGAGTCCAAGAGGGGCTGGTGTATCGCCAAGGTGAGGGCAACCAAGAGAGTCGGTAAGCTGCACATCAACGGTACAGACTACTGGGAGATCATGACGCCCTTCCACTTCGGACCGAAGGGTCTGGCCAAGGGTTCCATCGCGAACTTCGTCTCCATCGGAGCCGTGGACCCTCACGCCTGGATACCCGAGACCAAGGCGTGTCTCTGCAAGGTGATCAAGGCCACGGAGGCTGAGATAGCCGCCATCCAGGAAAAGGGGTGGCACCAGGGGGTGAATTAAGATGACGATGAAGATGACACGGAAAGAATTCCTCAAGGTAGCTGCAGCGCCAATGATCATAGCGCCTCTAGCACTAGAGGAATTATCCAAGGGCACACGTTCCCCTGTACAGGAACTTGGTAAACAGAAGGCAGTCCTCGTGGACGTGCGAAGGTGCATCGGATGCAAGGGCTGTCAGGTGGCTTGTAAAGCTTGGAACAAGCTTCCGGCCGAGCAAACGAAGGTAACAGGTACAGAGTTCACCAACCCTACGTACTTTTCCCCAATAACGTGGAAAGTTGTACGCTTCAAGGAGATAGGTGACTACGATAACACGCAGCCTGGTACCGGCGGTCTGAAGTGGCGGATGCTGGCAGACAACTGCAAGCACTGCATAGAGCCGAGCTGTGTCTCCGTCTGCCCCACAGGTGCTTTATGGAAGCGTAGCGACGGCCCAGTTCTCTATGACATCAACCGCTGCATAGGATGTGGCTACTGTGAGATGGCGTGTCCGTGGGGGGTACCTCACTTCGATGAAGAACTCCACTCTATACGAAAATGTACGATGTGTTTCGACCGCATCGACCAAGGCCTTGAACCCGCGTGTGTCGCGACGTGCCCAACAGACGCTCTACAGTTCATGACCCTTGAGGAAGCACGCATGAAAGCACAGGAAGCTGAAGCGGAAGGCTTGCATACGTACGGGCATAGCGAAATCGGTGGAACTAGCTGGATCTACATCTCAGATGTGCCCTTCTCGGAGTTCGGGTTACCGGAGCTTTCATCGGCGACTCACAAGAACTTCGAGAACAATCTACTGATGAGGTTCGCGGGGGTCGGCCTCTTGGGAGGAGCGGCTCTCGTAGTGATCAAGACGTACGCGGATAGACGGGAAACTTTATCGCAGGAAGGAGGAGGTGAATGACAATGTCCGAACTAGCATGGGGTCCCATCATGGCGGGCTATCTGTTCTTTGGCGGTCTGGCCGGAGGAGCATACGTTGTAAGCGCCCTTGCAGACCTTTTCAAGGGAGAGGACACCGAAGCCCTATCAAAGTCTGGCACATATGTCAGCTTCTTCTCTATACTCATAGGTCTAGTGCTGCTGGTCCTCGATCTGAAGAGATTTCAGGTCGCCCCTCTTGGTATACTAAACGCCTATAGACGATTCCCTGACTCAATCCTCACGGTGGGGACATGGACCATCACAGGGTTTACGGCAATATCACTGGTAACCTCGATACTGTGGCTTTTCAAAGGAAACGCTTTAGCTAGAAAGATCGTCGAGGTCGTCGGAATAATACTTGGTTTGACCACAACTGCCTACACTGGACTGCTCTTAGCGTTCGCTAGGGGAGCCACTTTCTGGTCCTCTCCATTATTGCCCTGGACATTCGTGGTCTCAGGAACGCTAACCGGACTCTCCATAACCCTGTTCATGATACCCATCTTCGCTGTATTCATGCCCAAGCTAAAGCCGTTCTGGGAACTGTATAATGATAAGAGCAAATTCGCTGAAATAGTGAGTCGAAGCCAAAAGTATGTCGCTGTACTTATAGTGCTTGAGCTATTCCTAGTGATAATTGAACTGGTGATTGGCCACGGTCACGCAGAAATACTGTTAACTGGTTCAATTCTGTCACTGATATTCTACGCCTACCTATTAATCGGACTTGTTGCGCCATTGGGCATCTCGTATTACACAACCAAAATGAACTCCGTAACGAAAGACGAAACACTGATACTTTTCTCCATGGGGCAATACGTACTCATCCTGTTCGGCGGATTATTGCTACGGTACGTCATGCTGACTGCCGGGCAGATCTTCCATTAACTCCATATTTTCTATTTTTCTATCTTAATTTTTTATGGATGCGTGTAAAAGCATCTGACTTGTATTGAAAAATCAAAAAAAATGCATGGGCGATACTTCCGTATTAAGGATACACCTGTGTGATGTCGAATCGATGCAGATTTGTAATGCATTTGAGGTATTAATAGACTGATATAAGACACAGTTCTTCCCGTCTGCTAACTCAGCTAACACTAGAAAACAAGAACTTCGTGAAGGCGGAGGAGGAGAGATGTGTATTACTTCGAGAATACTATTTTTCCGCCCGTGTGCCCCAAGACAGCGGCGATCAGAGCCATACAAATCTGCATCACGAGGTAGACATAGCTCATGTTCGTTTTTCCCACAAGAACGGTTGGGTCTAAGAGCCGCCAGATGAAACATACCATTGTAACACTCATCAGGGCAACTGTGAACCATATTTTTCGTGAGAACGTGTTGTTCATGACTCCTTTATAGTTAATCTTCCAGCTGAAGACTCCCGATAGGCCACAGAAAGGTGAAGCCAGCAATCCCAGCGTGAGGATGTAGTATGAAGCCAGCTCGAAAGAGGCTTCGCCTGTGAGGAGATAGAGTATAGAGAACAACGATACCGTAGTCGAGAAGGCAATTGGGAAGTGGACTATAATAGGGTGCGGGTAGAGGTCTGCTATCCTCTGCGCGAGGCTCTCGGGGGCGTGTTCTTCCCTTGCTAGCTCTCCTACTATTGGGAACCTTGATAGAACCTCCGCGTCATGTGGTGCGTTCTCTATGCTCCCGGACAGCTCTGCCCCTGCTGAGTGGACCCCCATATGTCTCCCGTCTGCCCAAAGACGGCTATCTGACAGGTCGTATACTTTATTATCAAAAGCTACATAGATCGGTTTGCCGTCTTCACCATTATAATTTTTCAATTCAGATTTTGTAAAACGCTTCATACTCCCTACTCCCATATCATCCAATCCGGGATCATTTTAATCAGATGAACGGCGTCAAATAAAGACCCACTCTGTAAACACGTCTGCATATTTTTTGGGAAAGAATATGATAAAACGTTAATCCTCAACAGGTTTTCTTATTTTGAATGCATCTAGCAATGCTTATATCAACATTTGTTTACTTTTCTCAAGTAGGGAGCCATAATAAAATGATCGGACTGGGAAACACTGAGCTTTTATTGATTTTATTCTTAATATTGATTCTTTTCGGCGGAAGACAGCTGCCTGAACTAGCTAAATCATTAGGACAAGCATCGAGAGAGTTTACATCAGCTTCGAGGGAATCCTTGAAACAAAGTGAGCCGAAGACCGAGGAAGAAGAAAAAAGGGAAGCTATCCTAATAGCCGCCAGAAAAATGAACATTGAGACAGAGGGGCGGAGCATCGAAGACATCGCCAAAGATCTAGTTAAAGCTACAGAGAAGACTAAGTAAGCACTACAGACGTTTTTCTACTAAATCCAGAAAAACCAATTACCAATATTTAAAAAGGTAACAGACTGCCAACCCAATAGTATCAGATCAATATTATTGTCTTCCATTGTATTGTAGAACTCTTCGAAGATCTTTTTCCATTAATAGCGAAATCTCGAGAAAGTTGATAAGGATTGAATAAAAAATGAGACGAATGAAATTAGGGGCCTTTGCCTTTCGTAAGAAATATAGTCATGTTGCAAGATAATGGTGTGGAAAGTGATTGCCATGAACAGTCTGTTGGCGGCTATCTATGCGTTCTCCGTCGAGAAACTACCGTACATCACTATAGTTGTAACCTTCATCGGGGTGGCTTTACGTGTCATGAGGTGGCGTTCCAGTCCACCGGACCACATGAAGATCAAGATGGACCCGGTGGAGTCCATCAAGTATGTGATACTGGATGTCGTGTTATTCAGGAAGACCTGGAGGACGGACAAGGTCATGTGGCTCGCGTTGTTCCTGTTCCACGGCAGCGTGGCGGGCATCGTCTTTGGACACATGAGAGGCTTCCATATATGGTCCATACACATGTTCGAGTCCCTTGGCCACACGTTCGCCGAGTTCATGGTGCATACGCTACCCATCTACGTCGGATATGTCTTCATCATCACCCAAGTGTACTTCCTCATCAGGCGGGTGATGCTTGAGAACAAGCAGTTGACCTCTATGCCCAACGACTACATCGCGCTGGTGCTTCTTCTATTGAAGAGCATCGCCGGTCAAGGCATGAGGCTTGTGCCGCCTGAGGGAGTCCCTGCAACGCTGTACAGCGTGGTGTTCATTCCTCGTTTCGTTGTGCTTCACCTGGAGACTATTCCTAACTCTCATTGGTTTCACGTTCACATCATCCTCACGCAGCTGTTCATCATGTACGTGCCGTTCAGCAAGTTCATTCACATCATCACAGGTGTGATTGCGCCCGCCATCTATGGCTCTAGGAGGAAGGAAATTGACCGCTGAATTAAACGAGAAAGCCAAGGCCAGCCTAGGTAAGTTCACCAGACGCCAGGTAATGGAGCTAGATACCTGCGCCCACTGCGCATTGTGTACTGAAAACTGCCCCGCTTATAACGAGTCCAAGGACCCTCTCCACGCGCCTGGCGTCAGATCCGCCATGGCTGTGAAGCTCTACGACAAGAAGTACAACGTCCTGACGAGACTGTTCGGTAAGACCGAGATCACGGAGAAGGATGTGAAGGAGCTCTCGGAGAGCGCGTACAATTGCACTCTCTGCGGTCGATGCATGGAGTCATGTCCCTTCGGGTTCCAGACCCATGAGCTGTGGAGCAGGATCAGAGAGATCGTCGCTGATCTAGGGGGGACACCGACCAACGTCGCTAGACTCGGGAAGATGCTTGACGCAAACATGAACCCATATGGCCTGGATCCCGATGAGCGCCTCGACTGGGTGGACTACACTGGCCTAGACGAGATCCCCGAGAAGGAACAGGCTGAGGTAGCGTACTTTGTCGGGTGCACTACAGCTTTCAAGGGAGTCAACCATGAAGTCGCTTTCAGCATCGCCTCGATCCTCAATGAGGTAAACGAGGACTGGACGGTTCTCGGCGAAGACGAGTGGTGTTGCGGGAGCCCGAGCCTCCTCTCTGGAGACGAGCATACGGCGAAGGAGTACGCGTTGCATAACGTCGAGGCTCTGGAGTCCAGGGGGGTCAAGAAGGTAATCACCGGATGCGCCGGCTGCTACAGGGTCTTCAGGTTCGAGTACCCCAAGCTACTGGGAAGGGAACCAAAGTTTGAGATCCTTCACGCGGTGGAGTACCTGAGAGACGTGCTGGTCTCCGGGAAACTCAAGGTGGAGTCCACCGATGAGAAGGTCATCTACCACGACCCATGTGAGTTATCAAGGCTCAGTGGCGTGATTGAAGCGCCTAGAGAGGCTTTGAAGTACTTGACGAAGGAGCCGCTGGAGTTCGAAGAGAACGGCATCAACGTCAGGTGCTGTGGCGGTGGCGGCCTCCTTCAGGCGGTTAACAACGAGATGAGGCTAGATATCGCAACCAGGAGGCTGACAGAGGCGAAGGAGAAGGGCGCCGACATACTTGTTTCGGCTTGCCCTGCCTGCAAGCTAGCGTTCACAGACGGCGTCCGTGAGAGAGGCATCGAGATCGAGGTTCTTGACCTGCTCGAACTAGCGGCGAAGAGGCTGGGAGTGCTCTAGAGGCTTACAATGGGTTTGCTGTATAGTTACGGTGTGCTTCTTAAGCCCAAGGTCACCTTGGCGCTTCTCGCTCTTTATGCAACCTCTTTCCTTAGCTCGTCATTCTTCTTCGACGGTGATCCCTTTCAAGTAGATAGGTTTCTCATAGGCTTCATGGCAGTAGCCTTCGCTGTAGCGGGTAGCAACGGACTCAACTGTTACATTGACAGAGATATTGACGCGGGGATGGCTCGCACAAGTGGTCGTCCATTGGTTCTCGGCTCTATTCCTCCCTCGTCTGCACTGGCTTTCAGTTTAGCGCTGATGGCAGTCGCAGGCTTGATCGCTTTATGGCTGGGGCCGACTTCGGTTTTTATTCTCATCGAGGGCGCTGGAAGCTACCTGGTTATCTACTCCATGGTTCTCAAGAGGAGGAGTATGTGGAATGTTCTCGCCAACGCTCCCAGCGTGGCTGCACCTGCCTGGTTCGGATGGTACATGGGGGGTGCACCGCTTTTCCCCATCGGTTTCCTAATGGGTTGTCTGGTGGCCATCTGGGGGCCTCTTCACCTGTGGAGCCTCGCATACGCGTTTAAGAAGGATTACTTGAGAGTAGGGGTGCCCATGCTTTCCACGGTTCTCCCTGAGGAAAAGGCCATCAAGGGGGTTCAGGTGGCTCTCGCTGCGATGATTGCATCGTCTTACGTGTTAACGCCATGGACTAAACCTTTCACTTATATCGTGGGAGTAACTATTCTGAACATCCCCCTGATCATGATCGGACGTAAATTGAGCAGAGACAAGCCTAGTAGGGCGGCGTGGTGGCTGTTCAAACTATCTGCGCCGTACATCATACTATTGTTCCTCGTATTCATGGTCAGCCAGGTAATCTAGACTCATTGAGTATCTTCTTTAGGACCTTTTCCCTCGAAGTGATCAGCACAGAGTCTATCCATGCGATACCGTCTATCTTCCTGAGCTGGTCTATGAACTCGGAGAGACCCTCCAGCTTGGGGCACGTCGCCGTGGAGATTATGTCGTAGTTTCCGACAGTCGCGTACAGGTTGCATATCCTTTCGTTCTCCTTCAGGCTCCCGATTATCTGGTCCGTATCCGAGCCCCCGCTGACCTTGATGAGCAGTAGAGCCCTGCAGTCGTAGCCGAGCTCCTCGTCCTCGATGATGCTGACGTACCCCTTGATTATCTCCCTCTCCTCGAGCCTGCGTATCCTGCGGGAGACAGTGGGCGGGCTAGAGCCTATCATCTTGGAGATCTTCCTTACGCTGAGCCTGCTGTTCCCGGAGAGGAGCTCCAGTATCCTCTTGTCGACCTCGTCGTACTCCAAATGGGTCCAATATATCGGATTGTCCGCGGTATCTAAGCCTTTTTCAGGAGTATGATCGTCCGCCTCGAGAGGTAAATTATATATTTTTATAACGTAATTTGAGTGGGACATGAAACATTGTTTCATTGACGAGTGGTTATGATGGCGAAAAAAAATCTGCTCATACTGGGGGCCGGCGCCGCTGGCTCCATAGTGGCGAACAAGGTGACGAGGGAACTCAGAAATGAGATCGCCCAAGGCAAGTACGGCGTGACGGTTCTGGACAAGAGCGACACCGCCTACAACCCAGCGGGGTACACGTTCATACCCTTTCACCTCCTAGCCCCCGAAGACATAATGAGGCCCATGAAGAAGGTCATAAGCCCCAGGGCGAACGCCTTCTACGGGGACGACGGAGAGGTCACCAACGTGGATCTTGGGGACCGGAAGGTATCCGTGAAGAGCGGGAAGGAGTACTCATACGACTACCTGCTGATAGCCACGGGCGCGAGGCTCGCCCATGAGGCCGTCCCGGGCCTGGTGGATGACTACAACACCTTCTACACGATGGACGGCTCCATCGATCTCAGGGAGAGGCTGGGCACGTTCGACAGCGGACGCATAGTGGTCACGACCCCCGAGATGCCTATCGCATGTCCGGGGGCGCCAGGCAAGTTCATGGTGCTTCTCGACGACTACCTGAAGCACGTGAGGGCCGAAGATGTCAAGGATAAGGTTGATCTGACGTTCCTTTGGCCCATAAACAACGTCGGGCCTCCCGTCTACGACGAGAGGGTCATAAGCGGCTTCGAGGAGAGGGGAATAGACCGCCGATATAACTTCAAGACCGAGTCGGTGGACCCCGAGGCTAAGACCGTCACATCCGCGGACGGGGAGACGGTGGACTACGATCTCCTGATCTCCATCCCGCCCCACAGGGGAGCCAAGGCGATGCTGGACTCGGGTATAAGCGACGACAAGGGGTGGCTGCCCACAAACAAGTACACCCTCCAGTACCAGTCGCCCTCTGAGAGCTACGATGAGGTCTACGCCATCGGTGACGGGGGACCCATCACCATGAACAAGATGGGCATCAACGCTCACTTCCAGGCGCTGAAGACGGGTCAGAACCTGATAAACGACTACCACGGCAACGGCGTCAAGTCCATATACAAGGGTGAGCAGGGCTGCCCCATAGTGGAGCAGGCCTACACCCCGGCTACGGACGGCAAGGCATACATGGTGACGTGGACTTACGGCAACCCAGCAAAGTCCTTCAGATCGGGGAAGATGGGCTGGCTCATCTACAGGATGTACTACTACATCTACTTCGATCTAACGGCTAAGGCGATAATGTAGGTGATGAAGATGACTGAGAAAACGAGTATCGCTGGAGTAAACCTGGAGCCCCGCACCGTCGAGTCGATGGTAGAGCTGATCGACGCCTTCGGGCTCATCATGACGTTCCTGAACGACCAAGCCATGCAGGACCTGTCAGGCATGATGTCGCAGCTGCTGAAGCTTGTGAACGGCCTGACCGGGAGCGACATCGTCGACCTCCTGGAGGCGGCGCTGATGGACCCTGAGTTCGACAAGGCCATGATTGACCCGCAGAAGGTCGGCATGTTCGGCATCCTTGGCGCCCTGGGAGACGAGGACACCCAGAGGGGGATAGGCATCCTCCTCGCGTTGGTCAAGGCGTTGGGGAAGGCCTCGACCAGATAGCCCACAGTTTCCCTTTTTCTTCCCTTTTATTATGAAATTCTTAGGGTCTAGGTTGG
>Ga0265594_1000702_pt1 | contig 27254 bp, 27 predicted proteins | sample saktaG_11_FD_190147 | JGI IMG/M metagenome (GOLD analysis project Ga0265594, IMG submission 190147) | Saline water microbial communities from Sakinaw Lake, British Columbia, Canada - sak_2011_5_24_80m | ecosystem: Environmental > Aquatic > Non-marine Saline and Alkaline > Saline ... | reverse complement strand
TGGACCTGTCAAGATTAAATGGACATAAAGTTAAGTTAATTTTGTGTATGTAATCTTTCGTATTCAACGGGCGACATATATTCTAACGATGAATGTATACGTTTTGTATTATAATAAGTTTCTATATACTTAAATATTTCCAATTGAGCTTGTGCACGTGATATGAATTTCATGTCATTCACGAGCTCTCTTTTTAATGTTTTATAAAATGATTCCATTAAAGCATTGTCATAGGGGTTCCCTTTTCTATTGTTACTAGTTTTGAAACCTCTATCTCTGAGATAGTTTTGAAATGCAGCACCTGTGTATTGGCTACCCTGATCAGTATGAATGATTAATCCTTTAGTTGGTCTTTCTTTGTTGATTGCCTCTTCAAAAGATTCAATAACTAAAGATTCTTTCATTCTGGGACCCGTTTTAAACCCTACAACCTTCCGTGAGAAGATGTCTATATAAGTTGAAAGATATAGTGTTCCTTCCTTCGTGGGGATATAAGTGATATCTCCTACCCAAACCTTGTTTCGCCCAGTTGTACTAAATACTTGGTTGATTAAATTAGGTCTTGACGGATTCACTCTTTTTGTGTAGTTTTTATAACTCTTTCGACTACCTTTTGCAAATAAATCTAACTGATTCATCAAGCGTTTGATACGTTTTCTGTTAATAGTGATTCCCATCTTTTTGAGTACTTTTTGAATACGATCTGAGCCATATCTTGCCTGATGTTCTTCGAATATATTTTTAATATATGTTTCCAGTATTTTGTTTTCTAATTTTCTGTTTGAAGGAAGTCTATTCATATATGCATAATATCCTGATCTAGCCACCCTAAGTAGCTTACAAGCCTGCTTGACTGGATATTTATGCTTGTTCTTCTTTATGAATTCGAATCTTAAGTTCTTTTCTTGTTCAAGAAGGCTTGGTATTTTTTTAGGATTTCTAATTCTCTTTTAAGCAGGTTGTTCTCTAATTTTAATTTCTTGAGTTCAAAATCCTTGTTCTGAATAGAGCGACCATTTCCTGGGAATGCTTGATCTCCATGTGTTTCAAACTCAGTAACCCATCGATAAAGAGTATTTACGTGTAGTGATAAATCTGAAGCCACTTGTTTAATCCCTAACTGCTCTTCAATAATGAGTTTAACTGCCGATAATTTAAAATCCCTACTAAATAATTTTCTACTCATCTCTCTATTAGACCTCCTAAATTCTCTTAACTTAGTGTCTACTTAATTATATCATTCCAACTCCAGTTTTATGGGGTTTTTTACTGGTATAATAATAGCAAGCCAAAAGGAGGGAACTATGGGACTCAATTATTTCACAGATGAGCAAGTCGAAAAGCTAAAATTAAATCAAAATGTTAAGCATGTCTCAAGAAAAAATATTACTTATCAAGATAACTTTAAAGCACAATTCATTCACGCATATAATTTGGGAAAGCCACCTAGACAAATTTTTATAGAAGCAGGATTTGATATTGATGTTTTAGGAATTAGACGCATAAAAAGTTGTACAAGCAACTGGAAGATACAGGCTAAAAGGCTAGCAGGATTTAAGGATACAAGAAAAGGTGGCTCCGGAAGACCAAGAACAAAGCATTTAAGTAAAGATGACCTTATCAAAAGACAGCAAGCACAAATAGAGTATTTAAAGCAGGAAAGAGATTTCTTACTGGAACTAGAAAGGCTAGCGATCAAAAAGGAAGCATTAAGCCACAAGAAAAGTACGAAATCATCAAAAGGATGACAAGTCAGTCTAAAAACAAATTAAGTATCAGCTATTTATTAGAATTAGCACACGTCTCAAAGAGTGGTTATTATGGATATCTAAGTCAGCATAACTATCGCATGAATAAAGATGAGCAAGATAAAGATGACTTTAACTGGGTGATGGCAGCTTACAAGTTTAAAAGACGTAATAAAGTTGCTAAAGGCATCAAAATGACTTTATCAGGCCAATTTGATATCATCATGAACTTAAAAAAGATTAGACGGTTAATGAAGAAATATAACTTAATCTGCCCCATTAGAAAAGCTAATCCCTATAAGCGCATGGCCAAAGCAATGCAAACCTCACATGTCGCTGATAATAAGCTACAAAGACGATTTAAAGAGGGTAATCCCAATCAAATTCTTCTAACAGATATTACCTATTTGACGTATGATTTAAACAAACGTGCATATCTATCAGGAATTAAGGATGGTGTTACAAATGAAATACCTGCTTATAGGGTCTCTGATTCATTAGATATCAAATTTGTTGAACAGACCATGGATCAATTGGAGAAGTTGATGTTAGATCAGAAAGCTTTGATTAATTCAGATCAGGGCTGTCATTATACTTCTTATGCTTTTCAAAAGAAGGTTAAAGAATTTGGGTTAGAACAATCAATGTCCAGACGTGGAAACTGCTGGGACAACGCACCTATTGAATCATTTTTTGGTCATATGAAAGATGAGCTTAATTTAATCAATTGTAAGACACTTGAAGACGTAAAACAGGAAATAGATGATTATATGGATTACTACAACAACTACCGATATCAATGGAATTTGGATAGAATGACACCCAAACAATATGGTGATATGCTAAGGAATAAAAATAAAAAAGATGGTCGCTCAAAATCAGAACAACCATCTTTAAACCTATTAATTAAATATTAAATCTCTTTTTTCACTTAGTCCTTGACATAGGGTACACATTACGATTGAATAGGTTCTTTTTTTATTTTTTATTTATTACCCATTGTCATTGCCATGACTGCTTTTGCAGTATGGAGACGATTTTCAGCTTCTTGATAAACAATTGAATGCTTACCATCAATGACTGAATCTTCAACTTCATTCCCACGATCCGCGGGTAACGCGTGCATGTAAAAGACATTAGGACTTGCTAATGCAATCATGTCTTCTGTACACTTCCAGCTCTTGTAAGATTCTAGTAGATCATCAATGACTGCAGATGATTGGTTATTCACCCAACTACCCCAGTTTTTAGGGATAACGACATCAGCATCTTTAAATGCTTCTTCCATGTTGTGTGTAATTTTAAAGCTTCCACCATTTTCCTTAGCATTTTGTTTTGCTTTTTCTATTGCCCAATCTGGTAAATCATAACCTACGGGATATGCTAGTGTAACATCCATACCATATCTTGGAAATAATAAAATTTGAGTTAGTGGTACACTAATTGGTTTTTTATGACTCTTTGCATAAGCCCAAATAATTGATATTTTTAAATTTTTTGTTGTTTTAGCTACTTCTTGAATGGTCATTAAATCAGCTAAGCCTTGCATAGGGTGATAAATATCACATTGCAAATTCATAACAGATACTGTTGAATGAGCTGCCATTTCACGGATGTATTTATTTCCGATACCCCAATTACAATATCTGCAAGCAATACCGTGTCCATAAGATGATAGGATGACTGCAGTATCCTTTGCACTTTCACCATGCGAAATTTGCATCGTGGAAACATCCAAAAATGTTCCGTGTCCACCAAGGTGAGCAATACCTGACTCCATAGAGTTTCTTGTTCTTGTTGAAGCTTCAAAGAACATTAAGAAAGCTGTTTTATTTGTTAAGTAAGGCGTAGGTTCATTATTTAAGAACTTTCTTTTAAGTTCTTTTGATACTTCTAATAATTTATCAATTTCTTCTTTTTTCCATTCTTCTAGCGTAATGAAATGTTTTCCTTTATATAGTGGTTCCATATTATTTCTCCTTATTAATGTGCTTTAAATACATTAATGGGATTACAGCATACATTGCACAAGCTTCAATTAAATCTTTTTTCCAAGTCTTTTCGTTTGGAGCGTGAGCTTCTTCTTCATGCCCTGGACCAAATCCAATACATGGAATACCGTGTCTTCCCATAATAGAAACACCGTTTGTTGAGAATGTCCATTTATCAACGATAGGGTCTTTCTTAAATAAGTTTTTATAAGCATCAACTGTGGACTCGCATACAACATGATCTTCTTCTAATACCCACGTTGGAAAATAAGATTGTGTTGGATAAACTAATCCAGTATATGCAGGTTTTTCATACGTATACATTTCAACAATTGCTCCAGCTTCTTTTACAGAAGGTAGTTCTCTAATTTCTTCTAAAGCTGATAAATAAGTTTCACCATGCGTGAGTCTTCTATCAATAGAGACTGAACAACCATCAGCAACTGCACATCTTGAGGGTGAGCTAAAGAAAACTTCACTAACAGTTAATGTTCCTTTTCCTAAGAAGGCATCATATGTAAGTCTGTTATTCAATTCTTTTAGTTCTAATAAGATTGGTGCCATCTTAAAGATTGCATTGTCTCCGCGTTCAGGAGCACTACCATGACATGATATACCATGTGTACTTACTTTAATTTCCATACGACCACGATGTCCACGATAAATTCTACAGGATGTAGGTTCAGTAATAACAACGAATTCTGGAATTACTTTATCTTCTTCAATAATATATTGCCAGCATAAGCCATCACAATCTTCTTCTTGAACGGTTGCAGTAATTAAAAGTGTGTAATCATCTTCTAATTTTAAATCTTTAATGATTTTTCCTGCATAAACCATTGAAGCCATACCGCCTTCTTGGTCAGAGGTTCCTCTACCGCCAATAGTTTCTTCATCTTCATAACCTTCATAAGGATCAAAGGTCCAATTCTTTATTTCTCCAATACCTACTGTATCAATATGACCATCCATAGCAATCAAATGCTTGCCGTGACCAATTTTACCAAATAGGTTTCCTTGGGGATCAATAGAAACAGAATCAAAACCAACTTTAATCATTTCTTCCTTAATTCTTTCAATCACTTTTCTTTCATCACTTGATTCACTAGGAATCTTGACCATGTCTCTTAAGAAACGCGTCATTTCCTTTTCATATGATTGTGCTTTTTTTAATATGTCATCAAATGGAATTTTCATAGATCTTTACCTCTCATTTCAATAATTTTTTTATCGTAATGATAAATCAATTCATATTCATCATTCCAAAACTTCATATTTCTCATCTGGTTCAAATACTCAATTGAATAATTGAATTTTAACCAGTCATTTTCTTTTTGCTTAAATAGTCTTTCCTTTTTCTCTAAAGATCTCATATCATTGATATCATCGAGGTTTGTCTTATGGAAGATATCTTTAAACCATCTTCTTAAAACAAAATCAGCAGTTTCAAGTTCACGTCGTTCCAAATCAGCAATCACGCTGTTATAACGATCATAACCATCGGTTGCTACTGTCACAATATTATCATTTTCACCAAGTCTTAAGAATTTCGCCATCTTGATTGCTCCAATGATATTGCATATGGTTGAAACACCAAATAAATCTCTCATTTGTTCAGCAATCTTCGGATCTACACCATTTTCAACAAGAATGTGAGGTGCATCGTGGATAATTTTTAATCCTCTAACAGATTCTTCATCCTTTATTAATGCAATAAAATCTGTGTTTAACACGTTATGAATCAATGTACACATCTTATCACCAATACCTTCAATACGGTGTTGTCCTCGTCCACCATTCATAAGTGTCGAACATTCATAAGGTTCTAAAGCAGCAACTTTTGCTTCAGGATATACAGATTTGATTTGATCTCCAGCAGCTAATGTTCCTGCACTACCTGGTGCCGAAACAAAACAAGCAATTCTACCATTACCAATACCTTTTACAGCTTCAATAGCACTATTTCCAGTGACATGTCTATGGAATCTATAATTAGGTAATAATTCAAATTGTGCTAATGAACGATAATTAGGATTCTTCTTAAGTTCATAAGTTCTTTCCAAAGTTAAAATAACATCTGATTCGGTTCCTGGAGTTAAATCCAGTTTAGCGCCATATCTTTGAATACGATCATAACGCTCTTTACTCATATTATCAGGCATAATAACAATTGAATCGTATTTCATTAAATTACAAATATAAGAAACACCAATTCCAAAATTTCCAGTTGAAGGTCCTAAGATTGTATGTTTTTCAGGTACGATATCGCGATCAACACACCCTTCAATTAACGTTGAATATGCAGGACCGACCTTATGCGAACCTGATGGAAAATATTTGCCAAGTAAAACTACGATATTGGCATCAACACCTGTTAGTGCTTTCGGTAAAACAATTTTATTTACTTCATTTTTTTCATTTTTCCATGTGATGTTGAATAGATTAATTGGATCCAATTCATTTTCTTTAGCATGGAGTGCTTTTTCTCTGATTTGTGGATCTATGCTACTTGGATTTAACATCTCATCATAGGTAGGTCCAAATGGTACTTTAGGCATGTTTTTGCTCTCCTTTTTCTTTAAAGTATAGTTTTAAATCATTGAGTTTAGGTTTTAATAGGACAGGAGGCTTTACTGCTTTTTGAGCGTTGTGTGGATCCTTAAGTCCATTACCAGTCATAATGACTGTTACGGTTTCATCCTTGAGGATAATCCCTTGTTTGATTGCTTCTTCGAGACCCGCAAGTGCTGCTACACCAGCTGGTTCCCCGAATATACCTTCTTTACTTCCTAATCTTTTCATACTTTTTAATATCTGTTCATCAGTAATAGCAATCCAAGCACCATTAGATTTTTCAATTGCTTTTTGTGCTTTGATTGGATTTCTCGGTATCCCAACTGAGATGCTGTCAGCTATCGTGTTTTCTTCGGCTTCTTTGATTGGTTTATGCGTGATATATGCATCAACAAAGGGTGAACATCCCGTGCTTTGAACACCTAAAATTCTAGGTATCTTATCAATCAAATTAAGTTGTTTTAAGTCATAAAATCCTTTGTATACACCAGCTAGCGTGCATCCATCTCCAACAGATACGCAAACCCATTCTGTTGGTTTAAAATCGAGTTGCTCAGCAATTTCTAAAGCAACCGTTTTTTTACCTTCAACAAGGTGGGGGTTTATTGCAGCGTTTCTATTATACCACCCATAATGATCAATTGCTTCTTTTGATAAATTAAAGGTATCTTTATAATCACCATCGACGCTAATCACATTCGCTCCATAAATTGATAATTGATTAACTTTTCCTATGGGTGCTCTTTTAGGAACAAAGATAACAGACTTAAGTCCCATTCTTGCTGCATGGCAAGCTAGGCTTGATGCAGCATTACCAGTTGAACTGCACGAAATCGTATCATATCCCGCTTCTATTGCTTTTAATATTGCGACACCACTTGCTCTATCTTTTAAAGAAGCACTTGGATTTAATCCTTCATCTTTAATGTACAATGTTTTAATACCAAGCTTATGTTGGAGCCTATTTGCAAGATATAATGGAGTCCACCCAATTTTTAACATTTGATGAATGTGTTTTAAATCTACAGTCATCATCGGTGCATAACGCCACATTGTAAAATCTTGATTATTGGAAAAATACGATCTATCAACAAATTTTTTCATAGCATCGTAATCATATTCAATATCCAAAATGCCTTTTTCTCCACAAGATGGGCATGTTAAAATTTGCTCATTAATTGAGTAAGTTTTTTGACACAAAGTACATCGATATAGTTTTGCAAAGCTCAAATTAACACCTTCATTCCCCTTCTATAGGTACAATTTTAAATTGGATAACATCAAATAATCCACGATCTGTTAATTTTAAATCTGGTATAACTGGTAAAGCTAGAAATGCAAGTGATATAAATGGATCCCCTACTTCAGGATTAAGTTCCATCTTTTCAATTTTTTCTTTCATACTTAATAGCGTATGCTCAACAATCGTTTCAGGTTGAGCTGTCATTATTCCACCAACTTCTAGTTGAAGGTAATCTATAACTTCACCATTTTTGACAAGGACAATTCCACCTTGAATTTCTTTAATTTTTTCAAGGGCAATTCTCATATCATCATCTGATGAACCTATAATAATTAAATTATGAGAATCATGAGCAATCGTCATTGCTAATGCCCCATTCTTGATTCCAAATCCTTCAATTAGTCCAATGCCGACATTGCCCGTATGATGATGTCTTTCAACAACAGCTAATTTTAGAATGTCAATATCTGGATTATAAACGAATGAATGATTTTTAACTTTTATTTTTCTCATACATTGTTTCGTTATGATATTATTTTTTACTAACGCAATCACTTTTACATTGTTTGATTTAAGTTTTAAGTCAAAAGATACTTTCTTATGATCCAAATGCACTGTATTTAATACTGATTCGGGAACTTCATAATGCATTTCAAATAATGCTTCATCATTTTTAGCAACAATTTGACCTTTATAATAAACGACTTCGGGTTCAATGTGCTTTAAATTAGAAAAGACAAGTAAATCAGCTTGTTTGCCTGGAGCAATACCACCCAAATGGGGTAATTTATAGCATGTCGCTGCATTTAATGTTGCCATCTTGATTGCATCAACAGGATCCATACCATCTTTGATAGCTAAATTGACATTAAAATTAATATGCCCTTCTTTTTTAATATCAAAAGGATGCTTATCATCAGTACAGAAAAGAACGCGATTTATATTATCTTTATTCAATCCTTTAAGTAATGCATTCGTATTTCTAGTTTGAGATCCCTCTCTCAAATGAACATACATTCCTTTTCTTATCCGTTCAAGCATTGACTCTTTAAACGTACATTCGTGATCAGTCATCACACCAGCAGCAATATATGCATTTAAATCATTACCCATTATATCCGGTGCATGCCCATCAATGATACGTCCACGCATGAGTTCAATTTTCTCGTGCATATCATCATCACCAAAAATAACCGATGGATAGTCCATAACTTCACCTAATCCAAGAACTCTAGGATGATCCATAAACGATTTAATGTCTTTCGCACTCACAACAGCACCACTATTTTCATCCTTTAATGCGGGAACACAAGATGGAATCATCATGTAAACATTTAAAGGAATATCTTCACTACTATCTAGCATAAACTGAATGCCATTTTTTCCACATACATTTGCAATTTCGTGGGGATCGGCTATAATTGTTGTCGTTCCTTTGGGAACAACGATTCTTGCAAATCCATATGGGGTTAACATTGACGACTCTATATGTACATGTCCATCGATAAAACCTGGAGATACATATTTATCTTTTAGATCATGTTCAACTTGCCCATGATATAAACCAACACCAACAATGATGCCGTTTTCAATTGCAATATCTCCCTTTTCTATTTCACCACTATAGACATTGATGATTTGTGCATGCTTTAAAACAAGCTCTGCTTCAAGCTCACCTCTAGCTATTTTCATGATTCTTTTATAATCCATTGTACACCTCCAAAATTATAGTTTATTAATAAAATCCTCAATCAAATTTAATGCAACTTTTATCCGATAATCCTTGGTTGATCTCTGATCATCAATGGGACTAATAATGTCTTTATAATGCGATAAAACATTATTCACTTCATCTTTAAGATGTGCAATTGTTTCCTGTCTATATAGCTTTTCAATATTTCTATCACGAACAACAGTTTTAGAGATAGCACCCAAAGCAATTCTTAAATCAACAACTTTGTCATCTTTTATCGTAATTGCACCTGCAAATGAAACTTTAGAAATTGCATCTGCTTGTCTTCCGCCAACCTTAACCCATGAGGTTTTTGTAACGTCATGATTAGGAATAATAATTTCTTTAATTAATTCATTTGATTGTATAACAGTCTTTCTTGGACCGCTAATTACTTTTTCAACGGGTAAATACCGATTTTGATAAATACTTGATAAAACAACGATTGCATCCATCAGATATAATACAACCAAGCTATCACCAGCAGGTGATGCATTCGCAATATTGCCTGCTAATGTTGCCATATTCCTAATTCCTGGAGAAGCCATTTCCATGATGACATCTTTTAAGAGCTGAGGAACGTCTGGGTGATGCAACAAAGTTTCCAATGATGTCATCGAACCAATTCTAAGTTGGTGTTCTTCTTTAATAACATATTTCAGTTCTTCTAAATTAAATGCATATAACATATTAGAATTGAAATTTGGGGGAAGCTCTGCTGAATTTCTCTTTTGAATCATTAGATCTGTTCCACCTGCTATGACTTTATAATCGCCATCATATAAATAATTTAATGCTTCTGATACATTTTTCGGTATGACATGTTTTACCATAAGCCATCACCCTTTTTTGAAGCAGTTTTTATAGCTTTAATTATCATGTTATATCCAGTACACCTGCATAAATTACCCGAAATCCCAATACGTATTTCTTCATCTGTAGGCTTAGGATTTTGGCGTAATAAACTTTCAGCAGCAATCATCATTCCTGGCGTACATATACCACATTGAGAACCACCTTCTTCTAACATTGCATCTGCCAAAATCTGATATCTCTTGGTTTCTTTGAACCCTTCAATCGTCATGATTTCTGTACCAGAAACATTAGCAAGCGGCAAGATACAACTGTGTACAATATGTCCATCCATTAAGATTGCACATGCACCACACTCTCCTTCTCCACATCCTTCTTTAGGACCTGTTAAGTTTAAGTGATTGCGAAGTACATCCAAAAATCGCATCGAAGGATCTAGGTTTAACTCCATATCTTTATTATTGAGTTTAAATTTAATGCTCATCTGTCATCAACTCCAATACATATTCAGGTGATGCTGGTATTTTATATACATTCTTTCCAATGGCTTGCTCTATCGCAAGTGCAACGGCTGGCGCTCCACCTACTAAAGTTAACTCACCTACACCTTTTGCTCCATATGGTCCTAATATATAAGGGTTTTCCATAATTACAGTATCAGTAGGTGCCATATCAACAGATGTTGGAATGATATAATCTGTCAATGATTTTTGTTTTAATTTTCCCTTTTCATGCTTCATCACTTCAAGATATCCATAAGCAACACCTTGTGCGATACCACCATCAGCTTGACCTAAAACTATACGGTCATCAATCGCCTTACCTACATCGTAAACACTCCATATGTGTTTTACTTTTGTTTGATAAGTAATTGGTGATACTTCGACTTCAACAATGTTTACACCCCAAGAATAAGCTGGATATGCATCACCAATCATTAGATCTTCATCCCATTTGATATATTCTGGTTGTGAATAATTTTCATTGATTACCATTGCTTCATCCTGTTTCCAGGTTTCCTTCATCTTTAAAGCCGCTCTAGCGAGTAATCCGCCTACAATCATGACCGTTCTAGAAGCAACCGTAGGTCCGGAATCGGGAACAAAATCTGTATCAGGATTATCAAATGTGACTTGATCAAGTTTACATTCTAAAGCATATGCAACAATCTTCTTTAAAGTCGTTTTAGCGCCTTGACCCATGTCAACAGCCGATACTAAGACATATACTTGATTCTTCTCATCTTTTCTTAATTTTACTTTTGCCTTAATATGAGTACTTTCTCCGCTTCCAGTAAATCCACATCCATGTAAAAACCAGCTCATACCAATTCCCTTATAAACTGAAGGATAAGCATATGCTTTAACCTTTTCATGGTATCCAGAAATTTCTGTTGCTTTATCAATCATCTTTTTCATAATAATTGGATCTCTATACAAACCAGATGTTGATGTTAAATCACCTTGTTTCGCTAAATGGTTCATTCTCATGACAAATGGATCTTGTTTGAATTCTTTTGCGATATGATGAATAAACATCTCCATAGCAAAAATCATTTGTGGTGCTCCAAAACCTCTAAATGCTCCATTAGGAACAGTATTGGTAGCATAAACATCTCCAGAGATATCTAAATTGTCAATAGTATATGCTGATGTTGCAGCAATCATCGCTCTTGCTAAGACAACACCACTCAAACCTATATATGCACCACTATCAAGTGATACATGTGCTTTGATACCTTCAATTTTAAAATCTTTATTAATCGCCGCTGTTAAAGTAATCTTTGATGGATGTCTTTTTGTTGTGACTTCCATATCTTCTTCTCGTTCATAAATCATCTTAATAGGTAATCCTATTTTCTTAACTGCAACAGCAAGTTGACATGCCATGAGAGAAGGAAATTCTTCTTTCCCACCAAATGCTCCTCCAACCGAAGGTTGAATAACTCTAACTTGTTCAGGTTCACATCCCAATGTATTAATTACTGCATTTTTAACATAATAAGGACATTGAATTGATCCTATTAAAGTTACTTTATCTTTCGTCTCTGGATATGCGATAAATCCTTGAGGTTCAATATATGCTTGCTCTTGATATCCTGTCTCATAAGTATGCGTTATGCTATATTTAGGTTTCTGAAATGTTTGTTTGCTATTCCCTTTATTAAACTGCTTGTGAATGACACTCTTTTTATACTCAAAAACCGGTTTTAGGATTTTATAAACAATTTTTATTTGATCGATAATTTCATTAATTGTCTGCTTGTTTTTACCGACAACCAACATGATAGGTTCACCAATGTAATTGACTGATTCCTCAGCAAATACTGGCCAATCCTCAAATATCATCTTGACATAATTATTGCCAGGAATATCTTTATAATCAACTACAAAATACCCATTGGGTAATGGGGGAATCTCAATACTCATAATTTTTGCTTTTACATGTATTGACCGAACTGTTTTTGCATAAAGCATATGATCCATCCTAATATCACTTACATAAGGTGAACTACCAGAAACTTTTTCATTATGATCTTCTTTAGGTATAGAAATACTAATATCTTTCATGCCATCACTCCATTTCCATTATAATTGCGTTTGTTGGGCATTTAACGACACACAAACCACATTCAAAACATTTATCTGGATCAAATGTAATTTTGTCTTGCATTGAAATGGCAAAATATGGACATATTTTGACACAAAGATTACATTTGATACACTTTTCTTCAATTAACGTAGGCACATTTGCCTTATAAGAAACATGATTTGATAGTGTTGTATCAATAACTTCTTGAACACTATTAAATCCATATTTTTCTAACTTTTTAGGTAAATCTTCGATGATTTTAGCATATAACTGTTTGCCTTTGAGTAAAGCAGCAGATAACATTTGCACACCACTTGCTCCTGCGAGTAAAAATTCAATCACATCGTCAGCTGATTGAATGCCACCGACACCAATAACAGTTAAGGAAGGTTCGGCTTTTTTAATTGTATAAACAGTTGCTAAAGCTAGATTTTTAATGACTGGTCCACTTGTCCATACGAATCCTGATTCATTGGCATACTTAATTGATCTTGATGCAATATCAATTTTCATTGTTGGTCCCAAAGAATTAATTGCAACAATACCATTTGCACCATTTTCTTTAATGACTCTTGCAAATTCCGCAGGATTAGGAATATGTGGGCTAATCTTCATATAAATTGGTTTTTTAGTATGACTTCTAATTGTTTTTACAGTACCTGCAATAACACTTAAATCTGTACCAACATAATGTGTGGATACTTCATAAGCATCAGCAAACGAATCTAAAAGAGGAATTAATACTTCCATATCATCCTTGGTATAACCTACACTGATAATAAGCGGTCTATCTTTAACCTTACTAAATTCAGGTAAAAATTCGTTCGCCCATTTTTCTTTTGAATACTCACTCCATAGTTCACTATTCATCACATAATCTTTATCACCATATATACATGGCTTAGGAATATGAGGTTCTTTTGTTGATATCGTTTTTGTTACAACTGCACCGCAACCTGCATCACGCATAAATATTAGTTTTTCAGTATCTCCGACTAACGGTCCTGACGCCGGCATTAAAGGATTATCTAATTTTAATCCGTCAAATGTTGTTTTTAGATTCATCTACTTCATCTCCTTATTTATTCTGTCCCATAATTTTGCTGCATATTGATTTGCCTTGAAGTATTGATCATTTAAATACTCATTAACATTATAAAAATTAACAATTTGTTTACCTTCAATAAAGACACATTTTGGCTTAAAACTGTTGAATAGTCCAAAGAATAAGTGTCCAAATACATTACTTTCGTTAATTGGCGTAGGAGGCATATAAGGAATGACTAAAAGGTCAGCTTCGTATCCTTTTTCAATTCTACCTAATTTTACATCTAAGATTCTACTTGCATATTGATAAGATTCATCAATCAATTTTATTAGCTCATCAAAACCAAATAAATTGGGTGTCTTATCTAATAAACGCGTCGCATAATAGACATTCAAATATTCAGTAGTGATTGATGATGATATACCATCGTTGCCTACCATCACACCTAGATGATGTGCCCTAAACGATTTAAGAGGGGGGATTCCCACACTATTATTCATATTAGAACTAAAATTAACTGCAATCGTGCAATCATGTTTCTTTAAAATATCCATTTCTTCATCGTCAATATAAATACCATGTGCAATGATACTATCTTTATTTAATAAACCATGTCTATCTAGACGTTTAATAATCTTTTCTTTATACTTCTTTTGACTATCTTCTTCATCCATAACACTTTCAGCAACATGAATATGTATAGGCATATCACCTAAATTAGCTTTAACTTTCTTCAGTGTTGCCTCAGATAGACTCATTGAAGCATGCAAACCAAATAATCCTTTTGTCATTCCTGAATGATTGTTTTTATTAAATGTTACATTTTCTTTAATCGCCTGATCAACATCAAATCTATCACTCGTTTCAAATGCAAAAATACCTCTTACTCCAGTATCATCACAAACAGCTTTTTTAAGAGCTTCTAATGATCCGGTGATATCAACACCACTTGCATGATGGTCGATCATTGTTGTTACACCATTTTTCACATGATCGACTGCACTAACAATTCCACTAAAGTAAGTCATTTCATTATCTAGATTACGATCTAATTTCCACCATAACTGGTCTAAAATCTCTTGAAAATTCTTAGGGTTAAATGGAACAGACATACCTCTAGCAAATGTTGAATAGATATGTGTATGACTATTGATTAAACCGGGTATTACCAAATGATCTTGAGCATCAATCAAATGATAGTCTTTATTTTTAAATTCATCCATCGATCCAACACTTAAAATCTTGTCATCGAAAACAACAAAACCCTTATCAATAAAATGATTAAAATCATAAATTCTTGCATTAACAATTGCTTTAATCAATGAAAATCACTTCCTTTGATCCATTGTCCTTTATGGCCAATCCAAACGCCATCTTTTATAACAAATTTTCCTCTAAGCATCGTTGATATTACTTTTCCTGCAGTAGGATAATTCTCGTAAACTGAGTAATCACAAGTGCCATGATTTCCATGAACCTTCAACTCTTTCTCGGCTTTAAACACAACTAGATCAGCATCAAAACCTTCTGTGATTTCTCCTTTACTTCTTAATCCTTGCGTATAGGCAACCCTTGAAGTCATCTTTTCAATCGCTTCATCTTTCAAGTGATATCTCATCACTCCTAAAGCATGTTCGATTCCTCCGATACCAAGTGGTGTATCATGCAACGATTCTTTATTCTTATCTTTTTTCATAAATGCACAATGATCAGTTCCAATTGTATATATTGCTTGTCTATTATATTGCAATAAAGCTTTTTCATGTGCACTTCTTAGTGGTGGAGCAAATGTATATAAATAACCATCTTTTTGTTCAAAGACATCGCTAGTAAATGAAAAATATTGCGGACAACTTTCAATGAAAAAGTGTTGATTCAAAATATCAGAGTAATTTTGAACCAATGCTTCTAATGTCTTCCCACTACTTAAATGAACCATATACATCCATCCACCTGTTTGTCTCGTATATTTAGCAAGTTTTAATGCCTCAGTGGTTTCAGCTAATTGTGGTCTGCTTTTTAATAAATCGCGATAAGTAAACTTTGGATCTAAATCAATGAGTTCATCATTTTCTATATGCGCCATGATTAAGAAATGATATTTTTTAGAAAGCTCGAGAAGCTCAATAATTTCAGGATCATAAGTTCTTCGATTAGAGTCAGAATATGTCGTAAATAGTTTTAAAGTATTCATCCCCAAAGCCTTCATCTTCTTCACAAATGCCTCTAAATCACCTTTGGGATTTTTAATGCATGCATGAAAGTGATAATCAACAACACTCTTTTGAGCGAGTTCCATTCTTTTATTAAACGCTTTTTCTAAATCTTCTTCATTATCTACAGGAGCTAAAAAATCAACGTAAGATGTAACACCACCATAAGCTGCAGCAACGCTCCCAGAGTAAAAATCATCGACAGATTTGATAAAACCCAAATCAAGCTCGAAATGAACATGTGGATCTATAACGCCTGGCAAAACCTCATAGCCTTCAACATCAATCACTTCTTTCGCAGGAAAAATCTCATTGCTCACTAAAGCAATCTTTTCGCCTTCAATATATATATTGACATCTTGCCATCCAGTTTTTAAATAAACTTTGCCATGAATGAAAGCTTTATCATACATAAGATCCTCCTATGGATTGACTTTAAGCAATTTAACATCTTTCAGTTTAAAAGTTTCAATAATTGTATTTACTAAATCTTCTCTAGCTGAAATGATTAAATCAAGCTTTGAATCAATCATCTTTCTGAAAATATGATGAAATCCGTATCCTTTTATTTCTAAAACACCTATCTCATCTAAATAGATGGGCTCAATTTTTAAAGCAATCATTTGATCAATTGATTTTTCAATCCAATCAAGCGTGAATAAGTTAATGAAATAAGGTCCGATTTTTCCAGCATTTGAAAAATTTTCAGAATAGTAATATTCATGAAGCATAAATAGTTTGAATTCTTTAGTTGATAGCTTAATAGATGTGTAACTATGAACCTTTTGATTAACCATTTTCTTTTCAGAGATGAAACCATCTCCTTTTTTATGCTTATGATAATGAGTTATTAAGGCTGTTGTCTTTCCTTCATTTATTTTCCCAGTAACGATTGTTATCATCGATAGTTTCCCTCATATGTTTTTGGTCTTTTTTATTGAAGTGTATTGCTAGTATTTCTGATGCAATTGAAATTGCGATATCTTCTGGTGCTCCACCACCTACATCTAAACCAATAGGCGAATAGAAATTACTCAAATCAACATCTTTCCCAAATCTCTTATAGGTTTCTTTGAGATAGTCCTTAAGTTTTTCTACAGAACAAAGCATACCTATATATTTAGGTTTCAATTTGAGTTCAATAATTTTGTTAATCACATGATAGTCATAAGCATGTGAAGGTGTACAAACAACAACAAAGCTATTTTCTTTAATTCCTTTTTCTTCAATATAGGGTGCAAAATGCTGATGAACTACAACATCTCCGCCTTCAAATTCATCGATGATTTCTTTTCTCTCATCAATAACTGTAACATGAAAGTTCAAAGGCTTTAAAACTTTAACGAGTGCTTGACCAACGTGACCAGCACCAAAAATATAAATATAGTTTTTTACACCTATAAATTCATAGAATAAAGTCACTACTCCTCCACAAACCATTGGTAATGTTTTAGCTTCTGGTGTGACCTTACCTTTATCTAATAAATACTTTTCTGTAAAATGTTCTCTTTTTTTAATTAGTTCTTTTGCTTTATTGATGGCGTAATGCTCAAGCGCTCCACCACCAACAGTTCCAAAGAAAACTCCCGTTTCAACAACGAGTAGTTTCTTTCCTAATTCAACGGGTCCTTCTCCACTTTTTTCAACGGCAGTCACTAAAACCATGTCTAACCCTTGCGCTTGATAGGACACTATTTTTTCATATAAATCATTCATATCATCAACTCTTTTCTTAGGCTGCAAAAATTGTAATTATAAAAAGATAGTAACAACAATTGCGACAACAAATGTAGATAAGGAAATCAGTAAATTGGGTTTAAATGTAAAACTAATTTTCTGTTTTAATGCAAAAGCTGTTAATTGAATGATACTTAGTACGAGTGCTTCCATCAAACCTAGGTATATAACAAATTCAACCATATTGGATAGACTTGTAAGTTGACCAAAAGGAAATCCTGTCAAAGCATGATTAATAGCAATATTTCCAAGAAATAATAATCTCCATGATAATCCAACACTTGCGATACCTGACATTTTAACTAAAACAGATTCTTTCTTAATGAGTGGTAAAAAGACAACCATAACCACTGATTGAAGCATAATTGCAATCATTGGATTATAAGTTTTGATAGGTGGAAGTCCTGGCAAAAAGAAATTAATTGCTTTAAGTGTTGCTGCAATCGCAGCAACATAAATCATTGCTGATCTAGATTTTGTATTATTATAGGTTAGATACATTAAGGTTGCTGCAATAGGAAACATAATGCTTCCTGATACTAAAGGTGGTAAAAATTGTAATGCATAACCTAAGGTTGCTTCTAATATTCCCCAGATAGCACCAAAGAATAGGATGGTTATTCCGATTGATTTATTAAATTTCATGATTTGCTCTCCTTTTGTTTTTTTTCTTGCATTGCCATATATATTTTTTCAGACGTAATTGGTAATGAAGTAATTCTAACACCTAATGCATTATAAACAGCATTAGCTAATGCAGCAGGAGGTGTATCAATTCCTATTTCTCCTACAGATTTAGCACCAAATGGTCCTGATGTTTCATAACTTTCTGCAAATTCAGTTGTTAGTTTGTGTATCTGTTTTGTTGTAGGTATCTTATAGTAGAGGAAAGAATTTGATAGCAAGTTTCCTTTTTTACCATATCTCACTTCTTCAAATGCTGCCATACCTAACCCTTGAACAATACCACCTTCAACTTGACCTTGAGCGAGTTTTAAATTGATGGGTGTTCCACAATCAACAACACTCACATAATCGATGATATCAAATTCTCCAGTTTCTTTATCGATATCAATTTCAATTAAACCAGCCATAAATGGTGGTGGTGATTTATGTCCTACATAACTACCAGTTGTTGTTAATTGCTTTTGGTCTTCGTTATAAGTTAATCTATTAGCTAGATCCGATAAAGTAATTTTTTGGTCTTCTGCTTTTAAAACAACTCCATCAAACACAACATCTTTAGGCTCAACTTTTAATACCTTAGCTGCTTCAACAATTATCATTTCTTTCATTTGAGTAGCAGCTTTTAACACAGCATTACCCGAAACATAGGTTGTACTAGATGCATAAGCTCCAGTATCAAATGGTGTTAAGTCTGAGTCCGAAGAATAAACAATGACTTTATCAACAGTCGTCATTAATTCTTCTGCAGCTATTTGAGCTAAAATCGTATCACTGCCTTGACCAATATCAGTTGCTCCAACCATTAAATTATAAAATCCATCATCATTAAGTTTGATTGTTGCAGCTCCCATATCAATATATGGAATACCACTGCCTTGCATGGCAATTGCCATACCAACAGCTTTTATCTTGTGATTTTTTAAATCAATTCTTGGATATTTTTTCTTCCAATCAATAAGTTCAATACCACGCTTGACACAATAATCAAGTTTACATGATTCCATAATCATTGCTGTACCAGCAGTACCTTCACCCATGATTTCAAAGATTGGTGATGTCTCACCTTCCAAAATCATATTTTTTTGTCTAAATGCTATAGGATCCATTTTAAGTTTTGCACATAATATGTCAATAGCTGATTCTAAAGCAAAATTACCTTGAATTGCACCATATCCTCTAAATGCACCAGCTGACACATGATTTGTATAAACAATTTCTCCATTAAATCGTACAGCATCAACTTTGTTATAAAGAGGTAATACTTTAGATCCTGTAACCATAAATACAGTCAGCGCATGTTCACCATAAGCACCAGTATCGGATAAAACATGACAATCAATTGCTTTTAATGTTCCATCTTTCATTGCACCTAATGTCATATCAAGACGCATGGGATGTCTTGTATAGGTAGATTCAAATACTTCTTTTCTTGAATACACAATCTTAGATGGTTTACCTGTTCTTAGCGTAACTAATGAGACAAACATTTCACCATGTAGTGCTTGTTTACCACCGAATCCACCACCAACGCGCGGTTTTATGACTCTGATTCTAGATAGTGGAACATCCAATGTTTGTGAAATAATTCGACGAACATGGAAAGGAGTTTGAGTCGATGAATAGAGAACCAAACGATTATGTATATCTAATCTTGCATTCACCGTATGAGGTTCCATCATCGCATGTGCTTGAGCTTGTGTATAAAATGATTCTTTGATAATCACTTCACATTCTTTTAAAGTATTTTCAACTTTTCCTACTTCCATACCATAAGCAGCAGCAATATTTCTTTTTGGCTCAAAGCCAATTGGAAACATTTCTTTTATACCATCTTCTGGATGAACAAGTATCTTATTATCAATTGCTGTTTCAAAATCAAGAACAGCTTCTAATTGTTCATATTTGACTTCAATAAGACTTAAAGCCTTTTCAGCAATAACTTCGCTTACCGCAGCAACACATACAACTTCATCGCCTACATATCTTGCATACTCATCAAACACAAATTTATCATGTGGAGAAGGTTCAGGATATCCCTGACCTGCTCTAGTATATGATTTCTTTGGTACATCCTTGTAAGTTAAAACGAGTTCTACACCTTCGAGTTTTTCTGCTTTACTTGTATCAATTGATACAATTTTTGCAAATGCATAAGGACTTCTTAACAGTTTAACAATAAGGCAATTGGGATCTGATAAATCATCAGTATATGCAGGTCTACCCATCATAATACCCTTACCATCTATTGATGGTATCTTTGTTTTGACAATTTTCATTTTTGATCCTCCAAATAACGTTTAATTGCAATAAACTGCGCTTGATATCCAGAACATCTACACAGGTTACCGACAACGTAATTTTTAATCTCTTCATCTGTTGGATTTTTTAAATCCTTTTGAAGTGCATAAATTGTTAATGCAAGTCCTGAATTACAGAATCCGCATTGATCAGCACCTTCATCACCAAAAAAATCACTGATACGATCGACTGCTTTTTGAATGCCTTCCACTGTTGTAATCTCACAACCGTCAGCTCGTGCTGATAAAACGGAACAGGATAACATTGGTTTTCCATCAATAAGGACTGAACAAGCTCCACAAGATGATGCATCACATCCATTTTTTACACTGGTTATATTATTGTTTCTTAGCGTTTCTAACAGGTATTCATTGGGAGCAATTTCAAATGAACGAGGACGACCATTAAGTTTAAATGCTATTTTCATTTTGTCATAACCTCCTTTATACCACGCTTCACATAAGCTTTTGCTAATTGTTGTCTATATTCAATGCTTGCTTGATAGTTTGAACCAAATTTAGTATTTTCAAGCATCAGTTGTACGGTTTTATCTAAAACTTCATCAGTTATTTCTTTTTGACTATTTAGATAATCCATCGCTTCATGAATTAAGATAGGCCCTGCTGGGCGAGAACCAACAACGATGCGCATTTCATTAAAATTATTAAACACTGCAACATTGAGTGTTGCAAATTCAGTAGAGGTTTTAGCAACTTTGTAGAAGAATCCTTTGCCTTTTTCTTTTTCGATGATGATGTGCGTTAATATGTTATGCATCTTTGTTTTTGAATTCATATATGCTTCTAATGTCATCTCCAGTTTGGGATAAAAGACTAATTTAACTTTCAAACTTAAAAGGGGTGTAATAAGATCAGAAAATGGATATCTACCTGCAACAGTTCCACCAACGGTTGCTACATTTCTAAATCCAACACCATAGATTTCACTAATACCCTTACTTAAAAATCCATCCCCTAAAGCAAAGATGCTTTCGTGAATTTCATAATCTCTTAAAGTGACCATAGCGCCTACTTCTATAAAATCGCCTCGATCAATAATTTGATCTAGACTTAGTTCACTTAAATCAATCAATGTGTTGACACTTGGTTTCGACATCTTAAGCCAGATGCCGCCTCCAATTAAGATGTTTTTTGGGTTTTCAGTCAATAATTGATAAGCTTCTTCTAGTGATTTCGCTCTATGAAAATGCTTAATATCCATCTGTTATTCCTCCTTATGTGGTTTTTCTAGCTTTAAATAATCTTCTATTGTATCAATATCGGTTAAGATATTGGGATCATCAGTAATCATAATCTCAAGTTCATATCGATCTCTGAAATGTTTTAAATTTGAATTTACAGGTTCGATAAGTAGTGGTTTAATTAAATGATTTTTAATAAATAATGGGTGTCCTTTTCTTCCTAAATAACTGGGAACTCTCATTTTCTTTTCTCCATTCAATAAAAGCTCATAAGTTGAAGGGTGAATAAAAGGACAATCTCCCGGAAGAACAAAAAAGTCATCGCTGATTGCATTGACTCCAGCTTGGATTGAACTAAACATTCCTTGATGATAGTTCTTATTTTCGATACATGTTACACCATCGATATTTCTTAATGCATTTTCAATATCGGTATGATAGTGACCCGTCACAACAAAAACATGCTTTACAAAAGGTTTCATACCATCTATCGCATGACAAATAAGTGATTTATTTTTAATCATCAAAAGCATTTTATTGGTTTTTGCTCGACTGGAATAGCCTGCAGCCAAAATGATTCCTACTGCCATACGAATCTCCTCAAATCTTTGATCTATTCATTAATTTTAAGACGGATTTTTAGTAAAGAAACTTTACCTAGTTATCTAATGTAAAAATAGGTATAATTTCTCGTTAATCTTTACTAATAGGATAGCACTAAATACAAAAATAAACAACACTTTACTTAAAGTGCTGTTTGTTTAGCGTACGTATGCGCGCATAGAGCTGAATTAAATCTTAGGTTGATAAGATATAATATCGTATCTTGATTTTTGTTCTATCAGTAACTTTTTGAGTGGTTCATATAGCCACAAAATAGTTAAGAAATTACTAACTGCAAAAATGAGTTCAAAAACGATATCTGCGTATAAATAAGTTAGAAATGGGATATCTAAAATAAACACTGATGCGGGGATGTACATCCAACAATAAACAAATCCAAAGAAAAATCCAAAAATTGCCAATGACCATGCTGAATTAAACTTCCTAAATATTGTGGTAAGTAAAAATGGGACGAGAAACCAACCAATAAGCATTGCTGGTATTTGAATGGGAAGTACGGGTCCAAATGGTGACAAAATATTTACAGCCATCACATGTATAACAACAATTAGTGACGTCTTTTTAAACCCAATAACTTTCGCATATAAGACGAGCAGTAAAGTCGTAAACTGTACATTTGGCATAAACGATAACGCCAATTGTTGTACAAAAAGTATTGATGTTAGAACTGCAATTAATGCAGCATCTTTAATCGCTTGGTGTCTTTGACTCATGATAGACCTCCCAAGACCGACTTAACAACAATCCTAATTTGATCTCCATCTTTAAATTCAATATTACTCACACCTTGAGTGGACAAATAAAAATCAGGTTCATCATAAACTTCAAATGCCAAAAAGGAATCTGACCAATTCGTTAAAATATTGAATTCACTGTTTGAAATACCCAATAAAACTTTCCCATTATATGCTAAATTATCAAAAGAATATGAACATGTCGTATCTGGTTGATAACTAGATGTGGCACATGTTAAATCAAAGGATCTATTTAAAACATCAAAGAAATCATCACCTTTTTCAAATGAAATATTGTCATCAAACACCGTGATATCATTTTCATCAACAATAATAATTCTTACCTGTCCATTTTCTTCTGCATGATTATGTTCTGTCAAAGTATTCACCAAAAGAACCGTTGAAATAACGATGATGATACTAACTACAATTCTAAGTGCAATACCTTTCATTTATAAATCACCTAACTCCTTAAATATTAAACAAATCAAATGCAGGGTTACCATAAACATCTCTAAAAATTTTATAAGCAACTAATGCTGAAAAAACTTGAGGTGTTGAAAAGGCCATATCTACCTGTTCATCTGTTAATAGCCACTTATAAGCTCCATCAATTTGATAGCCTAACAATGCTTCAATCAAATCGGTTCCATCTGTTGTATATGCTTCTCCACGAGGATTGATTCCTTGTGCAACTAAACCTAAAATAACTGTAGCAGTTGATGATGAGTTGGCATTTCCCCATGACTCAACACCATCAACTGTCAACATGGTTTGAATAAAATCGACCATATCTTCTACTGTTTGAGCAACAGCGGGAATATCATGATATGGAGCAAGTGCCAAGAGTAACATTCCTGCATAATCTGCATCCATATATTCTGGTGTTGTTGATGTAAGGGATAGGATAAGATCATCAATTTGAATACTAGATCCTTCTGTCATCGTCAAAGCAATCAGTAATGAAATTGCATCATATGGATTGGTTGTTGTAAAAGATGCCAAAGCAGATGTTGTAGCATCGGTATTTAAACCAAAAGCTTTTTCAAAAACGGTTGTTTTAAAAGCTTCTGAAATGGTGCCAAGCTCGTGGGTATAATTGGTAGTATTTAATAGTGTAGTATTCACTGCTCGAAACCAATATCCATAATTGTTGAGTTGCTTAAGTGAAGCTAAAACATAATAAGAAACATTGGTGTCATTGATATAATCAGTTAAATACTCATCATGAAATTGAAGTATTAATTGATCGACTTCTGCATCAATTGCATCAAGGGTTGTTGTCTCAACAAAAGCAAGTTTCATCCCATCTATTGGAATGATATTTTGAATACCTGTTGTTACGAGTTCATCATTAACATACAGGGTGTAATAATAATTATAAGTTACGCTATATTCATTAGGATAATAGTTTCCTACACCATTAATAAATACGCCTATATCATAAACTTCATAATCAAGTCCTACTTGTTCATCGATCAAGTCAACAATAGACTGTTCATCATCTTCGCTAAAGATGATGGATTGATTCAACACGATTGTTTCATCAAGACTGATCACTTCTAAATTAAAAGATAAAACTTCAGATTCTACGATGGAATCTTGACATCCAGCAAGCATCATAGATACATATACAAATAATACTGTAAACCAAATTTTTTTCATGTCCGTCTCCTTGTATAATTAAAAATCCACGCCTCTTGAGGCATGGAAATAGACAAAAAAGAATTGTCCTTCTCAGCCCCAGAAGATGACTATAGTTGATTGTTCGGTAGGTCTCCCGGCTTAACATCATCCTACTTTGCACCTTCCCGCTATTCGCAGTGGTAATTGCATTTCGTCCGTTTCACGGTTGCTGGGACAGCTCAAGAATTTAACTTGATTCCCTGTTACGTTATTTTAACACCGACTTAATCAATTTAGTTACTTTCATTATAAGGGATTACACCCTGATTATCAATACTAAATCCAAAAAAGATTTTTATTATCTAAATTTTATTTCTTATTCAAAATTTTATAGACGGATTCTAACAATTGATCACGTAATTTATGTGCTGTTTGAGTCAAATTTTCAACCTGTGCTAAATATTGATTGACAGCAATATGATCATCCAAACTTGCAAGGTTGATAAGAACATTCATACACGCGCCTTCAACACCGACAGCAAGTGACATAACTGCAACTCCTAAATCTGAAACAGTGTTTTTATTGCCATACTGAATTAAAAACGGTATTTGATGAAGTGCCGAAATGGAAAGACTTGCAACTTTAATAGGGACCAAGATAGCTTCGAGTGTCCCTTCTTGAATTGCATCTGTTCTCAATTTAATTTCTTCATCTGTTACTTTGGGCATTTGATAAGCCTTGATGATAAGATTAAATGCTTCAGTGTCCTGATCAATTAAATCAATCAACTCATCTTTAATTGTTATCAATGCTTCATGAACATCTATAAATTCTAATTGAATTTCGGGCGTTAATGCTAAAAACTTCTTTTTCCCTCCAGTTAGATGCCCAACCATTCTAGCTAGTGAAACACCTAAAGTTGAAGCCAGTGCTGAAACTGACCCTCCACCAGGTGCTGGTGACTTTGAATCAATTTCATCGATAAACTCTTTTATTGACATGTCAATTAATTTCATGATTCCCTCACAATCTGTCGATTTTTCACGACGAACTTTCCTTTAATTAAAACATGTTTGGCATGATTAACACCAAAGTGATAGACAATATAACTCAAGTTTAGTGCATCCATAATTACAAGATCTGCTTGTTTCCCAATAGCTAATGAACCGACATGCTTATCTTCCTTGAGATGATAAGCAGGATTTATTGTAACTGCATTTAGTATTTCTTCAGGGGTCATTTTTAACTTGTTTGAAGCTAAGTGCATAATTAACTGAAAGTTTTCTGTTGGACAACTTCCAGGATTATAGTCCCCTGCAATCGATACTGCAACATTTTGATCAATCATTTTTCTAGCATTTGCATATCCTTTATTGAGGAAAAATGAAGTTCCCGGTAATAGGTTTGCAATTGTATTACTATGCCCAAGTTTTTCGATATCCTCATCTGAGATTGCCATGAGATGATCGACACTAGTTGCACCTAAATCAACTCCTAGACCCGCACCACCTAAAGAATCAATTTCGTCAGCATGAAGTTTAACAGATAGTCCCATCTTTGTAGCCTTTTCTAAAATTTGTTTTGTTTCTGCAACAGAAAATACACCTGTTTCACAAAATACATCGACGAAATCTGCTAAATTCAAAGATATAATTGATTCCATATCTTTATATAACTGATTAATATAATCACTTGTTCTTCCTTTAAACTCAACCGGAATAGCATGTGCTCCCATATATGTGGATATAACATGAACTGGATGAGTTTCATTAAGCTTTTTAGCGACTTCAAGTTGTTTCATTTCAGTCTCGTGATTTAAGCCATACCCGCTTTTAGCTTCTACTGTTGTAACGCCGTACAGCATCATTTCACTTAAGGAACCATATGCATATCGATACAAGGAATCAAATGAAGCTTTCCTTGTTTTTTCAACCGTTCCTAAAATACCTCCACCAGCTTTTAATATATCAAGATATGGAGTTCCCGATCGTAATTTTGCATATTCATCTTCTCTTGAACCCGCATGAACTAAATGGGTATGTGAATCAATTAAACCCGGTAAAACAACCATTCCTTTCGCATCAAAGGTTTCAGTATTATCTGAATTATATCTTTCATAGTCTTGGTCACCAAGATCTAATATAAGACCATCTTTTATTGCAACAAAAGCGTCTTTTATCACTTTTAATTTTGACATATCAGCTCCACGAACGGGTGGATTCAAATATGGAGTATATAGTTTTCCAATATTATAAATAATTAAATCTGCGCTCATAATTCCTTGTATACTCAATACTGTAATGATAGATTGAGTAATTCCTTTCTTTCTATTGTTATAATATCTTTAGGCACTGTGGATTTGTTTCATACTTATGTAGCTTGACTACTTTAG
>Ga0265594_1000698_pt1 | contig 27291 bp, 16 predicted proteins | sample saktaG_11_FD_190147 | JGI IMG/M metagenome (GOLD analysis project Ga0265594, IMG submission 190147) | Saline water microbial communities from Sakinaw Lake, British Columbia, Canada - sak_2011_5_24_80m | ecosystem: Environmental > Aquatic > Non-marine Saline and Alkaline > Saline ... | reverse complement strand
CTAATTTTTTTCTCCATTCTTCCTTTCTCCTCATCTTTATCAGAGATTTTGTTTTCTTCTTTCGGAGCATCTTTCTTTTGTTTTTTGAATAAACCGAACATATTTTACTTATTTATTATTTTATTAGCTTATTAGCTTATTATTTTATTATTTTTTTATTTAATTTATTTAATTTATTTAATTTATTTCATACAACTTCCCGAGGCCATTAGGATTATAGCCATCTTTCACTTCATCCCCGTCCAAGTAGCCGTCGCCATCCGTATCAGGAGCCAGGGGGTTGGTTTTATAAACTTTTACCTCTTCTCGATCAAATAAGCCATCATTGTCAGTATCAACGCTATTAATGTTAGTCCCGAGGGTTTCCTCTTCTTCGTCGGATAAACCGTCCTGATCGCTATCAATTGGTTCAGTCACACTCGGTGGAAAAAACAAATTTTCGTCGGGGGAAAGTAGTTCTTCTACTATCGACACTGGGGCTGGCGCTGAAGTCTCGTTTTCTTCTGAAACATCAGGAATTTCCCCTCCTTTTAAACTTTCCTCCTGTTTCTCTCCGCTTCCAGTTTCCTTATTTAAAGAGGAATCAATCTTTTTCAAAAGCCAAAAAATACCGAAGATAATTAGAACTACCACTATAATTAGTATAGCAAAAATAAGGATTTTTTTCACCTTTTCTTTTCCCCTCTCTCCTCCTTCCTCCCTAATCTCTGCCATAGGGGGTGCCGGAGGAACAGGAGCTGGTTTTTGGAGTACGACAGTCTCTCCCTTTTCTCCCTTTTCTTCCTTTTCTGTTTTGGAAAAAATATCCTCAATTTTATTAGTTTTTTGGTTTAAATCGTCAAACATAAATTAATTTATTAATTTTTATCATTTCCCGCCAGAGGCGGGTCCGCCTTTGGCGGATATTATTTTAATTATTTTAATTTCCCTTCTCCTAAAGGATTATACCCATTCTTTATCTCGTCCCCGTCCAAATAACCGTCGCCGTCAGTATCCGCCCTTTTCGGGTCAGTGCCATATACAGCTTCATCTTTATCACTAAGGCCGTCATTGTCAGAATCCTTATTGCTTGAAATTACTTGCAGGCATTCTTCCCTATCGCCTTCCAAAGGTATTTTTTGGCAATCCTCGGTATTAGTTGCTTCCCTAAACAAAATATGACTCAGGCAAACATCCTTTTGCCTGCCTCCCAATAACTCGCAACTCCCTGTATTATAACTATTTTCTTCTTTGGATATTATATTTATAATACATGAATCCCCTAAATACTCTTCATTTATAGAGCTGCATGAAGTTAAATCCTTATCATTAACGGCTATCTCATAATTTACTCTATCAACACACTCTTTAACAACTTCTCCATCTTTTATATTGTCACATGACTCTTTATTTTTTAGATCAACAGCTAATAACTTAGTACACAAATCTTTTTGCCCATCCTCTGACATTTCTTGGCACTTGTTCACGTCTCCGGTACTGATAGCCTGCTCGTAGATTTTATTTTCGATTTCCGTTTTGTCAGTAGAATCGACTATCTGGCCACTCTGGCCCTTACCTATTTCCTGCTGGGTCTGGCTGGGCTTATTGGAAGATAAATCTTCAACAACCTCTCTCTTCCCGCTCTTCCAATAAAAAATACCAACAATTAAAATAATTGCTATTAAGAAAATAATAATTAATATCCAATATCTTAAATTTATTTTCATATAAATAATTACGGCGAGCAAGCCGGACAATAATTAAATCTGGCGTTATAAAATTTTATCATGCCGCCACCGCCAAAATTAACCTTAAAATCTAAATTTTGGTTATTATCACTGCAAGCTACCCCGCTTAAATCAAGGGGAATATTCGTTATAGACGGAATTTCAAAAAAGGAATTTACCCCATTTATAGTAATATCAACCCGCCCGGTTGGTTGCATTAATATATTATTAGTTATATCATCATAAACTTGGCTGGCATCAGTACTGGTATATGCATAACTTGCTGCTGGAGAAGGAGGACAATTAGAGCCGTTATCGCTTGACCACCCGCACATAGCTGTCTGCAAAGACGACTTAGTAGTATAGGCGATAGTATAAATAAGAATTCCAGCGGGTTTGACAGTGTTGGTTAGATAAGAGGCTGGATTTTGCCCCGAAGAAGGATCTCCATCACTTAACAACACTATTATCTTCTTTTTGGCGCTAAAAGAAGCTAGCATATTATAAGCCGCCGTCACGCCATCTTTAGTATCAGTACCGCCGCTAGCAGGATAAGCGCTAATCTTACTTACTAAATTACTTTCATTAATATTATCACTTATATCTACAATCGGCTCTGAACTTACACTACCAGAATATCTTACCAGCCCAATACTTATATTAGCTCCGCTTACAGCTTTATCATGCATATCATTAATTGCCTTAGCTAACGCTGTTTTTACAATTTCTATTTGTCCGGACATACTGCCGGAAGTGTCTGTGACATAAACTATGGCCGTACCAACAGTCTCTGTCTGTAGACTAGCATCTATCTTGGCGCTACCGGCCTCAAAAACCCGGCAAGCCGGAAGAATAAGGTTTGTACTTTCGTCATTGCCTAATATTTTTTCCGACCCGCCAACAAAATTTAAACTTTGCGCTTGGTAAGGAGGGCAGGTCCACTGGCAATCAGCACAACAATTTATATTATTACCAAAATCACATACTTCCCCTTCCCCCTTGCTGTTTTGCACTATTCCATCTTTGCAATAGCCTCCGGTAAACTGGCAACTGCTATCGCAAGCATATTGCTTATTAATAGAACTAACGTCATAAGTAGCGGCAATATTATCGGTCTTATCACATTTTTCAGCCATTCCTTCGCCGTTCGTCGCCTGCCAAGTACCGTCTCCGCAATAAGTATTAACTTTTAAGTTAAGATTTTTAGAATCGCTCTCTGCACCGTATTGGTCAGTAGCCGTAATTATTATGGTGTAACTGCCGGCTGCATCTGGTCTACCGGAAATTTCACCTGTTGAAACATTACCGGTCATTCCATTTGGAAACCCCGAGAAAGAGAAAGAGTCAATACTATGCCCGTCAGGATCTGACGCCGTAACAGAGCAAGGATTATAATTATTATTTATTCTTACTTTAGTCCCGCAACTAGCAGGAATACTGACAACCGGCTTGTGATTAATCACTTTTAAATTAAAGGATTGTGAAGGCGAAGCAACTCCTAGTGAGTTAGCCGTGCTTACGGAAATAGTATAATTCTTATACATATTATCACCGCCGTCTTGGTTAAGGGAAAAAGTATTACTAATTAAACTTTGGACACGGCAGTCATGTTCATTAGTAATATTACAACTTATTAAAGAAGGATTAAAACTAAAGGCTGAAAAAGGATAATTCCCATTTGGGTCAGTAGCATAAATCATAAAGTCTAAAGTCTTGCCAATAACGATTTCCTTATCAACTATGGGAGTGACAATCGGCAAGGCAGAATCAGTAATACTAATAGAACAGGTTTTTGTAACGCTTCCGCCTTCTTTATTGTCGCTAACCGTCACCTTAAAACTATAAGTTCCCTTAACTCCGGCTGTCGTAGCGGAAATTTGGTTAGGATTAGCTGTAAGAGACTCCAAAGTCGGAGCGGCTGACCAGCCGGTCCAAGTTGTGCCTGACGTATCTACACTCCAGGTAAGCGGATTTCCATCAGGGTCGGTCGCGCCAATATATCCTTTAAACGCTTTGTTTGGATTGCCAATTAAATTATTGCAAGTAATAGTCGGCGGGTGGTTAATAGCTGTTTCCCCATATTGCACAGTTTCTATTGCGCTACCGGCACAAGCCCCTGCGCTTAAAACAACGGAAACCAAACCCGATTCCATAATAGCACAGACATTATAACTTGAACCGTCAGCCGCGGCCGTATAAACAAGGGCATTACTATCGGCTGGCAATTCTAAAGCACCGTCCGCTAATATCGTGCCGGCAAAAGTTTTATCCGACTCTTTCCAGCAAGTGGCAGAATCATACCCTAAACACTCACCTAATTTATTTATCGGATCTGTTGGCAGGCCTACTCCTAATTCTTTAGCTAACGTCTGCTGCCAGCTTGGCCAGGTAGAAATTGTTTTATTGGCTAAATAAGTGCCGGCAGCCAGTTTAGGATAGTAACCTTTATCTTCTTTATAATTTTCTACCGCTATTTTTATTTCGGCTAGTCTTGATAATCTCTTAGTGTCGCGGGTAATTCTAGCTTTTTGTTCAGAACCCGCAATATTAGTATTGAATTTCCAATGGGAAATAATCTGGTCTAAAATACTCTTGGTAGCGGCTTCAGCATCCTGGTTATAGGAAATAAGATAAATATTTGTATATAATTCATCACCAACCACATTAGCGGCATTAACATAAACTGTCCGGCCGTCGCGAAGGGCCTCATAACCGTCAATCGTTAAAGCTTGCGGAGAACCTTTAAAGCCCTGTTCATTGTACCAGCGGGAAATACCATGATGGTCAGGATTGGGAATAACCCGGATAGCGATGGCATCAGGGCTGGTGGTATCTGCCGCTAAAACCAAGAGAGATTTAGTGTCTTTTAAAAATCCAAAGGCAAAAAGACTAAAAATAACAACGCCTAGAAGGATAATTAGGGCCTTGCTTATTTTTAATTTGTTTTTTAAAAATTTAAAAATTTGCATAATTATTTTAAATTATGGAACCTCGGGTTTTACTGTTACCACATTGGAGTATCCGCTCTCCGACAAGCCATCAATATTAACAGATTTAACAGCAAAGTAATAGGTTGCGTCATTAATTAAGCTAGGAACTGTATAATTTATTCCGGTAACTTTTACAGGAGTACCATAACTCGCAGCAGAATCAAGTCTGTGATAGACGTTATAATCATCAACTCCAGCTGCGCCACTCCAGGTTAAAGTAACTTGCGCATTACCAGCTGTGGCGGAAAGATTGGTTGGAGCGGTAAAAGGAACGGCTGATTTCGTAGCCGTGGGGCTAGTATTTCCCTCTGAATCATAAGCCACTACGCCGAAACAATATTTTGTGCCATTGGTTAAACTAGAAATGACCACTGGACTCTTATTTGCCGCCTGCGAATCACCAAAATCTACAGAATCATCGCATGTATCAGTCGCCTTATAGTAAACCCTAAAACTTGTTGCTTCCGCGCCACTGGTCCAGCTTATTGTTACTTTCCCGTCTCCCGGCGCTAAAGTCATAGTGGGAATAGCCGGACCTAGGCTATCTTCCGGGGTAGCCGGAACTTCATTAGAATAACTGCTGACGGCTCCGCTAATGTACTGGGCGACAATAGAGAAATAATAAATTTGATTATTAGATAAACCATCAACAATATAAGAAATTTCGGTTCCTGCATCTATCGGACTATTCGGACTATTGTATTGGCCGCTACTGGTTCCGTAATAAATCTTATAGCCAGCTAACTCTTCTCCGGCTGGCACTAAAATCGGCGACCAGCTTAAGTTTACTATTTTACCTTCGCTCGGGATACTAGCTACGGTTAAATTAACTTCGGAAACATCAGGCAATTCTTCCCTAAAGAAATAAACTTCTTTTAAAATCCCTTGAATATCAGACTTTCCTCTGATAATCGTGTCATCAGATAAAATTGCTGGCAAATCATCAACCGAACCAGTCGCCCCTCTATCGCGGCAATAATAAAATTCATAATTAGTGTCTACACAATCGCCGGTGCCGGACAAACAATTTATGCCTTGAATAGAATCTCTCCATGGCTCCCAGGTGCCGTCGGCTTTAATCGGCGGCCAGGGATTCTCACATAAAAATACATACACCTCTGCCTGGCCGGTTTTAGTTTGGCCGACGGTGCTGATTTCTGAAATTGTATCTTCAGTAATATTAGCCATTGCTTTTATAAATGTTTTGCCATCTTTCACATCTCCGGCTGTTACTATCTGAATAGGGCTGACAGGGCTACCAAAATTAGCAACTTCAGCTACTTTATTATCATCAGAACTCCATTCCCATTCCCAATCATAGACACCGGTCATAGCAGTTAAAATTTGGTTGTCAGCCGAGCGCGGTTCAGCCTGGAAAGACTGGGTCGCTCCAGCGGCTTTAAACAAATAGCTTGTTGGCTTAACAGTAACACTGGATAGTTGGCAAACACCACTACCGGCGGCAACTCCGGTGGTAAATGACCAAATCTTCGCCCGGGTAAAAGTCTGACCGCCAAAAGTTTCCGTGTCCGACTCGTTCATCCCGATCTTCCAATTAGAAAGCACTCCCTTGCTGCTATCAAGATCTTCATCTCCCTTTATTATTGCATAGTAAGTCCTGCTTTTATCTAAGGGCTTATTTAGGCTAAAAATTAAATCAGTCTTTCCGTCTGCTTTATGAATCCCGCTCACTATACCGGTAATAGCGCAATAATTGTGGGTTGGATCAGGAGGCGTGTAAGCCAAAACTTTTTCACCCAGCCAGGGACCAGCTAATTTTCTTAAGATTGATAAAATATTTTGATAAAACTTAATGGCAACATTCCTTTTTTTATTCATCCCATCGCCTAAAGCCAAATACTGGGTACCAGCCGGACAAACGCTATTTCCATAATCTCCGGCTACGATTATATTGCCGGAAAAACTTGCAATATCCATTTTTTGATCAAAAGAAGCGGCAATTAAGGTGTTAAGGCAAACGCCAGTAGCATTATCAGCCGGATAAATAGCTAAAACCTTTGGCTTTTCCCGGCAGCAAGTATCAGAAGCGCAACCGACCGTATCTGTTGATAAACCGCAGTCTTGGTCTTGTTCACAGCCGCAATAAAGTCCGCGATTTGTTCCGTCGCAAGGCGATTTATCTGCTATGCACTGCAGACCGTTAGCATTAATCTGCGGTACGGTTGGATCGCAACAACAGGTAGGACAAATATAAGGGTTTGGATCATCCAGACAACTATAACCCGTGCCGCAATTAAAAGCGGAATTACAAACTGGTGGCGACGTGTTTAAAGCGACGCATTTTTCACCCGGCCGGCTTTCTCCTGAACATTTCGTTCCACATTCTTCACTAGTCCCATAAACACTTCTGGTTGAACTAGCTACTGGATTTGAATCGCAAGCATTACCGCTAGCCACGCATTGATAATATTCGCAATAAGCTAAACTATTATAGCTAACCATGCCAGTATTGAATACGCCGCCTCGGCAGATATTTCCATTCATAGCATCAACGCAACAAGTAGCATGAGTTGAACATTCTGCTAAAGATAGCTGCTCACAATCTCGGCAAATACCGCCCGCGACACTGGTATCGCAAACTTTCCCGCTATGTCCAAAACAATTACAAGCTGCGTCAGGATCTGCGGCATCAGCGCAACCCGAACAATGGCCAAATTTAACGTCATTACCGCAAGTGCCTTGACAAACTAAAGGCGAACAACAATCTCGGGCATCCTGGCCGATTTCACAACAACACTCACAAATTGCCTTATCGGTTAATATACATTTATTGCTAGCGTTGCAAGTAGAACCGCTTGGACAAATATCTTGGTTAATGGCGCATAATCCTTTAAGGTCGCTGTCTTTGTCATCCAGGCAAACAAAACCAGAGCCGCATAAACTGCAACTTGAAGTTGTATCAACGCATTTACCGCCAAAAATACTTGTCCAGCCAGAAGGGCAACTTAAATTAGTATTAATATGCCAGTGACCACTGCCATTATATTCGGCGCAATAAGCCACTATTTCTTTGTCTAAAGCATCTTTAGTTAAAGAAGGGTCATCTAAATCGCAGTCGCCGGCAGTAACACATTTATTTAAAATACTATTATAAGTACACTCACCAGTGCATACCCTACTATTACAATAGTCATCGCCGCAATCTCCCACTATTTGCTCAACTCCTCCTCCATAAGGCGAGCACTTGCCGGGAGAATTGGGACAAAGCAGAGGGTCGCATTTGCCGGTTGTCTTGCTCATTCCTAAACAACTAAAATAAGTAGGAGGAGTAGAAGGAACAACCTCTTCCGTGCTAAACTCCCATTCATAAACCGAACTGGTAACACGAACATAGCACGCATCTTCGTCTGCCTTGCACCTGCCAGCTTCGCTGCTGCCAGCCAGGCAACAAAATTTATCAGTTACATTGCTCGCGCAGTCGTCATTATTCGTACAAATGCCGACTGTAAAATTCAGGCCATTGCCAATAAGTGTATCCTGAACAACTTGAACCGGACCAGTTACAGCTTCCTGGTGAACAGTAGTTTCTATTTTTTGAGCATCATCCTCGTCTTCCCAAAAAGTTATCGCTGTCCCGCTTTGATCTTTATTAGAATTAAACCTTACTTTACTTTTAGCACTATCAAAAGTGCCAAAATTTTCACCCCATAAACTTATCTCGCTATTATTCGGTCCCATGGTTGGCTCAATTTTACATAAACTTGGGGTTAGGGCCAGACTATTATCAACTTCAAAAGAATTTTCGGAATTTATTGTCTGACCGCTTATCTCCATACTTATAGTATAATCTCCGCCAACCGAACCAGACGGCACTTTTACAATAATTTGGTTATCACTCCATACGCTTTCCGCGCAAATTTCCGGGAATTGATAATTAGCTTCATTCTCATCTGCCGGTGGTCCAAAATAAACACGGGTTGTTCCTTTTATTCTGCCAAAACTGCGGCCATAAATTGTCACATATTGCCCGGCAGCGCCTTGAGCTGGTTCAAAAGAAGTAATGGCCGGACCAGTATAAGGTTCAGGGTCTTTTGTAAACCGCAAATAATTACCATTTATACCTTCATTGCTTAAAACAAAACTATTGGTTCTACCAGCCATGATATTCGGTACCTTGGCCGTACCATTAGCATCATTGCTAAAGACAGAGTTTAGAGCCGCTACTCCGCTTATCATACTGCCGAAATAAGCTGTGCTATTTAGCAAATTTATACCTTGATAAGTAATTTCTTCATTCATTATTCCGTATTCTGGCTCTAAATCACAAAGCCCTGGCCGCTCTACCTCATTAATATCAAAATCATTAATAAAAGCTCCTCGCTCATTGTCTGTAGTGTCTTCGTACCCATTAGCCCCGACTACTTTAATCGGCCCGTCAACTGCTGTATCAGGCACTATTACAATTATTTGATTATTCTGCCAATTATTATTGCAATTTGCATTCACGCTATTAGGAAACTGCGCCTCAACTGTATAATCACTTCCATCCCAAAAATAAACTTTACCAGGAGTATCGCCAAAATATCTTCCGCCAATAGTTACGAAATTTCCTATCGCCCCGTCAACCGGACTAATCCAGTCAATCCTGGGCGTATTCTGGCAAAGGCAACAGCTAGCTGTGCCTATATCATAACCAGCAGATCCACAAGCTCCTACATCAGAGCCGTCAGGCGTGCAAAAGCCGGAAGTGCAGAGATCATTATTACAACTTGAAGCAGGACTGTTTATATCTGGGGCGCAGGCTTGCCCGGCGCAACTGGCGCAATCGTTACCACCGCAATCTATTCCTGCTTCATCCTCATCCTGAATTCCATTGCAGCAATGCGCCGGCCGTAAATTTATTGTTTTAGTATCGCTCTTATTATGGTCATCTAAATCATAAGCGATTGCTTTAAAAGTCATACTGGCTCCGACTGTATATCCGCTACCGTCCCAAATAGTTGAAATGGTAAAGGGATTAATATTAGATGGATCAGAATTAGCTAAATCATCAATCATAGCTTCATTAGCAAAAAATTCAATATTTGCTACCCCGGAATCATCTTGAGCAGTAGCAAAAATCTCATTATCAGCACCTACGCATACCTGCCCGTTATCAAAATAAAGGTTCACACTAGGATCTTCGCAATCAATAACATTACCAACCGTAAAACTAATTTCACATGGATTGGAAATAGTGCAAGTAACTGGCAAACCATCTCCCGCGCTTAAAATTCCGTCCGCAACTATCTCTGCCGTTACGGCTAAACCATCTGCGAAACAATTTGTTGCCCCACATGGATTATCAGGACAGACGAGATCGGGCGTAAACTCAATTGTTCTGCCGTCTACTGTTCGGATACCAGCAACCGAACCTTCACTGTTATTTACGGTAAAGGTAGCTTCCGTTACTGTTGCAGCGTCAACTGTTTTATTAAAATTAAATCTTATTTTTACATTTCTAATGACATCTGTACTCCCGTTTGACGGTGAAGTAGAATAAACATAAAAAGAATCCACTCCTGGCGCAGGTCCTGGTCCAGGTCCTGGTCCAGGTCCTGGTCCAGGGCCGATTATACCTGTTGCTCCCATCATCTTATTTAAAATAAAACTGGCAATGGCAAAAGCCGATAATATAATAATTAGGCCAATAATTGCGCTTATTAAAACTTTTTTGGCCTTATCAATTTTTTCTTGATTGCCGGCCGCGGTCATATAAAGCCAACCGGCATAGATAATTAAAACAACCGCAATAATTCCTAAAAATCCTAAAGCGATTCTAATAACGTTAGCCGCCATTACCCGCGGATCAGTGCCGCCCAATCCTATTTGCTCCCCGTATTCCAGCCCAACGTCAACGCCTTGCGCCAAAGCAAAATTAACCACAACAAAACTGGCTATAATCAAAAGCGCTATAACTACCAAATTTTTCCTAAATTTAGACATTATTTAAATTTTAAATTCATTCGGAATTTGGCCTTCCTATGGGCATTCACTACTAACCGTTTGCACACCAGCGCAACAGGAAGGGCTGCCAATACATCCCGGCCCAGAACTGGGTTTAAAACAATTTTGATTAATATCTTTTACTCCGGAACCAACTTGAGTCCGATAATTAGTTGAGTCGGCAAACATAGAATGTCTAATTTCCGCTCTCGTCCCGTCCGCTTCACCGTCGTCATTATTATCAATATCGCTTTTGCCTATCCAATAACTCACTTCATCACTAAGAATATTTATTGATTTATGTTCTATATCCTCCCGACCGTTATTTATAATCACGCTGCCAGTTTTTAAACTGGAAGACATCATTACTTTATCAAAATTTATCAAAATCGGATTAGCTAAATGAGTGCTGCTGGCTCCCTGATTAAGAGGCTGCTCCACCCCGGAAGCATCTTCCTGCGTCGTAGCCGTAATTTTAGGAGGGCTTAAATCGATCTCTTCGCTAACAGAAAAAGACCATTGATAATTATCACCATTGCTGGCATCAGGACTATTTTCATTATAAAAAGTCGCGGGGCCATCAGCATCTCCGTCCCGATTACCGTCTAAAGAGTTAAAAGCTACATCCATTACTCCGTCTAACAAATCAATATCTGAAGCAGGATAATTTTTCCCAGCCGCGTCTTGGCAATGCGTATTACAAGTATTATAGGGGCTACGGCTGGCGCAATTATCAGTTCCGCAATCAGCCAAAGCGGCCGCTTTCAATTCCACTCTTATCTGGCTACCGCCCGGCAGGCAGTAAATTTTTTCTCCACAACCATTAACCCCGCATTGATTATTTGAAATAAACTCAACTGTTCTATATTGGTTAGAGATAATAAATTTTCCTTTAAGGCAAGTACCGGCTCCACAAGCAAAATACCCATCATTAGCCGGGCTGCAATCAGCGCCGCTAGTACATTCTACTTTGATATAATTGCTTATTTCCTCTGCATTTCCGGAAATCGTTATCGGGTTAATAGCTTCGTTAAAATTAATTTGAATAACAGAATTTCTCGGCTTAGTGCTTGCTGGCTTAGGTGAAATTCCCCCTTCATTTGCCACCCCTACCTGCGGCGGGGTTAAATCAAGTTTTTCACTAACCTGAAACTGCCACTCTAAATAGTCTCTACCACAAGTATCAAAAATTCCGCCACCACTAACTTTCTTAATAGCATTTGATAGATAAATTGTGTACCAAATACTTTCTGAAGGTGAGCCTAGATAAACGCCTGGGGAAAAAATAAAAGTTTTATTATCAGTAGTGGTTACTTTAACATCGGCAACAAGATTATTCACATTAGCTGGATCATCATTGCTCTTATAAATCTTAACGTTATTAATTAAAATATTATTACTACTGTCCATAATAGTGGAGGTGGCTATTTCCTCTTTAAAACTAACTATGATAGAAGTATTCCTAGGCACTTCTTTCTGGTTCGGTTCCGGATAAACGCTCTCTACCGTGCAAGAACCCATTACCCCGACACCGCCGCCAGCGCCTGGACCGCCGCCAGGCCCACCGCCGCCAGCGCCTGGACCGCCGCCCGTCGCTCCCATTAGTCTATTTAAGATAAAGCTGGCAATAGCAAAAGAGGATAAAATAATTATTAAACCGATAATAGCATTTTTTAAAATATTTTTGGCTTTGGTTATCTTCTCTTCGTTGCCCTCGCTAACCATCCACATCCAGCCGGCGTACATAATTAAACCAACCGCAATAATCCCTAAAAATCCTAAAGCCACCTGAATAACTCTGGCAATTGTAACGCGCGGATCCTGGTCGGACAGTCCTATTTGCGCGCCATATTCCATCCCCAAATCTACTTGGGCAAAAACAAAATTAGCCACAGCAAAGCTAGCTATGGCTAAAAACATTATTATAATTATTGAACTTTTTTTGAATTTAAACATTATCGTAATTAGTAATTTGTAATTAGGGGAGGTTTAAAAAAAACCAAATTACTAATTTCAAGTTTCAAATTACTTTTTAGTTGACTATTCCACAGTTTTGTTATTTAATATTATTATAACATAAATAAAAGCCAAATGGCAAACAAAAATGACGATTGAGCAAATAATAAAAAAAGTGAGGGAAAATAACCCGAAAGCCGATACGGATATGCTAAGATTAGCTTACGATTTTGCTACTAAAGCCCATGGTGATCAAAAAAGAAGAACCGGGGAACTCTATATCCAGCATAGCTTGCACACGGCTTTTGTTTTAGCGCAAATCAAGGTTGATTTGAATACGGTCATCGCTGGCATTCTTCACGATATTCCGGAAGATACTGAATATACTTTAGATGACATTAAAAAAAATTTTGGAGAAGAAATCGCCTATCTAGTCGAAGGGATTACTAAGTTAAGTAAAATAAAATACCGCGGCATTGAAAGATACCGGGAAAGTTTAAGAAAAATGTTTTTGGCCATGGCGAGTGACTTAAGGATTATCATAATTAAGTTTGCCGACCGGCTACACAACTTAAGGACGTTAGAAGTTCTGCCGGAAGAAAAACGTTTGCGGATCGCTAAAGAAACTTTAGAAATTTATGCTCCCATTGCCGGCTTACTGGGGATCTGGAGCTTGAAATGGCAGATGGAAGATATTTGTTTTAAATACCTTCATCCGGAAGAGTATAAAAAAATAGAGTATAAGTACGAAGTGGAAAAAAAGGTAGAGCGCTTCCAGTATATCCAAAAGGTAAAAAATATTTTAAAGAAAAAATTAGACGAATCCGACATTAAATATAAAATAGAAAGCCGGTTTAAACACCTTTACAGTATTTACCAGAAGATGCAAAAAAAAGACCGAAAATTTGATGAAATTTATGATGTTTTCGCTCTCCGGATTATTGTCCCAACCGTTAACGACTGCTATAAAGCCTTGGGAATTATCCATACTCTCTGGAAACCGAAAGCTAACCGTTTTAAAGACTATATTGCCTCCCCAAAACCAAATGGCTATAAAAGTCTACATACTACTGTCTTTGGGCCCGAGGGCAAAGCCACTGAATTCCAGATTAGAACCAGGGAAATGAATGATGAAGCTCTTTGTGGCATAGCTGCCCATTGGCACTATAAGCAGAAAAGGGGCGGGAAAGACGAAAAGCAACCTTATTGGATTAAGGAAATCTTAGATATTCAGCGAGAAGCCGAAGATACAAATGATTTCATAAAAAAAATAAAGTTTGATATTTTTAGCAACCGGATTTTTGTTTTTTCTCCCAAGGGGGACGTTTTTGAACTTCCGGAAAAGTCCACTCCAATTGATTACGCCTATGCTGTTCATTCGGAGGTGGGCAATAAAGCGGTCGGAGCTATAGTTAATGATAAAATAGCTAGCTTAGACCAGGAACTAAAGAACGGAGATTTAGTGGAAATTATTATAGATAAAAATCGCCAGGGTCCAAATCGAGCTTGGCTCAAATTCGTCAAAACCGCTGCGGCGCGGAATAAAATTAAACAATATTCTAAAGCGCCGTTAGAAAATCTTAAGAACTTTCTCCCCGGATTTAACAAAAAATAATCCCTCTTTTGTAAATTGAAAATTTACATTAGACCTACTGCATAATAAGTTGCGTAGCGAGATTTTCAGATTTTGAGACAAATTTTTCAAATAATTTTTGCAGTTTAGCCTAAGCTAAGCTAAGGAAATTTTTGGAAAATTTGGCCGAAATCTGGAAATTATAGTAGTAAATTATTACGCAGTAGGTCTATTATACTCCCAAACTTAAACCATAATAAAAGAACAAGACTTTCCCGCCTTGTTCTTTTATTTATTTTAGCTGATAAAATCTTATTTGCCTAAAAAATTTTTCACTACAGCGCTAACCCTTTGGCCGTCTACTTGGTCCTTAAGCCGCCCCATAACCAGTCCCATTATTTTGCCAAAATTTTTCCGATCTTCTTCTACCTGAGCTTCTATAATCTCTTTAACTATTTTTTTTAAATCTTCATCATTAATTTGAGCCGGCAAATATTTTTCTAACATAGCTTTTTCTTTTTTTTCCTTCTCAGCTAAATCCGGCCGCCCGCCCTGCGTATAGGCCTCGATTGAATCTTTTCGCTTCTTAATCTCAGATTTTATAACTTCAATAATTTGCTCATCAGCCAATTCTGCCCTTTCGCCTTTACGTAAAAATATTTCTTTATTATGGATGGCGCTGATAAGCAAGCGCAATACGGAAACTACCAATTCATTTTTCTCTCGCCTAGCCTCTTTTAAATCATTATTAATTTTTTCTAACAACTTAGACATAAAAATATTTATTTCTGTTCTACGGCGATAAAATTTTATTACCGCCTCCTATTTCTGGTTTCTTCGGGAAGTTTTCCGGTTTTCCTTAAATATTCCTTTTCCTTTCTTAAACGCAAGCTCGTTAGAGCATATTCTTTCTGTTGCCTTTTATTTTTCTTTGGCTCTAAATACTGCTTTTGGCGAGCTGTGTATAACCTTCCACTTTGCTTCAAACCCTTATTAAATCTCCTTAAGAAACCTTCAAAGCTTTCTCCCTTTTTTCTTTTAAATTCAGCCACCTTACACCTCCGTTCTAGTCCCGAGTATTCGGGATTAATCTTTTTGTTAGATTTTAGACCTGCTGTTTAATAATTTTTCGTCGCGTCCCGCAATATTGCGGGATGAGCGAAAAATCAGAAAAACGACGATGTTTATATGTTAATATAAGCGGAGGAATTTTTCTGATTTTGCAGCCGAAATTTCAAGTTGCAGCAGAAAAGATTATTAAGCAACGGGTCTATCATTATTTTCCTTTACTTAAATTTAATTTTTTTTCTATCTCCTCTTTTATTTTCTTTTGGTTAACAATCTCCTGAATCCCGGAATCCATATCCCGGAATAAAATGGTTCCATCCATCACTTCTTTCTGCCCAAGAATCAGACTAAACTTTGCTCCAATTCGATTAGCTTCTTCTAGCTGAGCTTTTAAACTATCCTTAGTGAAAGCCTGCCTGACTTTAAATCCGGCCCGGCGCAATTCTCCAAATATAGCAAAAGCTTTCCGCCTAGCCTGTTCTCCTAACTGGGCTAAAAATATCAGATCGCCTTCCTCGCTTTTTAAAGGAATATTTTTCTCTCTTATCTTTGCAATTGTTCTCTCTATCCCCACCGCAAATCCGCAAGCTGGTGTTGGCCGACCACCCATATATTTTACCAAACCATCATATCTGCCGCCGCCGCCCAAAGCCAGTTTGCCTGGCGTTGCCCCCTCTTCTTCAACCACCCAAACTTCAAATACTGTCCGGTTATAATAATCCAATCCCCTGACTAAATAAGGATTTAAATTATAACTAATATCTAATTCGTCTAAATATTCTAGAACTTTAATGAAATGTTCCCGGCAACTATCGCACAAGTAATCCACTATTTGTGGCACTTCCTCTCTAGCTTCAATACATTTTTCCTCCTTACAATCTAAGAGGCGCAAAGGATTTCTTATTAATCTTTTTTTACAATCCGGGCATAGTTTAGATCGCCTGCCTCTCTCCTTGTAAAATTCAAGGAGTTTTAATAAATATTCTTTTTGGCATTCCTCACAACCGATACTGTTAATCTGGATTTGGACATTAATTTGTAATTCGCAGAAAAAATTATAAGCAATTAAAATCAATAAAACGTCAGCTACCGGCGTTTCTTCGCCAAATATCTCTAAATCAAACTGAAAAGATTGCCTGTACCGACCAGCCTGAGGTTTCCCGTGCCTAAAAATCGGACCCAGCCAAAACATTTTAACCGGCTGGGGCAAATTAAACATCCCATGCTCAATATAAGCTCTCGCTAGACTGGGGGTAGCTTCTGGCCGCAGAGAGATTCTCTCTCCGTTTTTATCAATAAAAGTATACATCTCCTTAGTAACAATATCGCTCCCCTTTCCCGTTGACCGCTCATACAATTTTGTATCTTCCAAAACCGGCGTTTCAATTCTCCTAAAACCGTAAATTCGAGATAACTCGGTTGCTTTTTTAATAACCAAATCCCAATATTTATATTCATCAAATAAAATATCTCTCATCCCTTTTAAGCGGGAAAATAAAATATTGTATTCTTTCTCTTTTTCTTTAATCTTAGGTTTTTGAATTCTTGTATTCTTTCTTCTGGGCATAGAATTTAGTTGATTAGTTAGATAGTTAATTAGTCCCGCCACTATATTAAATTTAATGAGGGCGGGATCCCGCCAAGGGCGGTGATTAAATAATTGTATAGACAAACTTATACAACTAAGTAACTAGTCAACCAAGTAACTAATTAACTAATACTCATATTCAGGCAGTTTGAATAAATTAATTCGGCTGAGGGGCCAGCCACGCAGTATCACCCGACCAGTTATAAAACTTCGGTTAACTGGGCCAAAACTACGAGAATCTTTTGAGGAATTCCGATTATCACCTAAAACAAAATACTCTTTTTTCCCCAAACTAACAATATCTTCGGTTAGGCTATAAGTTTTAGCGCTTTTTTCTAAATACGGTTCCTCTAAGATAAGTCCATTTAGATACTCGCTATTGTAAATATAAACTTGACCGTCTTTTATTTGGATCTTTTCTCCGGGCAAAGCAATAATTCTTTTTATAAAATATTCCTGCGGATTTTTCGGATAACGGAAAACAATAATATTGCCCCTAGCCGGCTCTTTAAACCTATAGCTTATCTCGTCAATAATCAGATACTCATGGTCATAAAAATTCGGTTCCATCGAAGCGCCTTTAACATAAAAGGGTTGAACCAAAAAATATCTAACCGGTATTATAATTACCAGAGAAACAACAACAATTTTAATTAATTCAAAGATGAAACTAAAAAAGTCTCTTAGCATAGGAATTTGAGATAAAACAATAAAATATCTGCCAACCAGCAGACGAAAAATAAAGGTAAAATAAAGCTGCCTTTCTTGTTTATTATTTTCCGCCAGAGGCGGATCAGCCTTTGGCTGATATTTTTATGTTATTTTATTCTATAACTATAACAACTATAACATCTGGCGCAAAAAAAATCAAATCATTGACAAATTGCCTTTATTCTTTTAAAATTAAAAAAAATAGCTATTTTAAGGGGGATAAGATGGAAACTACTTTAATAATCGGGGCTCTAATTCTGTCATCAACTTTTTTCTTCTTTTTGTTCAAATTCATCTTTAAACCAACCAATAAGAAAAAACCAGAAAACCCGTCCGAATAAGACGGGTTTTTATTCCCCCCAAATTCTAAATACTATATACTAAATACTAATAAATAAACATCGCATCCCCATAGCTATAAAACCGATATTTCCTTTTTATCGCCTGCTTATAAGCTTTGTCAATATTTTTCTTGCCGGCAAAAGCCGAAACCAGCATTAGGAGAGTGGACTTCGGCAGATGAAAATTAGTAATCAGGGCATCAACGACTTTAAATTTATAGCCGGGATAAATAAAAATATCCGTCCAGCCATGGAAAGTGTTAAGGGGCTCAACCCCCAATTTGGGGGTTGAGCCCCTTTTATCCTGAAAAATTGTCTCTAACATCCTGACACTCGTTGTTCCAACAGCTATTATTCTTCTGCCTTCAGATTTAGCTAAATAAATATTAGCAATCGTCTTTTTGTCTGCCTCCACCCATTCCGCGTGCATTTTATGTTTAGTAATATCATCAACTTTAACCGGCGCGAATGTACCTAAACCAACATGCAAAACTATATATTCTAACTGCACACCTTTCTTCTTCAGTTTCTTTAGCAAAGCCGATGTAAAATGAAAACCAGCCGTGGGTGCCGCTACTGAACCAATTTTTTTATCATTGGCATAAACTGTCTGGTAATCTTTATTGTCGGCCCGACACCTGACGACTCTCTTTATATAAGGCGGCAAAGGCGTTAATCCAATCTTATCTACAATTCTCATGAATTCCTTACTGCCCTTATTAAATTTTACCTCCCAAGTACCGTCTCTATTGTCTTTAATAATTCTACCTTCTAGGCCTTGGCTGAATTTTACTCTCAGGCCTGCCCTTCTTCTCTTCCCGCCCAAGAGACATTGCCAAACATCACCCCCTTGCTTGTCCGCCAAAGCTTCCTTGCCCGCCACAGCTTTAGCGTCGGTGGGAGCGTCGGCGGAATAAAGGGAGGAGGGAAAATTATTCCTTAATAAAAAAACTTCAATTTTTCCACCAGTGTCTTTCTTCTTGCCCAGCAGGCGTGCCGGAAAAACCTTTGAATTATTTAAAACTAAAATGTCGCCCGGCTTTAGATAATCTAAAATATCGTAAAAATGCTTATGTTCTATCCTGCCCGTTTTCTTAGAGAGTAATAAAAGCCGCGAATGGTCTCGCGGTCTGATGGGCTTCTGGGCAATTAAATTTTTCGGTAAATAATAATCAAAATCCTGTAATTTCATATTAAGTATGGTGGGCCGCCTTACTTTTCTCCACCAATTTTATAATAATATTCCTTACCTGGTCAGGGTTAGAAATTTCATGAAAGAAAAATCTTTCTTTAGCGCCCGCCGTTTGCACATAAACATTGCCATATTTAAAAATAGTCGGAAAAAATCCTTCTACTTCGCTGGTGACGTCCTGTATCCGGGATAATCTTTGTTCGGAGACAATGCGGGCAAAAAATCCCTTTTGCTCTATATTAATAATTCTCTCATTAGTTATTATCCAGACATCAAGATAATAATCAATAAAGGAAAAAAAGAAAAATACCCAAAGAAAAAGATAATAAAAACTAACTATTAAAACAAAAATGGGGTAAGAAATCTGGCCATAAAGAATGCCTGGATAGATGGAAGTAACAACAATATAAAAAAGTACCAGAGGTAAAACCAAAAGTAAAATAAAAAATAAAATCTTTTTTATTAAAATAAAAGCATCCCGCCTTAGCACTTTTATAATTTTTTCATCGGGAAGTTTTCCCGACAAACGATAGAGCAACAGCATAGGCTATTTAAAAAGAAAATTCTAAATTAAATAAATCTCCAAAAATAGTTACATTCATCTGCCAGTCAATTTGGCTTAAATATTTATAGGAGATAGCCAGCATTAGAAAAGAAATGGCTATATAAACAAAAACCGTAAAAAAAGTGGTAAAATTCAAAAAGCCGAATTTCAGCATATGATAAACAGCGATGAAACTGAATACCAGCCAGCCCAGCAGAAAAACAAAATAGATTATTAGAAAGATGTATAAAGGAAAAGTCATATCTTAAAATTCCTAATTTTTCCCGCCACTTATATAAAATTTATAGAGGGCGGAATCCCGCTAAAGCGGTAATAATTTACCTAATTCCTGCCCGCCGAAGCTTCGGCGCAGGCAGGGATTTTAGCATTTGAAATTGATTTGACATTTGAGCTTTGGATTTTGGATTTTTGATTACTAAGTGAATTAGAAATTATACTAATTTATTCTGCTCCGGCTTTTTTCGACCCAAGTGCTTATAGCCAATATCAGTTACAATCCGGCCGCGCGGAGAGCGGTCTAGAAAGCCCAACTGCATTAAATAAGGTTCATAAATTTCTTCAATAGTGGCCATCTCCTCACCAGTAGTGGCCGCAATCGTATTTAAACCAACTGGCCCGCCGTTAAATTTATCAATGATAATTTCTAAAATTTTGCGGTCAATCCAGTCAAGACCCAGCTCATCAACGTCCAATATTTTAAAAGCTTTCTGGCAAATAATAGATTCCACTTCACCGTTTGCCTCAACCTGACAATAATCCCGGACTCTTTTCAGTAATCGGTTAGCAACCCGGGGAGTGCGCCGGGAACGCTGGGCAATAATTCCAGCTGCGGCTGGCTCCACCTTTACTCCTAAAATATTAGCGCTTCTGTTTATAATTTTATTAATATCTTCCAGGCCGTAAAAATCCAGGCGGTAAGTAAGGCCAAAGCGGTCCCGCAAAGGAGAGGACAGCAAGCTTACTTTAGTGGTCGCGCCGATTATGGTAAAATGCGGTAAATCAATGCGCAAAGTCCGGGCGGATGGTCCTTTGCCAATAATAATATCCAAGGCATAATCTTCCATGGCCGGATATAAAATCTCTTCAATAACTTTATTAAGCCGATGAATTTCGTCAATAAATAAGATATCTCCCTCGCCTAAATTAGTTAAAATCGCTGCCAAGTCTCCGCCCTTTTCAATGGCCGGTCCAGAAGTAATTCTAATATTAGCGCCCAATTCATTGGAAATTACATGAGCGAGAGTAGTTTTGCCTAAGCCGGCCGGCCCGTGCAAAAGCACATGTTCAATCGGTTCGCTTCTCCCTTGAGCCGCGGCCATAGTAATTCTTAAACTTTCCTTAATTTTATCTTGGCCCACATATTCATTTAGTTTTTTCGGCCGCAGAGTCAAATCCAAGGCCTTATCGCCGTTAGTTTCCTCCCCCGTTATTATACGATTTTGTTTAATATCAGGCATACTCACATTTTAGCTAGTTGAAACGATTTTGGCAAATTAAAAAACATGTGCTTAGAAATAAAACACTAAATACAAAAACAGCAAAACTGCATAATTAAAAAGCATAAACCATTTATTAGACCAGTTTATGCCGGAAAAATGAAACTTAGAAAAGGGCCAAAGAATCGGGGTCGGAAAAAATTCGGTTGTATGGGTAAAAATGTCTAAAAGAATATGCAATCCCCAGGCGTAATAAATAATTAACCACCAATTCAAGCCCAAAATTTTTAAGATTAAAAATATCGCCAGCCAGATAACTAAGCTATGGGTAATATCATAAAGCTTAAAAACATATTTCGGGATTACCGCCAAAGGCGGGGCGTTAAAATGCAAAGTTTTTCTGACAAAATGCTTAAAATTTAAAAAGGAAAAACTAATAATATCCGGCAATACGCCGAATAAAACCGCCAAGCCCTTTTGCTCAATCGGCAATCCTTTAAAAATTAGGTTTGTCCACAAAGCGTGGGAAATTATATCCATATAAAATAATCCTAATCTACGAATTTATCCGAATGCTCCAAATGTTTTTATTCCTAATCTCTCTGGCAGAGAAATTCGGAGCATTCGGATATAAATTCGGATTAATTCGCATTACCCCTTCCTAAATTCGCAAATATTAAAAAAGTCGCAAAATTTACAAAGCGCCGAAGGCTTAGGGGGAAATTCACCTTTTTTTATTTCCGTAATGGTTTCTATAATTTTTTCCTTAGTCTTATTCAGTTCCTCTTTGCCGCCTAAAAATTTAACTTCTGTATTATTATCTAAATAATAAAAAACTAAAGTATCTATTTCTTGTCGGAAAAGTTCTTGCCCTGCCAATTGATAAATTAAAAGCTGATATTTTTCATTAAAATTTAATTTATCTTTATCTTTTGGGCTGCCGGTTTTATAATCAATAATTTTTATTTTGCCTGCCCCGCCCTGGCGGTGGCCGTCCGCCTCATCAATCCTGTCCATCACCCCACGCACGGTATAAAGTTCTTCCCCGACTTTTACTTTTGTATTAAAACCTTTTTCCAGAAAAATAACGTTCGGCCAGTTATCTTTATATTTCTCATAGAAACCTTTTAAAATTTCTTTGCCCTTTTTCTTGTACTTCTCTTTTTCCGCCTTATCTTTATACCAATCGTCAATCCAGCTTTGTTCATACAATTCTAAAATTTCTTCAAAGCTAATTTTTGCTTTTCCCTTTTCCTCCTTACCTTGTTTTTGCCCGAATAGATTTTTTTGTTCTAACCCCCTTTTTCTTTCAATCAAACTAAATAATTTCTGCAAAGTCAAATGCAGGGTTTTTCCAAAAGAAAATTGAAACTTGCCCCGCCTAGGAATTCTTAAAACATGGGCAAAGCGATATTGATAAGGACAATTAGAAAAAGCCGCTAATTGCGTATAGGAAAAATAGGAGGGAGAAAAAACAAAATTCTTTTTCTCCTCGCCCCTGTTAACAGTCTTTTTTCTCTCCTGAAAACCATAATCCGGAGATTTCTCTTTTGCTCGACCAGCAAAGGTCTTTTTATTTTCTTTAATTAGTCCACATTCTGCCAAGAAGAGGGAAGGTTTTTTTTCACGTGCCCCCCCGTAATCTTTTGCCCAAGAAAAATACAAATTGTCTTTTGCCCGGGTGGCAGCTACATAAAATAATCGCCTTTCTTCTTGTAGGTGGACATCCCCTTCAGGCAAGATTTCTTTAACTAAGGCGTCAGGAATTTTAATCTGTTCGCTACGCCGGATTGTGGGAAAACGCTTGTCAACCAAACCGGCAATAAAAACATATTTGAATTCCAATCCCTTTGCCCCGTGAACCGTCATTACTTTTATTGTTTCCGGACCCGCTTCCCAGTCAATGGGCATGGTCCCCTCCTCACCAGCATCAATTTCCATCTGTAATTCTGTTAAAAATGCCTTAACGCTTTTATCATCACTGGCTTTTTCAAAATTCTCTACCCTTTTCATAAATTGGTTGAGATAGGAAACCACTTCTTGACTTTTGCCTTCTTCCTGACTCACTAGATGTTTAAAATAACCACTATCATCTAAAAAAACCCGAATAATCTCGCCGACATTTTTTTCTCTAGTCAAAGCCGTATGTTTGGTAATTAGAGATAAAATCGCATCCGCTTTTTTTTGTACTTCCATGCCTAAATTTAAAACCGAAACATTGCGCAGAACCTCATAAAGCGACCAGGCCTTTTTATTAGCCCAATAATTAAAATTAACCAGTTCATTGTAGGTAAAATTAAAAATCGGCAGATTCAAAACACGGTAAGCCGCTATGCTTTCATGGTAATCGTCCAGTAATTTTAAATAAGCAATTACATCCATTATTACCGGCTTGGTATAGAGGCCGCGGGAAGAAAGAAATTGATGAGGCAGTTGGGCCGCGGCCAAAAAGGAGCAAATTTCCTTGGCGCTTTCGTTAGCTCTGACTAAAATCGCAAAATCGTCCCAAGTGGCGTTCTTGTCTTTTATTTTCAATTCGGCAATTTTTTCAATTACTACCCTTATTTCCTCGGCCGAGTCTTTGCCTTCTATAACCTCAATTACTCCCTTGCCCTTATTATTAGCTATAAGCTCTTTGCTTAATTTTTTATCTTTTATTTTCGATTTTTTATCTTTTTGCAACTGGTATTCCAGCCTATTCGGGTCATTCTGCTTAATGAACTTATAAGATAAATCTAAAATATTCTGCTTATTGCGGTAATTATTAATTAAAAAAATCTGTTCGGCCTGCGGATAATCTTTTTTAAATTGTAAAATATTGGAAACCGAAGCCCCGCGGAATTTATAAATTGACTGGTCATCGTCTCCAACCACTACCAGATTATTTTTCATCGCCGCCAGCATTTTTATTAATTCATATTGCGCCCAATTAGTATCCTGAAATTCATCTAATAAAATATATTTAAATTGCTGCCTATATTTTCCCAAAATTGCCGGCCGTTCACGGAATAATTTTAGGCAATAATTTATTAAATCACCAAAATCCAAAGCATTACTATCTAGTAGCAATTGCTGATAAACATGATAAGCATTTGCCACTTCATTTATCCGATTGATTTCTTGCGTGGCCACTTCTTTGTCGTCAGTTTGAAAATTGGAAATTGAAAATTGGAAATTCCGGCCCTTTTGTTTCTTCTTCCCGCTTAACATGGAATCAAAATTTTGTTCTAATTCTTGGGCATACTCTAAATACTGGGCCGGATTTATGTCCTCGTCCTTGGCCCGGGAAAAATGCTTTATTAAAGCATGGATAAATTTTGTCGGATTGCCCATCGGCCGGTAATAATCCAAATCAAACTTATCCAGATTCTTTTTTACCAGAGAATATTGTTCAAATTCGTTTAACAATTTAAAGTCATTAGGCAGCCCGATGTCCAAGCCATGTTCTTTTAAAATCCGCTCGCCAAAACTATGGAAAGTGGAAATCCATAAATCCAGGTACCCCATAGGCAGCAATCGGTCAACCCGCTCTTCCATTTCCCCGGCCGCTTTTTCCGTAAAAGTTAAAGCTAAAATTTCGTCAGATTTAGCCCAACCCTGCTCAATAATATAAGCAATCCTCTGAGTTATAACCGTGGTTTTGCCTGTGCCCGCTCCGGCCACAATTAAAAGCGGCCCATCGCGATGAGTAACCGCCCTTAACTGTTCCTTGTTCAAATTCTCCATTAAATTTTGTTCCATAATAGTTTGGATATCGGAAACCCATAAAGGGTTTGCGATATCCTGCGGCTTATTCTAAAAAGTTCTTTCTAATATCCTTAATACTTATTATATCAGGTAATACTTGTAAACAAAAATTCTTAAATTCAATACTATTATTAAATTCATTCATAATTATTCTTCTATTACATAAATTTCCCTTGCGTTTTCCCATATAATCAAGAAAACTGGACCATGGCCAATTTTTAGCTAAAGAAATTTTATGAACTTCACTATTGCAATTAACATAAACTGCTAACTTTAGAAGATGACTATAACTGCCTACTCCAATTATTTTAAACTTTCCCTGAAATAAAGCTCCGCTACGATTATATTTTTTATTAAAATAATTAGTATAACCGATTCCTAGACGTCTCATAAATTCTGAAATTCCGCCATCAACTAATTGTTTAAGCAAAAAATGATAATGATTATTTAAAAGGCAATAACCAATAAATTCAACCAACGGTTTATTAGGTGAATCTAACGGGATATCGGAAACCCATAAAGGGTTTGCGATATCCTTTCCTTCTTTTTTGTATTCTCTAAATTTCTTCTCGTATAAACTTCCAATCGGATTAACATTATTAAATTCCCTCATGCTTCGGATAAATCTAACAAAATTTTTATAACCAACAAAAATATTTCTTTTATCTACGCCGCGATTGTAAATATGATAAATTTTTTCTGTTTCTATTTGCATAATTTATCGCGGGGTATCGTAAACCCATAAGGGGTTTGCGATACCCCTATGGTTAAAATCATAGCTAATAATCATTAAATCAGCAAATAAAGAAGGCGAAATTTGTAAATCTCGCCTTCTTTATTTTTTATATTTACTTAATTTAGAACTTCAAAATCCTCTCAAACTTCTTTTTATCCTTAAACGGCCCGATAATAGCTAAATTTAATCCCTTATTTACAAAAATTCTCCTTGCCACTGTCTTTATGTCCCGGCTTTTTACCTGATCAACCTTTTTAAAAAAACTCTCCGGCGGCAAAATTTTATCTGACATAATTGCTCTTTCGGCGTACCAGCCGGCCATGTCATCAGACGCTTCCAATTTTATAACCGAGCGGCCGCGGATTAAATCTTTAGTTCTTTTTAATTCTTTCTCACTAACTAAAATATTTTTTAATTTTTTATATTCAGATAAAATTATTTTTATGGCCGCTTCAACTTTTTCTACCGGCACTCCGGCCTGGGTAGTTAAATAGCCGCTATCTGTATAAAACTCGGCCTGGGTACTGACGTAGTAGGCCAGCCCCTTTCTTTCCCTTAATTCCGTAAAAAGCCGCGAACTCATTGATCCGCCCAAAATAATGGACATTACTTTTAAAATAAATTCATCCTTATGGCCAATCGGAATACCTCTTACCCCCAAGGAAATATTGGCCTGACCGGTTTTTTTATAATTAATTTTTATCTGCGGTTTTATTTGTTTCTCTTTTATTTTTTCTTTATCTTTAAAATCAGTTTTTCCTAAATGGGAAAAATAACGGCTAATTAACTCTTCGCCGCCGCCTTTAATATTGCCGGCTAAACAAACTATTGTGCTGCCTGCGCCGTATTGGGAGTTTAAATAGGCAAGCAGGTCCTGGCGAGTCAATTTTAAAATATTTTCTTTATGCCCGATTACTTCCCAGCCAGCCGGGCTGTCCCCGTAAAGGCACTCTTCGAAAACGTCTTCAATATGGATTATGGGGTTGTCATGGCGCATATTTATTTCTTCAATAATCACTCCTTTTTCCCGTTCAATTTCCTTAAAGTCAAATTTAGAATGCAAAAGCATGTCGCTCACAATATCAACGGCTAACTTTATTTTTGAGCTATCAACCTTTACCCAATAGCCCGTATATTCTTTTGAGGTGAAAGCGTTGAATTCTGCCCCGACTTTATCCAGTTCGCTGGCCAAGATTAAAGTCGTCGGCCGTTTGGCTGTCCCTTTAAAAAACATGTGCTCTAAAAAATGGGAAATGCCGTTATTTTTCTTATCTTCATATTTAGACCCGGTTTTAACCATTACCAAAATCGTTATAGTTTTCGTCCCGGTCATGGGCACCGTTATTAAATTCAAACCGTTTTTTAATTTCTTTTGTTTATACATAAAAAAATAATTTCTATTATTTAGATCAAATCTTCAAAAATATTTAAATCACCAAGGGGTCTGGGGTGCGACTGAGCGCCAGGGCGAACCCAGCTAAAGATTAATCAGCGAAATAGCGAATTGAGCACCCCAGGACTTTTGCCTACTTTTTGGTCACAAAAAGTAGGCCCGCGCGGCAGCGCAAAAATTAACAGCCCTAAATCTTATAATTATCTTCTACCATAATGCCAACAATCATCCAAAACCACAAAACCCCGAAATGCAAGCTCCAATACCAATGGTCAACCATCATCATTATAACTAAAGCAGTTAGAATAGACAAACCAAAATATTTTCCTTTTTTTATTAAATT
>Ga0265594_1000697_pt1 | contig 27295 bp, 22 predicted proteins | sample saktaG_11_FD_190147 | JGI IMG/M metagenome (GOLD analysis project Ga0265594, IMG submission 190147) | Saline water microbial communities from Sakinaw Lake, British Columbia, Canada - sak_2011_5_24_80m | ecosystem: Environmental > Aquatic > Non-marine Saline and Alkaline > Saline ... | reverse complement strand
AAACGGGTGCTGCAAGAAGAATTCTCCTGCGAAGGAGCAGGGATTGATTGATCATAATTGGACTCTGCGTGAACTACTTACACACCCATATTATATAACATCAACCGGATAAACGGTCACCACCCAGCAATGTGAAATTAATTAAAGGCGATTTTGTGAGATTTCGATGCTTTCCGATCTTTCCATCCAGGATTCGGCATGGGCGAACGATTTCGAAATTTTTTGTCTCGACTTTTGAGGTGAGATGCGACAACAGATCGAATTGCCCATCGATTGCGGAGCCACGGCCGACCCCATGGAAATTGATTACAGTTTCATCGCTGGGGGATGGAAGGCGATCGATATCGGAGGCTGAGGAAGTGAAGATAACAGAGGTGGTGGTGGAGAAGACGGTGGCAGAAGAGATTTTATGGCTCGAGAGGGGGGCTTTCCGCTGCCCTCTCGACCAAAAACGCTTTCTGCCAGATTTCGAGTGATCCCTCAGAGGGCGAGGTGCTGGCTTTGGGCGGGACAGTCGGACCTGAAAACCTCAAACTCGCCCGACCTTCTGATATCCTTCCATATCTCTTTCAAAGATCGCTCCCGAACGTTTCCCCAATCGTCGCCTATGTAAGGACAGGGCCTCACTTCGCCGTCCACTCCCACGTGAATCCAGCGGCGTCCCGCCATGCATCCCAACATCTGACCCTCGAAGTAGGTGCTGGCAAAGACCCTGGGGCCGCCCGGGGTGCGGTTGACCTTCCTGTAGAACCTCAGGATCGTCTCCCGGTCTATCTGGGTGAGGCATTCTTTGGGGGATTTTGGTATCCCCTCCCAGATCGAAAACTCGTGAACCCCAAGCTCTGTCGCAAAATCGTAGAGGTCGAAGATCTCTGAAACCCCATCGCCCTTGACGTGGACGGACATGGTGACGAGGAGGCCCGCATCCAGAGCCATCTTTATGGCATCGACCGCTTTCTCGTGAGCTCCGGAGACGCCCCTGATCTTATCGTGGACTTCGGGATCGGTGCTGTAGACACCTATCAGGATGTTGTATAGGCCGGCATCCTTCAGCTTTTTCGCCTTCTCCGGCGTCATCTCGATGCCCGGCGTGAACATGTTCACCACTGCCCGCTCTGGATCGACGTGGCGAATGAGCTCGAAGATGTCCTCCCTCTGGAGCGGATCGCCCTCGGTGAAGGTGATTATGCTGGCTCCGAGGTCCTGGGCCTCGTCGACGACCCTGAAGATCTCCTCGGTCTCCAGCTCGCCCTCGCCATCTTTGATCAGACAGTGATCGCAGTTGCAGCCGCACTCTCTTGTGACCTCTATACTCACAGTCTGGGGCACGAACCTACCGATGGCGATCTTCGCCTCGCTTAGGACGAGCCTCTTGAAGGGGCCGCTGGGGATCGGCGGAAGCCAGGTGGAAGCGACTATGTCGCCCTCCCTAACCAGGGCGGGCTTCTCCTCGGCCAGCCTTTGGTTGATCTTGTTCAGGGCTGGCTGGACCAGCACCGAGATCGCTCCCCGGGCCTGGAGCATTCTCCGATCCTGGTCGTAGTCCACCGTCAGGGCGGTGGTCTTCAGTAGAGGAGTCATCGGGGCCAATCTCGGCCGAGAAGTTATAGAGTTATCGATCGTCGAACGTAGAGTTAAAATAACTGAGCACCGAGTAGGCCCCTGGTGATGTTGAATTGTCTGGAGTTATCGTGCTCGCTTACTCTGGAGGCCTCGACACCTCGGTCTGTGTCCCGCTCCTCCGGGAGCGTTACGGCTTTGATAAGGTGATCACTGTCCTGACGGACGTCGGCCAGCCGGAGGAGGACATCGATAGGGGAAACGATCGGGCTGAGAAGCTGAGCGATGAGCATTACGTCATCGACGCCAAGGAGGAGTTCGTGAGGGATTACATCTTTCCTGCCATCAAGGCCAACGGCTCCTACGAGGGTTACGTCCTCGGAACGGCCATCGCAAGGCCCCTCATAGCGAGGAAGACGGTGGAGATCGCAAGAAAACTGGGCGCCGACGCTCTAGGTCACGGCTGCACCGGCAGGGGCAACGACCAGCTCAGGTTCGAGGCGATCTTCAGGGCGACGGACCTGCGGGTGGTGGCTCCGATGCGCGATCTGGACCTGAGCCGTGAGTGGGAGATAGACTACGCGAGAGATCACGGGATCGATGTGCCCGTGACCAAGGAGAGGCCCTGGAGCATAGACGAGAACCTCTGGTCGAGGAGCATCGAGGGTGGCCTTCTCGAAGACCCCTCCCGCGAGCCTCCTGAGGAGATATACGCCTGGACCAAGTCTCCAGAAAGGGGCATCGCGCCCCAGAAGGTTGAGATCGAGTTTTCAGAGGGGGTTCCGATCGCCCTCGACGGCGAGAGGATGGGCGGGATTGAGCTGATCGCGAAGCTAAACAAAATGGCGGGAGAGCACGGCGTCGGCAGGACCGACATGATCGAGGATCGGGTCCTCGGCCTGAAGGCCAGGGAGAACTACGAGCACCCGGCTGCCACGGTCCTTCTCAATGCCCACCAGGACCTGGAACGGCTGGTCCTCTCAAGGGCCGAGCTCAGGTTCAAGGCGATGGTGGATGAAGCATGGTCGGAGCTCGCCTACATGGGCCTTGTGAACGATCCTCTCTACGCGGACCTGTGCGCCTTCGTCGACCAGAGCCAGAAGAGGGTGAACGGCGTCGTCAAGATGAAGCTTTTCTGCGGAAGGGCTTTCGCCGTCGGCAGGCGGTCGCCCGACGCCATATACGACCAGGAGATGGTCTCCTTCGACAGCCAGACCCTGAGCCAGAGGGACTCAGAGGGGTTTGCCAAGTACCACGGGTTCCAGGCCAGGTTCCTGAAAAAGTACTGAGGGGTAGACTATATCAACAATTAGAGCCTGAAATCCCACCATGGCTGAGCTGGTAATATCGGAGAAGTCGGGGTCTGTAGACCTCGCCCCTCTCGCGCTGGCCGTAAACCAGATCCTGGGGCTTCCGGTCACCCTGAGGAGCCTCGAGACCCCCGGAGTCAGGGTCGAGGCGGGGAAGGTTCTCGACGAGGGGTACTCGGGACCGGTTCTCGAAGAGGTGATGAAGTCCGGAAAGCCGATCAGGACTGTTCCCAAAAGCGGCGTTTACAAGGGAGTTCCCGTATCGGTCGCCCCCATAATGGATCGGGGCGGAAAAGTGATCGCGGCGATGGGAATCGTCGACGTCGTCGGCACCATCGACATACCCTCAGTCTTCGGGGCTTACACCGAAGTCGTCAAAGAGGTATCAGGGAAGAGATGAGGATCAGGAGGGCAGAGGCTCGGGATCTGCCCTTGATCCTCGCCGCTGAAAAAGCCTGTTTTTCCCGAGATGTCGCCTTCCCGCCCGATACCGTCTCCTTTCTCCTGGATGAGGCGACGGTTCTGGTGGCCGAAGACGGCGATGTTGTGGGCTTCGTCATGGGCTTTGTGAACGGTGGGTGGGGAAAGGTGGTGACCCTGGACGTTCTGCCCGAACGTCGCGGAGAGGGCCTGGGCAGAAGGCTCATGGAGGCCCTGGAAGAGGAACTCGCATCTCAGGGGGCCAGAGCCTTCCTCCTGGAGGTCGCGGTGGAGAACCGAGGGGCCCTCGACCTCTACGCGAAGCTCGGCTACGCGGAGATCGCCCTCGCCGAGGACTACTACGGCCCAGGAAAGGACGCCCTTTTGATGATGAAGAGGCTGAAAGAAGTCGGGCCCTCGATGCGGAAATGATCAGGCTCTCGCCCGAGGGCCAGACGAACCCGATCACCTGCCACTTTTGGCGGGGCGCCGATGCCTTCATCTTCGAAAGGCTTGAAGCTTTCTTTCAAACCACAAGATATATCGACGAATAGAGTGATTTAATTGGACATGAAGCGCTGGGCCCTGTCAATCTTGATCTTCGCTCTGGTCTGCACCTCTCCGGCCCTCGGAGAGGACCAGTCAGGAGGCTGGCTTGGCAAGGCCATAAACTTCTACTCCAGCGAATCTTACGAGCTAGCTCTTCTTTATGTCAACAAGTCTTTGGATATCGATCCTGGCTATCCGGACGCCTGGGATCTGAAGGGCTACATCCTCAGCGACCTGGGCAGGTTTGATGAGGCTGCCGACTGTTTCAACCGCTCGCTCGAGATCGATCCCTCAGACCCTTACATCTGGTACAGCGAGGGCTTCGCACTCCACAACCTGGAGAAGTACGATGAGGCCGTGGGATGCTACGACCGCGCCCTCGAGCTCAACTCCTCCGACCTGGACTTCTGGCGGGCCAGGGGGCTTGCCCTCTACAGCCTCGGAAGGTACGGCGAAGCCGCGGAATCTTACGACGAGGCGCTGGTGATCAACCCCGCCCAGACGGACGTCTGGTACAACAAGGGGCTCGCCCTCTGCGGCATGGGAAGATACGAAAAAGCGATCGAATGCTACGACTTCGTCATCAAGATCGATGAATCGGACGTCGCCTCCTGGCACGGGAAGGGCTTTGCCCTCTACAACCTCGGAAGGCGCGAGGAAGCACTCCAGTGTTACGACCAAGCGATAGAGATCGATCCCTCCTATACCGATGTCTGGTACAACAAGGGCATCGTCCTCAGCAGCCTGGGAAGGTACGACGAGGCCTTCAAATGCTACGCCGCCGCCGTCAAGATTGATCCCCTATACCATACAGCCTGGTACAACAAAGGGCTCGCCCTCTACACCCTCGGCAGGTTTGACGAGGCGATCGCGTGTTATGACGAGGCTCTCAAGATCGATCAGTCCCTCGTCTCCACCTGGAACAACAAGGGCAACGCCCTCTACACCCTCGGCAGGTTTGACGAGGCCCTAGATTGTTACGACAGGGCGGTGGCGATCGATCCAGGTTACTCAAACGCCTGGTTCAACAAGGGCGTCGTCCTCGATCGTCTCGAAAGAAGGAAAGAGGCGGTCGAAGCTTACGACCGGGTGATAGAGATCGATCCGACTTACAAGGACGTCTGGTACAACAAGGGGATCGCCCTCTACAGCCTGGGCAGGTTTGAGGAGGCGATAGAGGCTTTCGACCGCGTTTTGGGGACGAACCCTGCGAACGGGAACGCCTGGTACAACAAGGGGATCGCCCTGGGCCGTCTCGGCATGTACGAGGAGGCCCTCGGCTGTTACGACAAGGCCCTCGAAACGGACCCGCACCGGACGGACGTTTTGAACAACAAGTGCAACACCCTCTACAGCCTCGGCAGATACAACGAGTCGGTTAGTTGTTATGACTATGTGATCGGGGTCGACTCTGCTTACGAGAACGCCTGGTACAACAAGGGGGTCGCCCTCTACAAGCTGGAAAGGTACCGGGAGGCAGCGAACTGTTACGACAAGGCGATCGCCATCAACGCCTCCCGAATCGACGCCTGGCGGGCCAGGGGCGACGCTCTCGCCAGCATCGGCGAATACGAGGAGGCGGTCGAATCTTACGACGGGGCGATCGCCATCGATCCCGATGATCCGAACGTCTGGTACAACAGGGGTTTTGTCCTCTACAACGCCAGCATGCGCGAGGAGGCTGTCGATAGCTATAACCAAGTCATCGAGATCGATCCGTTTTATGAGGGGGTATGGCGCCTGAAGGGCCTCGCCCTCTACGACCTGGGCAGGTTTGAGGAGTCCTTCGAATGTTACGACGAGGCTCTCGAGATCAACCCGTCGGACGTCTCCCTCTGGTACAACAAGGGCGTCGCCCTCTACAGCCTGGGCAGGTACATTGATGCCATAGACTGCTACGACAAGGTCATCGAGATCGATCGGTACGAGAAAGGAGACGCCCTCTACAGCCTGGGCAAGTACGAAGAAGCGGCAGAGTGTTACGACAAGGTGATAGAGGTGAACCCCCTGGAGGCGAAGGCCTGGTACAACAAGGGCTTCGCCCTCCAGAGCCTGGGCGATTACGGCAAAGCCGCCGAGTGTTACGATCGCGTCATCGCGATAGATTCATCTTATGAAGACGTCTGGCGCAACAAGGGCGTCGCCCTCCAGAGCTTGGGCGATTACAATGGCTCCGTCGGCTGCTACGACCGGGTCCTCAAGGACGATCCATTGGACCTTGAAGCCTGGCGCGGCAAAGGCCAGGCCCTCCAAAACCTCGAACGATACGAAGAAGCCCTGACCTGCTACGAAGAGATCCTGAAGATCGATCCCGATGAGGCAGAGGCCTGGCACGGCAAGGGCCTCGCCCTCCACAATCTCGCGAGGTACGACGAGGCCATAGGGTGCTACGACGAGGCGATCGCGATCAACTCCTCGAAAAAGGTGTTCTGGATCGGCAAGGGCGCGGTCTTCGGCGATATGGGCAGGTTTGACGATGCGATCCAATCTTACGACCGCGCCATCGCCATCGATCCGCGCGATGCCGGAGCGTGGTCCGAGAGGGGGCTCGCCCTCCAGAAGTCGGGCAGAATGGAAGAGGCCGTCAGATCTTACGACGAGGCGATCGCCATCGATCCGATCCGGTCCGAGGCCTGGCGCGGCAAAGGCGGCGTCTTCAAGGATCAGGGGAAGGCTGATGACGCCATCGCATGTTATGAAAAGGCGATCGGGGCCGACCCGTCGGACGCGGAATCCTGGTACCAGAAGGGCTCGGTCCTCGAGGGGACGGGGAGAGGGGAAGAGGCCCTCGAATGCTACGACTCGACGGTCGAAGTCGATCCGTCTTTCGCCAAGGCCTGGCAGAGCAAGGGGCACCTCCTCTACAGCATGAACAGGTACACTGAAGCCCTCGATTGTTACGATAAGGCGACCGAGATCGACCCGTCCGACGAGAAGGTCTGGTACGAGAGGGGCCTTTCCCTCCAGAATCTCGGGAGGCTGGAAGAGGCCGTCGAGAGCTACGACAGGGCAACAGTGATTGATCCGAACTCCGCCGATATCTGGTACACCAGAGGGACGGCCCTCGACGGGCTTGGCCGGTACGACGAGGCCGTAAAAAGCTACGATCGGGCTCTTGCCATCAATCCCAGGGACCTGAAGAGCTGGAACCGGAAAGGCGACGACTTCTACAAGCTGGGCCAGCACAGGAAGGCCGTCGAGTGCTACGACAAGTTCATCGAGCTCAGCTCGTCGTAGCCGGCAGAAGTTCGAGATCGAGGGCGCCAAATCTCGACCGGCTGATCGCGAGGCCCACCACAAGATATATCGAAGACGAAGAGGATCTGGCCTTTCATGAGACGCGAGGCCCTTCTCGTGCTGACCCTGATCCTCGCTTTGGCGGCTCCAGCTCTGGGCGAGGACCGATCGGCCGCCGACTGGCTCGAAGAGGCGAACCGGTCGTATCAGGAGGGCTCTTGCGACCTTGCTCTCCAGTATCTCAACAGATCTCTCGACCTCGATCCTGACCAGGCCGAAGCCTTTGTCCTCAAAGGCGAGATCGCCCTTTTCAACCTCAGCGATCGCGAGCTTGCAGCCGAATCCTTCGATCGGGCCCTGAAGATAGATCCCGAAAACGCCAAAGCCTGGTACGAGATGGGAAACTCCTTGAGCTTTCTTGGGAGGGTGGAGGAGGCCCTCCAGGCTTACGACCGGTCCCTGGCGATCGATCCCGAGAACGAGAAGGCCTGGAACAACGAGGGGCTGATCCTGGGGGTTTTGGGCAGGTACGAGGATGCTGCACGCTGTTTTGGTCGCGCCCTCGATTTAAACCCGAATCTATCAGAGGCCTGGCAGAACAGGGGAAACGCCCTTCGAGCCCTGGGCAGAAACGAGGAAGCCCTGAATTGCTTCGATTCCGCCCTGAAGATCGACACAAGGCTCGCAGGATCATGGAAGGGGGCGGCCAGCGTCCTCCAGGCCCTGGGCAGAAACGAAGAGGCCCTCGATTACTTCGATGGGGCTCTGAAGGCCGACCCCGAAGACGAGACCACCTGGAACGAGAGGGGGCTTGTTCTGGGAGTTTTGGGCAGGTACGAGGAGTCGATCGGGAGCTTCGATTCTGCGATAGAGATCGATCCGGGCTACCTTCTCGCCTGGAACAACAAGGGGCTCGCCCTCCACAACCTGGAAAGGTGCGAAGAGGCCCTGGAATGTTACGACGAGGCCTTGAAGATCGACCCGTTCTTCGTCCTCGCCTGGTACAACAAGGGAAGGGCCCTATACGATCTCGAGAGGCTCGATGAGGCGATCGAGTGCTACGATTCCACCCTGGAGGTCGCACCGTCCTTCTACCTCGCCTGGAACAACAAAGGGGCCGCCCTCGTCGACCTGGGGAGGATCGATGAGGCCCTGGAGAGTTACGACAGGGCGATCGGGATCGATCCGGATTACGAGATCGCCTGGTACAACAAGGGCTCGGCCCTCTATAGCCAGGACCGGTTCTTCGATTCCCTCAAGTGTTACGATGAGGTGATCAGGATCAATCCCGATAACGCCGACGCCTGGCACAGCAAGGGGTACGCCATATACAGATTGAAACGCCCCAGCGAGGCCGTCTGGTGCTACGACAAGGCTATCGAGATCGATTCCGAGAGGGCCGAAACCTGGCTGCACAAGGGCGTCGCCCTCGCCGACATGGAAAGGCAGAGGGAGGCGATCGAGGCTTTCGACCGAGCGATAGCGATAGATCCGGAGTACGAGGCCGCCTGGTACAAGAAAGGCATCCTAGTCTACGGTTCGGGCCAAGCCGAGGAGGCGCTCGACCTCTTCAGCCGGGCCAAAGACTTAGACCCCGACCATGCCGAGGCCTGGAACAACAGAGGCTGGATCCTCTACACCCTGGGCCGAAACGATGAGGCCCTCGACTCCTTCGACCGCGCCCTCGAGGCCGACCCCGGCCTTGAGGAGGCCTGGAACAACAAAGGCGTCGCCCTCTCGGCCCTGGGCAGAAACGATGAGGCCCTGGACTGCTACAACAGAACGATCGAGATCGATCCGGATCACGCCAACGCCTGGAACAACAAGGGGGCAGCCCTCTACAACCTCGAAAGGTACGAGGAGGCGACGAAGTGCTACGAGAGGGCCCTCGAGATCAACCCCGCCTTCGTCGATGCGAAGCAGAACAGGGCGGCTGCCCTCCGGAAGATGAACGAGACGTAAAAAAGGCTGGTCGAAAGGGCGGACTTCGACCATCGACGAAAACTTTATATATTCACCAGAGGTTACTAACGAGCAATTACCTTTTGAGTGATCGTTTTGGATCCCGTGGAGATTCTGGACATACTGGGAAATGAGAACAGGAGGCGCATACTGCAGCTCCTCTCCTTCCGGCCCTTCTACTTCAACGAGATGGCAAAGAGGCTCGACCTCGGCCCGAAGGCGGTGATAGACCACCTGGAGATGCTGGAGCGGGCGGGCCTGGTCGAGTGCTACCGGGACGACCGGCGCAGGAAGTACTTCAGGATAGTCGAGAACGTCGTCCTGGAGGTGGCCTTCTCGCCCCATTCCTACGGGATTCGGTCCTACCGGCCCCAAGTCTCTCAGAAGCTCGCAGCCCAACCTTCTAGTATTCCATCTCGAAGCTCATCGACCCAGGAGCCGGGACGAACGGGGGAGCTGGAGGGGATCTGCTCCAGGCTCCGAGAGCTGGAGGAGAAGAGGCTTCGTCTGAGAAGCCTCATGGAGGAGATCGACTCCGAGGAGATGCTGATCAAGAGGCTGGCCACGGGCCTCATCGAGAATTGTGCCGACGACCAGCTGGAGGCTGAGATCCTCACTGCTCTGTTATCCGGCGAATCGAGAGCGGAATATCTAGCGAAAAGGCTGGGGATCCCCTCTGCCGTGGTGGAGGAGCGCCTCAAAAAGCTGGAGGCGCAGGGCAAGGTTCAAAAGCGGGACGATGCGTGGACGATATGAACGATTTTGGATCTCGATCAGCATGAATAAGACCATCACTCTCAAGGTGGCGGAAGCCTACCACAGGGACGTCGGCCGGGGGATCGCAAGGCTCGCCCAGGATCTCATCAGCGAGATGGGCGTCGAGGGCGGGGGAGTTGTGGAGATCCAGGGCAAAAAGAGCATCTACGCCGTCGCCTGGCAGGCTTCGCCCAAGGACTCCACCGACGTCATCAGGATAGACGGAAACCTCAGAAGCAACCTCGGCATCGGCATAGACGACAAAGTGGCAGTCAAGAAGAGCGAGGCGAGGCCCGCCAAAAGGATCGTCGTGGCTCCCACCACCAGGACCAGGCTGATCGGAGGCCCCCAGTACCTTCTCCGAATCCTCCTCGGCAGGCCCATCGTGAAGGGCGAGCAGCTGAGGGTCGATATGATCTCATCGTCCCTGGGGTTTGTGGTGGTGAGCACAGTCCCCAAAGGGCCGGTGGTGGTCGCTGCCGAGACCGAGATCAAGATCCTGAAGGAGACCCTCGAAGAGATGGCGGTCAGAGACGTCTCCTACGAGGACATAGGCGGCCTCTCGAGGGAGATCAGGATGGTCAGGGAGATGATCGAGCTTCCCCTCCGCCATCCTGAGATATTCCAAAAATTGGGGATAAGGCCGCCCCAGGGTCTCCTCCTTCGCGGCCCTCCGGGAACCGGAAAGACCCTGATCGCACGGGCCGTTGCCAGCGAGACCGAGGCGAATTTCATCAGCATGAGCGGCCCCGAGATCACGTCAAAATTTTATGGCGAGTCCGAGAAGAGGCTCCGGGAGATCTTCGAGGAGGCGGAGAGGAGCGCCCCTTCGATCATATTCATCGACGAGATCGACTCGATAGCCCCGAAGAGGGAGGAGGTGGCAGGCGACCTGGAACGGAGGGTGGTGGCCCAGCTTTTATCCCTCATGGACGGTCTCGCCTCCAGGGGCGAGGTGATCGTCATCGCCGCCACCAACAGGCCGAACTCCCTCGACCCGGCGATCAGGCGAGGCGGCAGGTTCGATCGAGAGATCGAGATCGGAATCCCAGATAAAAACGGAAGGCTCGAGATCCTCTACGTCCACACGAGAGGGATGCCCCTGGCCGAGGAGGTGGACCTGGAGGCGATCGCCGAGATGACCCACGGCTTTGTGGGGGCTGACCTTGCATCCCTCTGCAAGGAGGCGGCGATGCACACCTTGAACAGGCTGATCCCAGACCTCGACTCCGAGGATGCAATACCCATCAGAGTCCTGGAAGGTCTGAGGGTGACGGAGGAGGACTTCAGGTTCGCTCTTAAGATGATCGAGCCGAGCGCCATGAGAGAGGTCTTCGTGGAGGTGGCGGAGGTCCACTGGGACCAAGTCGGAGGCCTTGACCGTGCGAAGCAGGAGCTGGTGGAGGCCGTCGAGTGGCCCCTCAAGTACCCCGACGCCTTCGAGTCGATCGGGATCAGGCCCCCCCGGGGAGTTCTCCTCTTCGGCCCGCCGGGGACCGGAAAAACCCTTCTCGCCAAGGCCGTGGCCACCGAGAGCGGCGTGAACTTCATATCGGTGAAGGGTCCCGAGCTCCTCTCAAAGTGGGTCGGCGAGTCGGAACGGGCGGTGAGAGAGGTCTTCCGGAAGGCGAAACAGGCGGCCCCGTCCCTGATATTCTTCGATGAGGTGGACTCGATCGTTCCCGCTCGGGGGTCTGGCTTTGACTCTCACGCCACAGAGAGGGTGGTGAGCCAGTTTTTGACGGAGCTTGACGGCGTAGTCGAGCTGAAGGACGTGGTAGTCCTCGCCGCCACCAACAGGCCGGACCTGGTGGACCCATCCCTCCTCCGGCCAGGTCGGTTCGATAGACTGATAAGAATCCCGATGCCGGACGAGGCCGCAAGAAAGAGGATATTCGAGATACACCTCTCGGGGATGCCCCTCGCCGAGGACGTCTCCGCCTTCGACCTGGCGGAGATGACGGAAGGCCGGACCGGAGCGGACATCGAGACCCTATGCAGGGAGGCGGGGATGCTCGCCCTGAGGGAGAACATAACCCCTGGGATGAAAAGAGAGGAGCTGATCCTCGACCGGATCCTGGTCGAAGGACGCCATTTCCGGCAGGCTTTTGAACGGGCTAAGCCTCACCTCACCCCGGAGATGGTGGCGGATTATCAGAGGATGATGAAGGAGTTCGAGGTGTAAAAGCAAATTGACTTCCGAGCATCAGTTATCTCAGCATCAGTTATATAGGTTGGAAGGTCTATATATGGGCGAGAGGGCCGATATTTTGTTGGACGACGAGAAGAAGGATTTGTTGGGCAACACCGAGTTTGAGGACAGCAGCAACGTCAAGGTGCCCGAGAGCCTGATCGACCAGGTGATCGGTCAGGACGAGGCGGTGGAGGTCATAAAGAAGGCGGCCCACCAGCGCCGCCACGTGATGCTCATCGGCTCGCCCGGCACGGGCAAATCGATGCTGGGAAGAGCCATGAGCGAGCTTCTCCCGGTGGAGGAGCTCCAGGACGTTCTGGTCTACAACAACCCCGAGGACAACAACAACCCCAAGGTCAGGGTGGTTCCGGCGGGACGGGGCAGACAGATCGTGGACGCCCACAAGATGGAGGCGCGAAAGAAGACCCAGACCAGGAACATGTTCTTCATGCTTATCATGATGGGCCTGCTCGTCTACGCCTACTACACGGGCCAGCTCCTCTTCGGGATCATAGCCGCTGCCCTGATATTCCTGTCCATGCGGTACCTCATCCCCAAGGACGACTCCCTGGTTCCAAAGCTCTTGGTGGACAACAGCAAACAGAAAAAAGCGCCTTACGTCGACGCCACGGGTGCCCATGCCGGGTCCCTCTTGGGCGACGTCCGGCACGATCCCTTCCAGTCCGGTGGCCTTGAGACCCCGAGTCACGATAGGGTCGAGTGCGGCGCCATCCACAGGGCCAACAAGGGCGTCCTCTTCATCGACGAGGTCAACACCCTGAGGCTCGAGTCCCAGCAGAGCCTCCTCACATCCCTCCAGGAGGGCGAGTACCCGATAACCGGCCAGAGCGAGCGAAGCTCCGGAGCCCTAGTCAGGACCGATCCTGTACCCTGCGACTTCGTCATGATCGCCGCAGGAAACCTCGACGCCATGGGGGGGATGCACCCAGCACTTCGATCCAGGATCAAGGGGTACGGCTACGAGGTCTACATGAGAGACACCATGGACGACACCGTCGAGAACCGGGAGAAGCTGGTCAGGTTCGTAGCCCAGGAAGTGATCCGGGACGGGAAGATCCCCCACTTCACCAGAGACGCCGTGGCCGAGATCGTAAGAGAGGCAAAGAGAAGGGCCGGGAGAAAGGGGCACCTCACCCTCCTTTTGAGAGACCTTGGCGGCCTTATAAGGGTGGCAGGCGATGTCGCTCGGTCCGAGGGTGCAGCCCTCACCGAGATGAGACACGTCCTCGAGGCGAAGAAGATGGCCCGGAGCGTCGAGCAGCAGGTCGCCGACATGTACCTGGAGAGAAGGAAGGACTACAGCATGTTCAAGAACGCCGGTGCCGAGATCGGCAGGGTCAACGGCCTTGCCGTCGTCGGCGACTCGGGGATAGTCCTCCCGATAATGGCCGAGGTCACTCCAGCCCAGTCGAAGGAGGAGGGCAAAGTTATCGCCACTGGCCGTCTCCAGGAGATCGCCAAGGAAGCGGTCCAGAACGTCTCAGCCCTGATAAAGAAGTTCCTCGGCGAGGACATAACCAACAAGGACGTCCACATCCAGTTCATAGGGACCTATGAGGGCGTCGAGGGCGACAGCGCCTCCATATCGATAGCAACGGCGGTGATATCCGCCCTTGAGAGCGTCCCCATAAAGCAGAACATAGCCATGACCGGCTCCCTCTCAGTGAGGGGCGACGTCCTGCCCGTCGGCGGCGTCACCCAGAAGATCGAGGCCGCGGCCCTGGCCGGGATCACCACCGTCCTGATCCCCAAGTCCAACGAGGGTGACGTCCTCATAGACGATACCTTCAAGGACAGGATCAAGATCATCCCGGTCACCTCCATCAGTGAGGTCTTCGAGTACAGCTTCTCAGGCCAAAAGCCGAAGCTTTTGGAGAAGCTGAAGAAGTTCGCCGCGGAGAAGAAGCTGGGGATCGTCCTGCCCGAGCCGATACCGACCCCGAGCAAAAGCCTGTAGAGGGTCGGTCGACACCGACCCCTCCTTTTGGGCATCTCTCTTTTTATAGTAATTATTCATCACATGTCATTCAATCTCAGCTCATAGACAGGGTTAAGTCATACCAATGCGGTTCTCTCGTCGAGAAGGCTTTGAGAGGTACATCAGATGGACGAGTTTCACGATCTGCGGGTGATAAGGGGCAAAAGCACCAGGGTGGTGTTGGACAACGGGGAGCTGGACGAGATCTCGGAGAGCTTCTTCCAGGGGGCCGCCATAAGGGCTCTATTCGGAGGGTCCTGGGGATTCGTCCAGACCGAGAGCCTCGACGACCTCGCGGGAAAGCTGGAGACTGCAAAAAAGGCCGCCCGAAGAATAGCCAGGAACGAGACGCTAAAGCTCGCCTCGTCCCAACCTGGCAAAAGCGCAAAGGTCCCCGTAAAGAAGGACCCAAGCGACCTCTCGCTGGAGGAGAAGGTCGGGCTGATCCGGGAGATCGAAGACGCTGCGAAAGTGGAGGGGGTCTCCAGCACCCAGGCGGTCTACAACGAGGTTTCTGTGAAGACCACCTATTCCAGCTCCGACGGCAGGGACCTGGAGCGCGAGGAGACGAGGGTCGGTTTCTACATAACCGCCGTCGCCAGCAGGTCAGGCCTCTACCAGGCCGGAATGGAGAGCAAAGCCGGTACCTGCGGTCTTGAGCTCTTCGAGGAGGTCAACGCGACGGATCTTGCCCGGCGGGCCGGAGAGACCGCCGTCGCCCTCCTCGATGCAAAAGCCCCCAAGGGCGGGAGCTTTCCCGTCATCGTCGATCAGGAGCTTGGTGGCGTCTTCGTCCACGAGGCCGTGGGCCACGCCACCGAGGCGGACATAGTTCTCGAGGGTGGATCGATCCTGGAGGGAAAGATCGGCGAGAAGATCGGTTCAGACCTTGTGACGGTGAAAGACGACCCCAGCCTCCCCCTCTACGGACGCTACCCCTTCGACGACGAGGGGAGCAGTTCAGGCGAGACGATTCTCGTCGAAGACGGCGTTCTGAGGTCCTACCTACACACACGGGAGACGGCGGGCCGGTTGGGCGGGGTCCCCAGAAACGCCCGGGCCCAGGGGTGCGCAAGGCCCGTCGTGAGGATGAGCAACACCTACACCGCCCCTGGAAAAGACGGCTGGAAGTTCGAGGAGATTCTGGATGAGATGAGAGACGGAGTCTACCTTCTGGGCAGCCGGGGCGGCCAGGTGAGCACCGCCGAGGGCGTATTCCAGTTCAACGCCAAACGCGGCTACCTCGTCGAGGGGGGTGAGGTGACCTCCCTTCTCAGGGACGTATCCCTCTCGGGCCACATCCTCGAGATCCTGGCGAGGGTTAAGGTCGTCGGAAACGATCTCAAGTTCAACAGCGGCAGGTGTGGAAAGTCCGGCCAGCTCGTCCCGGTCAGCGACGGCTCGCCCCACCTCCTCATAGAGGAGGCGACGGTCGGCGGATCGGGATGAGGGCTCAAGGGTGAAGACGCTCAAAATGAGATACGAGGAGCCGATCTATTCATGCAGGCAATCGTTTTAGCAGCAGGCGAAGGGTCCAGAATGCGGCCGCTCACCTCTTCGCGGCCCAAGGTCATGCTTCCCGCAGGTGGAAAGCCCTTTCTTGAACATATGGTCAAAAGAGCGTCCAAAGCCGGAATAACCGAGTTCATCTTCGTCGTAGGCTATCGATCGGAATCCGTCATGGAGAAGTTCAAAGACGGCGGTGATTTCGGGACAGAGATAGAGTATGCAGTCCAAAAAGAACAACGAGGCACCGGCCACGCCCTTATGATGGCTGAAGAGACGGCTGAAGACCGGTTTCTGGTTCTCAATGGTGACGTTCTGACAGATACGTCCTCTTTGAAGAGGGTGGTGGAGACTGGCAGACTCGCGGTGGCTGCCAAAAGGGTCAAGGACCCTTCAAGATACGGCGTCTTCGAGGTCGATGGAGGAGCGCTTAAGTCCGTGAAGGAGAAGAGCCGGTCACCTCCATCGGACTTGGCCAACGCGGGAATATATCTTCTCGACGAGAAGATCTTTGAGGTGCTGAGAGACGTTCCAGTCTCTGAGAGGGGTGAGTACGAGCTCACTGACGGTTTGAACGCCCTCGTATCGAGTGGAGAAGAGATACGGGTGACTGAGATCGAGGACTGGATCGAGATTGGCAGACCCTGGGACCTATTGAACGCTAACGAAAAGCTGCTCGGTTTTGAGCAATATTCCGTCCTGGGTGACGTGGAGCCGAACGCGTCGCTTTCTGGCAAAGTATCTGTTGGCGGTGGGACGAGAATAAGGTCTGGCTCTTACATCGAGGGACCGGTGGTGATCGGGGAGAACTGCGACATCGGGCCCAACTGTTTCATCAGGCCTTTTACGTGCATAGGAGATCACGTCCGCGTAGGCAACGCCGTAGAGATCAAGAACAGCACGATCATGGAGAATACGAACGTTGCCCACCTGAGCTATGTTGGAGATAGCGTCATCGGGTCCAACTGCAACTTCGGGGCTGGAACGATAGTGGCAAATCTCCGTCATGACCGCGGAGACATCCGGTCCTACATCAGGGGAGAGAAGGTGAACAGCGAAAGACACAAGCTCGGAGTGATAATGGGCGACGATGTCAAGACCGGAATCAACACATCGATATATCCTGGAACGGTGATCGAGTCAGGTTATCGGGGCAAGCCTGGTGAGGTACTGCGGGGATGGGCCAAGGCATAGAGGCGAAAATAGTCTTTTTGAGAAAGGTCTCAGGATATCGGCTCAGAGATTCAACATATCCCGGAAAAGTATAAAGCCAAATACCGAAAATTAAGTCGTCATCAGACTATCACGGCTGTGATCTTGCGTGAAAGCGGTTATACTGGCAGCAGGAGAGGGCAGGAGATGTAGACCCCTGACCCAGACGCGGTCCAAGGTCATGCTCTCCGTGAGGAACAGGCCTTTCATGGAGCACGTAATTGGGGCCCTGGCGGCGAAAGGGGTGTGCGACCTGGTGGTTGTGGTGGGCTACCAGAAAGAGCGCATCATGGACTACTTCGGCGACGGCGTCCACTACGGCGTGAAGATAGAGTACGTGGTCCAGGACGAGCAGCTCGGCACCGCCGATGCCTTGAGCAAGGTCAGACCCCACGTCGATGGTCCTATTCTGGTGGTCAACGGCGACAACCTCGTCGACGAGCAGGCCATAGAGGACGTTCTGCTGGCAGAGGGCGAGAACGTAATACTGGCCGCTCTCCGGGAGCACGCTGGAGATTACGGCGTCCTGACCGTGGAGCGGGGAAAGGTGACCAAAATAGTGGAGAAGCCAGGTCGCCCTTGCGCAGGCATCCTCAACACAGGAGTCTACAGGTTCAGCCCGGAGATCTTTGAAGAGCTGCCCAACACGCCGATATCTGAGAGAGGATCTTATGAGCTGACCCAGACCATCGCCCACATGATCGAGGAAGGCCGCGATGTGAGGGCCAAGATAACCAACGGCGTCTGGGCAGACGCCACATTCGCCTGGAACCTCTTGGAGGCAAACAGCAGCGTTCCCGGAATCGGCGAGCCCAAGGCGGAGGGCGAGATCGAGGAGGGAGCTTGGCTCCGAGGCCCAGTTGAGATCGGGCAGGGAAGCGTCGTGAGGTCAGGATCTTACATCGTAGGCCCCGTCTTCATCGGCAAGAACTGTGACCTGGGACCAAACGTGACAGTCCTTCCGACGACCTCCATCGGTGACTCGGTGAAGATCGGATCTCACACCGAGATCAGGAACAGCATAATCATGAACGGCGCGAGAATTGGGGCTGGGACTGTCGTATCAAGCTCGATCTTCGGGGCCAGTTCCAGCTTCGGTGATCATCTGATAACGGAATCGGGTGAATCGGTGGTGCCGATAGAAGACGAGCTTCATCGTGCGGAGTTCGGTGCGGTGGTGGCCGACAACGTGATCGTAGGTGTGAGAGTGCTGATGCATCCAGGGACGATGGTGGGGACTGGATCCAAGATAGGCTCGGGGACCGAGCTTCGTGGATGGATCGAAAGGGGCAGCAGGGTGATCTGAGATGTGCGGCATAGTCGGATATGCGGGCCATGAAAAAGCAGGACCCATCCTTTTCGACACTCTGAAAAGGTTGGAGTACCGCGGATACGACTCTGCAGGTGTGGCGGTAATCTCCAATGGCGAAATTCAGGTCGTCAAATCTGCGGGCAGGATAACAGACCTCGAGAAGGTTTATCGTGACATCGGGTCTCCCGGGGAGAACATGGGCATAGGACACACTAGATGGGCTACCCATGGTCCCCCAACGGCCGTGAACGCCCATCCTCACATCTCTGACGACGTAGCCGTGGTCCACAACGGCATAATCGAGAACTACCTGGGATTGAAAGAGCAGCTTATGGGGCAGGGGTTCGAGTTCAGGTCCGAGACAGATACCGAGGTCTTAGCTCACCTGATCGGATCTTGCTACAGAGGGGACCTGGCAGAGGCGGTCGCGTCGGCGGTCTCCCTGGTGGAGGGGTCCTTCGCGATTGCGGTCCTGGCCAAGGGCTCGCCACGCCTCGTTTGTGCCAGGAAGGAAAGCCCGCTGGTGATCGGCGTTGGCAAAGGTGCAAACTACGTGGCTTCCGACGTCTCCGCCCTTCTTCCCTATACCCGGAATGTCATCCGGATGAACGATGGTGAGATCGCCATAATCGATGCCGAGACCGTAACTCTAAGAGATATTGCTGGAAAATCGCTGCCCTTCGAGCTGGAGGAGGTGGACTGGGATGTCGACGCCGCCGAGAAAGCGGGGTACCCCCACTTCATGCTGAAGGAGATTCACGAGCAGCCCAGGGCGATCCAGGAGACTTTCGCATCCAGGACTTCAGAGATCGACGGCGATGTGCGGATGGAGATAGGCCTCACAAACGAGGAAATAAGGGCGCTTGACCGGGTCTCGATCATCGCCTGTGGTACCTCTTACCATGCTGGCCTCCTGGCCAAGTATCTATATCCTAAAGCCGCAGGCCTCCCGGTCGACATCGAGGTGGCCTCGGAGTTCCAGCATATCCTTCTAAAGCCCGGAACCCTCCTGTTGAGCATCACCCAGTCCGGCGAAACCGCCGATACCCTGAATGCCCTGAAGAAGGCCAGCACCTTCGGTGTGAAGCGCCTCGCCATAACCAACGTGGTGGGCAGCACAGTGACCAGGATGGTCGACGGGACGATATACACCCGATGCGGCCCAGAGATCGGAGTCGCAGCCACCAAGACCTTCACAGGCCAGCTGGTGGCCCTGATCCTCCTGGCCATAAAGCTGGGCAGGGCCAGGAATTATCTGAGCTACGAAAATGCCAGAAAGATGCTGGTGGAGCTGACAAGGCTGCCGGGCCAGATCCAGGAGGTGCTGGACGGGCGAGACTCCATACGAGAGATCGCAGAGCAGTATGCCAAAAGCAACCAGTACTTCTTCATCGGTCGGGATTTCCTCTATCCGATCGCCCTGGAAGGAGCCCTCAAGATGAAGGAGATCTCTTACATTCCCGCGGAGGGCTACCCTGCCGGCGAGCTAAAGCACGGTCCCCTCGCCCTGATCACCGATGGTACTCCCGTGGTGGCTCTCGCAACTCACGGCAAGAAGATCCAGGCCAACATCAAGGAGGTGAGGGCAAGGGGCGCAGATGTCATTGCTTTTGCCTCTGAAGGCGATCCCGACATTTCCAAGATCGCCACCACCGTCGTCGAGATCCCGGAGGCGAGGCCCGTATTCTCCTCGGTGCTCTGCACCGTGGCGCTCCAGCTGCTTGCCTACTACACCGCCGATGCGAGAGGGCTGCCAATAGACAAGCCGCGAAACCTGGCGAAGAGCGTGACCGTCGAATGAATGGACACATTTCACCTGGAGAAGCTCAGCTCAAAGCAGTCGAAGACCAGATCAGCATCATCTGGATTCATGAACCTCAGACTCAGGCTCTCGATCTCCTCTTCGGAGAAGAGCCCGTCGTAGACCCCAACTTGAAGCCCTTTCCGTGCCAAAAGCCTTGCCAGGGCGAGGTTTCTGCTGTGGTATAGTCCTTTCACCCCTTTTCGATAAGTTATGCCTTTGAGGCAGATCTTGATCTGGCTCAATGGTTTATCTATCTGTAGACCTTCGAGAACTATCTTCTCCGTCCAGTGCCCTACCATCTCGTCGTTGATCTTCCTTGAGGTCCTCTGCAGCTCTGCAAAGCTGACCTTCTCTCTCTTCTCCATCTCATTGATCAGAAACCAGGGATAGACGGGGATGCAGTGACCACCAACGCCCGTCGACGGAAGATGAATGTGACAGTAATCGTGGTTCGCATAGTCCCTAGCCTCGCCGAAGTCGATGTCGAGTTCTTCTGCGATCTTGAAGATCTCGTTGGCCAAGGCGATGTTGACGTCTCTATAACTGCCCTCGATTATCTTGACGAACTCCGCAACCCTGGAGTTGGACACCCTCTGCAGGTTGGGGATGAACTTTCGGTACAGATCGAAGGCACGACGTCCGCTCTCCTCGTCCACTCCGCCCACTATCTTGGGAAAATTCTTAAGTCGGGATATGCTGTAGCCGGTCATTATCCTTTCCGGAGAATGGGCCAGGTAAAAATCGCCCAGCAAAAGGCCGCTCTCCTCTTCCAGCCACCTTCGGACCATGGTTTCAGTCGTGGTGGGCGGAATAGTCGTCTCCAAAACAACCAGATCCTCCCTCTTAAGAACCTTGCCCACGCTCCGAAAGGCCTCTTCCAGAATCCTGAAGTCCGGATTGTGGTTTTCATCGATGAAAAGGGGCACTACTACTATGAAATTGGTGCACTCTCTGGCGTCCTCGTATCTGGGAGTTGCAACGAGCGTCTTTCCTCCGTGTCTCTTGATCAGCTCGTCCAACCCCACCTCTTCAGGTATCGGATTAACACCCTTGTTGATCTGCTCACACCTTCTCTGGTCGATGTCAACACCAACCACCTCAAGGCCGCTGTCAGCCACCACCGAGGCCAGCGGCAGACCGGCTTTGCCCAACCCAACGATCGCAATCTTCACTCCGATCCATCTCCTTAAAATCTTTCCAGCCGAAACCGAAAAAACTGTGCCGACATTCTATCCATTCTGCTCTGCGATCTTCAGGTTGAGAACCGCCTGATCGGGGGTGACCGGAAACTGCCTTCCCTCTTTGACGCAATCGATGAAGGTTTTCAGCTCCACTTTCAGGGGTTCAACCTTGTTGACCTGCACCTTCTCGATGATGTTCTCCTGAGCATATCGGGTGTTCTCCACCTCGTACTTCTCTGGCTTTCTGTAGATGTACAGCTCCTGGTTCATGAAGTCGCCATCGATGGTGATCCCCTCTTCTTCGACGTGAATCTTCCTTATCTTCCGGCAGGCGAGCCTGCTCGCAGATAGCGAGACCACACAGTCGTCGAACCTGGCGATCATCTTTCGAAGGTCGTCATCTCCGAGAGAATATAGGTCGGAGCTTTGCTTGCCACTGAAAAAGTAGTTCCAGATGAGGTCTATGTCATGGATCATCAGATCTACCACCACGCCCGCATCAGTTATCCTCGATGAGGTGGGGTTGTGCCTTCTTATGTCCACATATCTTGGATTTTTTATGAGATTTTTAATCTCTCCGACGATTGGGTTGAACCTCTCGATGTGGCCCACGCCCACGACCAGATCGTCGGGAATGATCCTCAGCAGCCGCACTCCCTCTTCTGAATCGGAGGCGATGGGCTTTTCGATCAGGCAGTTAACTCCGTTCTCCATAGCCTCCTTTGCGACGTCGAAATGGTACTTGGTCGGGACGCATATGCTCACCGCATCGACCTTTTTTAGCAGGGATCCGATCGAATTGCAGGCCACAGCGCCGAAGGATTCGCTCATCTTGTTTGCTGCCCTTTCATCGGGGTCGTAGACGTAAACCCTCTCGGCGTCCCTCATCTCGGAATATATGCGCACATGGTTCCGTCCCATGTTTCCGGTGCCAATTACTCCAATATTCATGCCGTCCACCACAGATCATTTCCATGAAGTCAATAACTATCTTCGCCGTCTGAAGAGCCTGGTGCCAAAAATATCGGGTCGATATATCAGGAACTGCAGACCGAAAGGTCAGAATTGCTTTAACTCGCACCGACTTTCTGAATCGAGCCTTCTCGCAGGATTTCCCACGACGGTCTCCCCATCTCCCACGTCCCTTGTGACCACCGACCCCGCGCCGACGACCGCGCCCTCGCCCACGACGACTCCCGGCAGTATGGTGGCGTTGGCCCCGATTCTGGCGCCCCTCTTGATCAGAGGTCCTATCAGCTTCGCCCCTCTGACCATGTACTTGTCGTTGGAGGTGACCGAGCAGGGCCCCATGAAGACCTCGTCTTCGATGGTGGTGTTGGTGGTGATGTAGACGTTCGTCTGGACGCTGACGTTGTCCCCTATTTCGCAGTTTCCGTCCACCACAGAGTTGGTGCCGATGAGCACGTCGTTTCCAATCAGCGTATCCTCTCTGATCAGGACGTTGTGACCGGTCCGGAACCTGTGGCCGATCCTCGTGGACGGGTATATCACGGTTCCGCTTCTTATCGTCGCATGGTCGCCGATGACGGTCACTCCATCTTGAGCTCCGATGATCACGCCGTCCTGGATGACGCATCCACTTCCCAGGCGAACTTCTCCGAGAAAGAGGGGCTCACTCATAGCTGTTCACCGTCCTAACTACCAGCTCTCGTTCCTCCTCGGCGAGTCCGGGGTGAACCGGAATGGATACCACCCTCATGCTAGCGTTCTCTGTATTTGGGAGAGCGATATCATTGTAATCCCTGAGGAGGGGCTGTTTATGTACTGGGATGGGGTAATGCACTCCGTAACCCACACCATGCCTTTCGAGGTGCTTCAGGAACTCCTCTCGCCCTTCCACCTCGATTGTATACTGGTGATAGACGTGCTTCATCCCTTTGGGAACAAACGGGGTTTTGACCTTCAGGTTCTTGTCGTAATAGCCAGCGTTCTCCCTTCGTTTAGCGTTAAATTGGTCCAGCATATTCAACTGGGATAGGCCGATGGCCGCAGCAATATTTGTCATCCGGTAGTTGTAGCCCATAATCTCGTGAACGTACCTCTGGCTTTGGCCGTGATTCCTGATCATGCCGGCTTTCTCGGCCACCTGGGGGTCTGAGGTAGTGATCATCCCGCCCTCGCCTGTAGTCATGTTCTTTGTGGGATAGAAGCTGAAAACCCCGACGTCACCAATAGATCCTACCTTCTTGCCTTGATATTCGGCACCGTGGGCCTGGCATGCGTCTTCTACCACCTTCAAGCCGTTATCCTGGGCGATCTCCATGATCGGCTTCATATCGCAAGGAAGGCCGTAAAGGTGGACCGCGATGATGGCCTTCGTTCTTTTCGTTATAGCCTCCTGGATTTGGTCGGGATCTATGTTGTAAGTCTCGGGATCTATATCGCAGAAGACCGGTCTTGCCCTCTGCATCAAGATGCTGGTGGCGGTTGCGATGAATGTGAAAGGTGTTGTTATAACCTCATCGCCCTCGTTCACGCCCAGGGCTGCCAGGGAGGTGTGAAGGGCCGAGGTCCCGCTGTTGGTGGCAACTCCGTGACTTGCGCCCACGTACTCGGCAAATTTCTCTTCAAATTCAGCCACAGCTTCTCCCTGGGCGAGGATTCCGCTATCGAGAACCGCCCTGATGCCTTCTATCTCCTCGCCGGAAAGTATCGGTTTTGCTACGGGAATCATCAAATCGACCTCACAGCCTATTGCGCCCATCATCTCCCAGGGTGCCATCTGCAAAGGTGGGAATGGGCCGGCTGTTCTGACCTACTTTCATGGCAAAGATCACCGTGAAGATTATACTCTTTTCCCTGCGTCATTGCGCCGTTATGCGAGACCGTATCGTCATCTCTCCAGTGGGCACTCATAGGTCCGCAACCTTGATAAGGAAGAGGCTGGAGGAGTCCATTGGAAAGACGATCGCTGTGATCGTCGGCGACAGCAATATCCAACCCTTCGCCTCGGCTGCGTCGGCGTCGCCCTCACCTGCGACAGGATCTACTCAGCGGAGGACACGAAGGGCCCCTATGAGGGCGAAAGGGAACTCGAGTCTATGGCGATGATGAGTGAGGCGTAAGAGCTGATTATGCACTGCGGGATCTGCAGGCAGACCTTGATCGAGTTCGGTGAGAAGATCATGGTCAACAAGAAGGGCGATGCCTCCGTTGCAACAGCAGCTGGGCTGCTTTCGGCGGTGTTTACGAGAGAAAAAATAAAAAGATATTTAAAGACTAATGGTGTCTGAACTGGCCTTAGTGACGAGATAGCAAATGAGAAACGAAATAATCAGGACGTGTTGAAATGTCGATGTTTGATGGAAAAACGGTACTGTTGACTGGCGGCACGGGATCCTTTGGTCAGAAGTTTACCGAGATCATATTGAGTGAGCATGATCCAAAAAGTGTGCGCATCTACTCGCGTGGCGAATTGAAGCAGTTGGAGATGCATAGTCGCTTCGAGGATGAACATCTCCGTTTCTTAATTGGAGACGTGCGTGATAAGGATAGACTATACCGCGCCATGAATGGTGTGGATATTGTGGTTCACGCCGCTGCATTAAAACAAGTCCCCGCCTGCGAGTATAACCCCATAGAGGCGATAAGGACGAATATCGACGGTGCAGTAAACGTGATAGACGCAGCCATCGACAACTCTGTTGAGAAGGTGATGGCACTGAGCACCGACAAAGCGGTTCACCCGGTGAACCTCTATGGCGCGACGAAGATGGTGGCAGAAAAACTCTTCATTCAGGGAAATTCTTATGCTGGTGAGGGAAGGACATTATTTAGTTGCATTAGATATGGCAATGTGATCGGGAGCAGGGGCAGCGTGATTCCTGTATTCAAAGAGCAGAAGAAGACGGGGACGATCACCATCACAGATGAGAGAATGACCAGGTTCTGGATAACGTTGGATCAAGGGGCACGTTTTGTTATCGACTGCATTGGGCGTATGAATGGCGGAGAGATATTCGTCCCAAAAATCCCCAGCATGAAAATAACCGATTTGGCAGAGATGATCGCTCCGGATGCGAAGAGGAACGTCATCGGGATACGTGCCGGGGAAAAACTCCACGAGATTCTCCTGACGGAAGATGAGTCGAGGCATACCAAGGAATTTGACAGCTATTTTGTAGTAGAGCCAGAGCATCCGTTCTGGAACAAGGAGAATTTCAATGGTGGAAAAGTTCTCCCAGAAGGGTTCAGATATGCGAGCGATAACAACGATAGATGGCTCACAAAAGAGGAACTCAGCGTGATTACTAAATAGCTACAGTTTATATTGGATTATTCGCGTGAAAGTGTTGTGAAATTAAGGAGCCATATCGAATGCCGATAGCTCGCGATGAAAAGAACGGCCTTGCTGTAAATGGTGGAAAACCGGTTCGAGATACTCTGCTGCCATATGGACATCAGAGCGTTGATGAAGATGACATTCAAGCGGTAGTGGAGACTCTTCGCTCGGACTGGATCACCACCGGCCCTAAAGTGGCGGAATTTGAAGAGGCGTTGGCAGACCGCGTCGGCTCCAGGTATGCCGTGAGCTTCAGCTCTGGAACTGCAGCGTTACACGGGGCTGCTTTTGCTGCAGGTTTGGGACCCGGCGACGAGGCGATCACAACGCCGATGACTTTCTGCGCCACTGCTAACTGCATTCTCTACCGCGGGGCAAATCCGGTCTTTGCAGACATCTCTCCCGATACCATGAACATCGATCCAGAAGAAATAGCCCGCCGCATAACTTCAAAGACTCGGGCCATCCTTCCGGTGGATTACGCGGGCCATCCCGCAGATCCCGACGCAATCATGGAACTGGCAGAGAGCAACGGACTTCTGGTCATAGAAGATGCTTGTCACGCTCTTGGCGCGGAATATAGAGGCAAGCGCGTGGGCAGCATAAGTCACATGACGGTCTTCAGTTTTCATCCCGTGAAGCACATCACTACTGGAGAGGGAGGGATGGTGACCACTGACGATCCGGAGCTTGCCAGGAGACTGAGACTATTTCGCAATCACGGAATAGATAGCGATGCCAGGCAGCGCCAGGCAAAAGGACAGTGGTACTACGAGATGATTGATCTGGGATACAACTACAGGCTTACAGATATTGGGTCCGCTCTGGGCCTGTCGCAGCTCAAGAAATTGGATAAAAACCTCTCGCGAAGGCGTGAGATTGCTTCGAGATACAGAGCCGAATTTGAGGATATGCCTGGTGTCATACTGCCGACGGAGAGGCCTTATGCTTCCTCTGCATGGCATCTTTATCCGATTCGCCTCGACCTTAAGTCATTAGATGGGACTCGTTCAGAAGTCTTCGCCGCTCTGAGGGCGGAAAATATCGGTGTGAACGTCCACTACATACCGGTTCATCTCCACCCTTATTACCGCAATCGATTCGGATACAGAAGCGGGGAATACCCTGTAGCAGAGGCTTCTTACGAGTCGTTGATATCTCTGCCGATGTTCCACGGCATGACGGATCAGGATGTTCAAGATGTTATAAAAGCGGTATCGAAGGTTTTGGGTCATTACTCAAAATAAATAATACTTCTATATATTTGTGAGGCGATCTAAATGTCCGAGAGTACAGAGCAAATGCGAGAGTGGGGCGGAGAATTCGGCAAGAATTACACGGATAGAAACGCTCTAACCCTAGACGAGATGGAAGCCCTTTACAAAAAGAACTGTGGGTTCACCAGAACTGAGTTGAACGAGAAATTCTTGAACCATTTAGACCGTTCAACACGTATTTTAGAAGTGGGTTCCAACATAGGCAACCAGCTGCTCTGTCTTCAGAAGATGGGCTTCTACAATCTCTATGGAATAGAGCTGCAAAGTTACGCCGTGGAGCTTTCCAAGTCGAGAACAAAGGGCATAAATATAATTCAGGGCGAAGCTTCTGATATCCCCTTCAAAGATAATTATTTCAACATGGTCTTCACATCAGGCGTTCTTATCCACATATCACCTCCTGATCTAGTCGATGTGATGAAGGAGATCTACAGATGTACCCGGGGTTATATCTTCGGGTTAGAGTATTACTCCGAAAACCCCACCGAGATAGAGTACCGAGGTCATCAAAATCTTCTCTGGAAGATGAATTTCGCTTCCAAGTACCTAGAGCTTTTTGATGATTTGGATCTTGTTAAAGAAGAAAAGGCTCTTCGCTATTTCGTGTGGGTAACCTCAGGATAGCGATAAGCGGACTCAATCATGCAAGTACCTGTCATGAGTCCTGCCTCTAAGGCGGATGGTAGCGATACGTCTCATGACCGTCCTGATTC
>Ga0265594_1000696_pt1 | contig 27310 bp, 21 predicted proteins | sample saktaG_11_FD_190147 | JGI IMG/M metagenome (GOLD analysis project Ga0265594, IMG submission 190147) | Saline water microbial communities from Sakinaw Lake, British Columbia, Canada - sak_2011_5_24_80m | ecosystem: Environmental > Aquatic > Non-marine Saline and Alkaline > Saline ... | reverse complement strand
CATACGCTAATCATAGCCGAATTTGAAAATTTTTGTGAGCTGAATCAGTTTACCTTTACGTTCACTAAAAAAAAGGAATGAAATAATCTGAATTGGTGAAACACCCTCTCCCAAACACCGTTTTAAATAATTTTTGAGAGCCAGGCAAGTTCTTCATCCACTTTTCTGACCTGATTTGTATATTTTGTGAGGTGATGAGGTTCATCTGTAAAGAGGATCATCTTCACATCCGCTTTACTCGCTGCCTTATATGCCCGGTAGGTTGCCATCGCACTTGCCGGGACCACTGATTTGTCCTTGGTACCCTGAAGCATCAGGACCGGGGTTTCTACGTTATCTGCACGATATACTCCGAGAATTGGTATATATGATTTAGGATCTTCATACGGTGTGTGGTCATAATACATACGGTTCATCACGGCGCCATTGGTATAGGCATCCTGTGAGTTTTCATCAGCTGTTCCCGCTCCTACAACCGCTGCTTTCAGGGTGGGATCTCTCGTAACCCAGGCAAGGGACAGAATACCCCCATTTGACCAGCCGGTCACTCCAACGGTATCTGGATCTATAATGCCCGTCGATGCAAGAGCTTCTTTTCCTTTCATGAAATCTTCAATCGGGAGATCATAGTAATGTCCCCCTTCAATAGCCTTGGTGAAATCAAATCCAAAGTTGCTGCTTCCATGGTAGTTGGCTGAAAGGGTGATAACCCCAAGGTTTGTAATAAGATGATATGGGAATTCCCAGGTGTCTCGCCATGCATCAAAGTCTGTGTATGTCGGACCTCCGTGAATTACAAATACAAGAGGATATTTCGTCTCTGGTGAATACCCCGGTGGATATCTGAGCACTCCCTGGATGGTATCGCCATGGGCTCCTGTCCATTCGATGACTTCTGAAGTTCCAAGGGACTTTTTCTGAAGTTCCTCATTTAAGTGAGTCAGTTGTGTGGGCTCACTGATGGTTGAACCTTCAACCCGTGCAGCAACTATTTGTGATGGAATTGAAGCCGTAGTGTAATCATAATACAGCATCGAGCCATCTCTGGATGTTTCAAGTGCGAAGATATTACCCTGATGCTCTCCTTCTAATATATTCATCTCCCACTGTGTTCCATTATGGGAATATCTGGCTAGTTTTGGATTAGTTCCATCAGCAAGCAGGACATATGTCCCTCCATCAAAAGGAGTTATCTCAACATCATCGTTAAAAAGATCCTTGAGCAGTTTTTTGTCCCAATGTAATGGAACTACTTCTTTTGTCTTTGTTGCAGGGGTATAGGTGACAATATCAGATGTATACCTGACCGGGTAATTGATTCCGCCGTTTTGCATACGTTCGATATATACCATCGAGCTGTCTGGTGACCAGATTAACTGATTTTCGTCCTGATATCCCTCATCTAATGCCATAATTTCTTCTTCAATCCCGGTACTGGTATCATGGATTACATACCGAAATGTCGGTGCTGTTAACCAGGACTCCGGGTATTGGGCAGCCTTATAAATAATGTAATGACCATCAGGAGATGGTGCATATTCATAGATGACATCATTGTTTGATGTCAGCGTATCTATGGTCCCATTGATGATAGAATAGCTCTTTAGAATGACTGGGTCAGGGATTGCATCCATGATAATAACATCCCCTGGCAGAGTTTCGCCTGTATTCTGTACTACTGAACTGGTGAAGATAAGATTATCTTTATCTAACCAGGTAAATCCATTTAGAATCTCATCAGGTGCATCCTTTTTAACATCCCGTATCGATGTAGTCATATCACGGATAATCAGCATTGATTTTTTATTGACTTTACCCATGGCGATATATGCAACCCTGCTTCCATCAGGTGAGAGAGCAAAGAAAGAGACCGACTCAGATGGGTCACTGATCGCTTTTTCTTTAGAAGTATTTAGATCAATAAGCATGAGGGTTCCGTTATCTTCCGGTTGGGCAATATCTGTCCCAGTTGTGCGAAGATAGATAATCCGGGTCCCATCCGGGGATAATGAAAAGTGCCGAAGCTCCTGTATCTTTAAGATATCATCATTTGTCAGGTTTTTTTCCTGTTCTGCTACCGCGGTAATACCCCCTATTACAGAAATTATCAGAAGTATAATCAGAATGAAAGTCCAATATTTCATAATTATCACCTACCAGGGAAAAATGCAAACGTTTGAGTTCACTGATGTGACCCGCATTTCTCTATGAGTGATTGTATATGGCAGATTTTATTTAAGGATTATGAAGTAATCTTATTTTTTCCGGAATGAGTGTTTGGGAATGGATAATATCCCTATAATCTAAAATGTTTCATCAGGTGTTTCATTTTGGTCTTATTGAAGAGGATGATATCTAAACCGCAGGTATTCTTTTGTCCCGGTATTGATAATCTTTTAATCATGCTGTATGCTGATTTAGCTAATTGATGATATAGAGAATGTATAAATATCATCATATTTTTTCAGTCTTTACAGGCTCTGTCGATTTTTCAAGTGATAGTGCAATCGTGTTTTCACTCCTTACCTAAATCTTTCCAGTTGAAACGACATTCGTTTGATAATTTAATTGATTAACCGCAGAGGACGCAGAGGACACAGAGAGACTGTTTAAACCTTCAATACCATTTTTCTAATAGAAACTGATGTAACTTCCGGAGGGTAGCTGGTTTTCAGAGTATCTGAAACCTGGGTTCCCCTCTCTGCGTCCTCTGCGGTTGGGATTCTAAAGTGATATAAATAATTTTCAATATGAAATTCAGAATGTCATGTAATTACATCCTGCCTGACATGATGATATAGTATCACTTGTTTTTCAGACAGAGCCCTTTACAGAATCAGAATCTGCTCTGATAAAACTTTTTTTCATTGTTCGGAAAAAATACCAGTGTAGTATCAGGTGTATAACAATAAGTATGGTAAATAATAAACTGGACAAGTTATGGATGTTAACCCAGTTTTGATGTGAAAGACCTATCGCGTCACCACTATACAATATATTTCTCCCACCCTGAAATCCCCTGCTTCCTGTTGGCCAGTACAGAAATAGTATCAACCCGGATAAAGCCATGGGGAGAAAGGTTATCAGAGCGAGGATGTCAACAATTGCATTTTGTGTAATTTTTTTTATCATATCAGTACCTTACATGCAACCATAATCAATCTTATGATGCAGGATGTAATTGGATCTTTTATATACTGTAATAAATTGTTACTCTACTGGTATTTCACACTTGATTTGTGAAAATAGGGCCAGGCATAATTCTTTTCACCTGTGAAATAATACTAAGTGGTTATGTGCTTTTTTTAAAAACAGGTACATCAATGGATTCATGGTTGCAAATTTTCTCTATTTCTGTTCATTTATCTATACCCGGTACCAAAATCACTTTTTATATAGTCTTTAGGTGTAGCATTGCAGAATATATGGTACAGTTACTTACGTACATGAAAATTAAGTAAAATGAATTCCTAAAAAAGGGGCAATTTGTTGTCTCTTAAAAATATGTGTGTAAATAAATCAGAAGGATGGATATATGAGATATATTGAATTCTGTCTTTTTATTACCTCCTGATCTATCGTTTTTTATCTCATATTACGATGTAATTCTTATAATCATAGGAATGGGAGAAAAAGAGGGTTTTAGAAAGAGGTTCACTTCTTTCTTATCCTGACGTTATAACTGAATTCAGATATCAAAAGTTGATACGTGAGAGAGTTTCTCTGCTATCATTTCAAGCGCTTCAATACTCCTGGGTCCGGCTCGATCCACAAGATCACTCTCCACTTCGAAAACATTTCCATTTCTAACCGCTGATAATCCACTCAGACGGGGTTCAGTGATAAAATAATTATACAACGAATCGTTTATACCTGCCATCCCGTCACCGGAATTAACAAGGATAACTTCAGGATCTGTCGCTATAAACTCCTCTAATGAGACTGTACTCCATCCTGTAACTTCTAAAAAAGCCTGTGTTCCACCTGCTAGATGAATCAGGGTATTATGGAAGGTATCTGTGCCACTTATCATCAGAGGATCCTTCCATATCACATGAGTGACTTTGGGAGAAAAAGGAAAGGTTTTTGCATCTTGTTCTACTTGTTCCACCCGTTTCTTCATATTCATAATCAAAGCATCTGCTTTTTCACAATGCCCACTGGCCTCTCCAATTAGTTTGATATTGCCATATATATCTTCAAAAGAATCAGGATGAAGAACCAGATAATGAATGCCATATGAGGCAAGTTTCTCTAGTACACCTTCTCCGGTCTGATCTGATGCCAGCACAAGGTCCGGATCCAGGGAGATGACATGTTCAATGTCTACTGTGGAAAATCCACCAACTTTTGGCAGATTTGCAGTGTCAGATGGATAATCACAAAAATCGGTTACTCCGACGATTTGGGATGAGGCACCCACGGCAAATGCAATTTCTGTATTTGAAGGAGACAGAGAGATTATCCGCGTTGGTTGTTTTTGTATTGTGATAGTATTACCGAGATCATCTGTAATTACGACTGGAAAAAGTTGTGAATTGGCAGATACTCCACAGGTTATACTGAAAAAAATCAGGATAAGAGAGAGAATGAATTTGAGTGTATCACTTTGTAAATATGATAAGGGAGAAACAAAAAACTCTTCCATACTATAATATTTACCTATATACAAATAAAATTGTTTGGTACATAAGAGGTATTAATCTGTGAAATTTTCTCATCCTTTCATTATTGGTTTCCTCCTTCTGTTGAGTCTATTTAGTCTTTTTTTAGCCACTGGAATAGGTTCTTCCGGTCTTTTCTGGTTTATGAACGGAGCTATACAACATCAGGATCTTATACTCTTTGATATACGGCTTCCTCGTGTTCTGGTGGCTTTCTCAACAGGTTTGGGTTTGGCTGTTGCCGGTGCCAGTCTCCAGGGACTCCTGAGGAATCCAATGGCTGACCCATATATACTTGGAACATCTGCAGGTGCCGCATTGGGTGCTTCATGTGCCATTATTTTCCTTGGAGGATCGTTTCTCTTTGTATTAGCGTTTATCGGGGCTATTATTGCAACAATTATGATTTTTAGTATTGCAAAAACGAATTCTGGTATACAGATAGAAACTCTGCTATTAACAGGGATTGCTTTATCGATGTTTTTTTCAGCGATTCTCTCATTTATGATGTATATCGCAGGAACTAATCTTCACCAGATAATGTTCTGGCTCATGGGAGGATTCTGGATGGCTTCCTGGGCGGATATCTGGTCTATCGGCGCCATTATTTGCCTGAGTGTAGGTATCATGTTCTTTTCCCGTGATCTAAATATCATCTCACTTGGAGAAGACGAGGCTGCGGGTCTGGGTGTAGAGACAGAGCTGGTAAAACATGTTCTGCTCGGATTTACATCATTAATTGTTGCCTTTTCTGTTTCTATTGCAGGATCTATAGGATTTATCGGTCTTATCACACCGCATATTATGCGTCTTGTGGTCGGCCCGGATCACCGTATTCTCATTCCTGCTTCCGCTCTGGCAGGAGGACTTCTTCTTTTGTGGGCTGATACCTGCACCCGGACACTGGCACATGATATGCCGGTTGGGATTATCACTGCATTTTTCGGTGCTCCCTTCTTTATTTATCTTATAAAGAGGAGGAGAACGTTTTGAACCGTTCAATCCTTGTTACAGAAGATATTAGTCTTGGATTCGGACAGGAAGAAATAATTCATCACATTTCGTTTACTATCCCTTCTGGCTCCTTTGTTGGAATACTGGGCCCCAATGGTTCTGGTAAAACTACCCTCATTCGGGGACTCTCACGAACAATACAACCACAAACCGGTATGATTCACCTTCTTGGAAAAGAACTTCAGACATATTCCACAAAACTTTTTGCTCAACATGTTGCTCTTGTTTCTCAGGATATTCCCCCGACATTTGATTTTTCTGTGTATGAGATTGTACTTATGGGACGCAATCCGTATATCAGACGATTTCATGCTGCAACCAATGATGACAGGTTAATTTGTATGAAGGCACTGCAGACGGTGGGAATCGGGCATCTTGCTGACCGTCCTGTCTCTTGTATCAGCGGCGGGGAACGCCAGCGGGTCTTTATTGCCCGGGCTCTTGCCCAGGAACCCGATCTTCTCCTCCTTGATGAAGCAACTTCTCATCTTGATATCAGTCATGAGATCGATATTCTCTCTGTAATCAGAAAGAAAGTAACAACAGAGAAGATGACGGTCCTTGGGGTTTTTCATAATTTGAATAGTGCATCATTCTTCTGTGACACCGTTATTTTATTACACAATGGTAATATTGTTTCAGAGGGTAGTCCTGAAGAGGTTCTGAATGCCAGAAGAATACATGATGTCTTTGGTGCTGCAGTTCTTATTCAGTCTCACCCGGTCAGTGGCAAACCTGTTGTTATTCCGGTACAGCATAAAAAGGAACCATTTCATCATAAACTTTCAATTCACCTTATTTGTGGGGGCGGAACCGGAGCATTCCTGATAAGTGTCCTAATCGATGAGGGATATCCCGTCTGTTGCGGGATTCTCTGTCACGGAGATCAAGACCTGCGATGTGCCGGTTATTACCAGGTCCCAGCTCTGGTGGTGGAGCCTTTTCAGCCAATATCAAAAGATCTGATAGATACATTACGAAAGTCAATAACCAATGCAGATGTGGTAATAATCACAAAAATGCCTATAGGAATGGGAAACCTTGAAAACATTTCGATTCTCCTTGAAAACTATGACAAGCAAATATTCTTCTTTGATACAGATCCGGAACCATTCTCTTTTGCCGGGTATGATTTTACGTCCGGCAGAGCTGATGCGATTATCAAAACGTTGCTGACACAGGGTGCCGTTGTTTTACATTCTATTACAGATTTACTGTTTCATCTGGCAGAACTGGAGATGAATATGTATGGCAACGGGGGAGCTGACATTGTGTAATGGGTACCAGATATAAAAAGAAATCGGCTCTATCTAAAAAACAAGTGATACCATATCATCACGTTCAGGCAGGATGTAATTACATGACATTCTGACTTTCATATTTTTATATCATTTAAGGATTCAAACATCAGAGGTTGGAACATGTGCCAGATACGCTGTTTACCTCTGCGATTATATCAGTTCAATTGGAGGAATTTCAACCGCAGAGGACGCAGAGAACGTTTCAACTTCAATAATTATCTCTCCAATTGAACTAATCTAACCCAGGAGGGGGGTGAGATTCGTGGATTATCTGATACATGTTCCCCCCTCTGCTTCCTCTGCGGTTACATCATTTCACATCAAACGAATGTCGTTTCAACTGGAAAAATCGACAGAGCCAAAGAATCTGTTTTTAAGCAAGAAGCATTAAGATATTTCCTTTGTAAGAGAGACGATTTACATTTTTTCGGTTTTTATTTGATGTTTCATTTAATATTCATGAGAAAAGTATTGCATCATACACATCTATCTGTCTTGTATAGGAAAAAATGGTATAATATTCTTGAAAAATCAATTTGATGAAACCATTAGGTCTGAAAAGGTACTTGCACCCCTGATATCAACCCTGATGTTCTTTTTTTTCTGTTATACCTTACAGATGCTTTATAGATTTCACCGAGTATTAACAGAATAATACCCGGGATGAAACAGATACCCCATTCTGAAGCGGTAAGAGATGTTGTTTTAAAGATGGTCTGCATGATATGGGATTCAGTAATGAGTAACGTTCCAAAGAAGACCCAGAGAAATGCGTATATAACTCGGATGTTTGAGAATGTCGAGATCTGAAATGCAGTATCCTGTGGGTATCGAAGATTCAGTGCGAGAAAAATATTCATTAATGAGAGAGTAACAAGAGCCATCGTCTGGCCTGTTTGTGATGAATGGTACATGTTTGTCCCTAACTGATAAAGCAACAGGGCCGATACTGCCATAAACAATCCTTCAGCAAAAAGTCTGATATATACCCTTGGAACAATAAGTTGCTGACCTGCAGGTCGTGGCTTTTTTGTCATAATTCCTGGTGAAGAGGTATCAAGGCCAAGTGCGGTTCCAATAGGTGCTACAACCAGCATATGAATCCAGAGTACCTGCCCCGGGAAGAAGAATGCAGTTCCTGCAATAGCGAAGAGTGAAGATCCAAGAAATGTTATAATAAACATGAAGAGATTTGCTATCTGCATACGAAGGAACTTTTGCAGATTATCATAAATTTTACGGCCTTCTTCGATTGCGACAATGATTGTGGCGAAATTATCGTCTGTCAGTATCATTTTTGCCGCTCCCTTTGCAACATCAGTACCGGTAATGCCCATTGCAATGCCGATATCAGCTGCCTTAATTGCTGGTGCGTCATTGACCCCGTCTCCGGTCATAGCAACGATATCCCCTTTCTTTTTAAGAATATTTACCAGTCTGACTTTATGTTCAGGTGCAACCCGTGCGATTATTCCGATATCATCGATCTCTGTAATTGCTTCTTCTTCTGATAATGCAGCAAATTCGGCACCTGTAATGGCCCGTCCTTCGATTCCGAGTTCATGTCCTATTGCAGATGCCGTCACTGCATGATCACCCGTTATCATCCGAACACGAATTCCTGCTTTTTTTGCTTTACCGATTGCTTCTTTTGCTTCTGCACGTGGGGGATCAAGTTCTCCGACAAGTGCTGTCAGTGTCAGATTCTGTATTAGTGGCATCAGAGGGTCATCAGGTCTGAAGGTATCAGGATCAAATTCGCGTTGTGCAAATGCCAGCACCCGTAGCCCTTTTTTGGCAATTTGTTCATTCTCAATTTCCACTTTTCTCCGGTCATCCTGAGTTATCATTCGTTCTTCGGATGGGAAGAGGAGATAAGAAGAGAGACCCAGAATTATATCAGGGGCACCTTTCACATACGTCCTGATAACCTCTGTTCCGTCGTTTCTTTTCATTCTATGGAATGTAGCCATGAATTTATAGTCAGAATCAAAGGGGATTTCAGCGATACGGGGATTATTTTTTCGAAATTCACGTACATTAACACCACCTTTTTCTGCAAGGACATATAATGCCCCTTCTGTTGGATCGCCAATGACCTGGCCATCGGTAATATCAGAGTCTATACACAGAGCAGAGGAGAAAAGCACTGGATCCAGATCAAAATCAGCAGCCCCCTGTGTCCGCTGTATCTGTCCTTCAAATCTATATCCTTCTCCTGTGACTAAAAACCGGTTTTGAATTGTAGTAATTTCGCGAACCGTCATCTGGTTCATGGTGAGTGTTCCGGTCTTGTCAGAGTTAATCGCTGATGTGGAACCTAATGTCTCAACTGAGGGAAGATTTTTTATTATTGCGTTCTGCTTTGCCATTGCAACAGTCCCTATTGAGAGGATCGTGGTAACAACTGCAGGCAATGCATCAGGAATCGAACCTATTGCAAGAACAACTCCGATAGTAAAGAGATCGGTAAAGGATTCTCCCTGGAATAACCCAATAATGACTATCCCCAAAAAGGCGATAGCTGCCATTCCTATAAAGAACAGAGTAAGATGATTGACCTGAATTGATAGCGGAGTTTTTCCTGCTTTTTGTTCCTGTAACATGGTTGCGATATGACCAACCTCAGAATTCATACCGGTAACCGTGACGATAACTTCACCATGTCCACGGGTAACTATGGTGTTCATAAAGACCATATTTACCCGATCACCCAGGGGAACATCAACACCGGATATTGGTTCAGTATGTTTTTCTATTGCAGTACTCTCTCCGGTTAAAGCTGATTCTTCGATCTCAAGGGAAGCTGCTGTATAGAGGCGACCATCGGCAGGAACCCGGTCCCCGGCATCGATAATGATGATATCTCCCGGTACAATCAATTCTGCAGGCACTTCACTAATTACGCCGTCTCGCTTAACCTTTGCAACGGTCTTCATCATTGTATTGAGAGCAGCAATGCTTTCAGCAGCCTTTTTTTCCTGATTATATCCCAGAACTGCATTAAATATAGTCAATAAAAGAAGAAGAATGAACGTTGAATAATCAGAAATCACAAGACTCACAACTGCTGCACTGACGAGTACTATCTGCATATATTCTTTATATTGTGCAAGAAACTGCTGCCAGGCTGGTTGTTTCTTCTCTTCCTCAAGAATATTTATGCCAAATTTCTCTAATCGCGATGTAATATCTGTTTCTTTCAGACCATTTCCAGGATCTACACTTAAGTAAGATGCTACCGCATCAGCAGGCAGACCATACCACTCTCCGATTGGTGCTGATGTTGATTCTGGTTTATTATCCCTCTTACTCATACTACTTGTATTGCATGAAACTATTATTTGAATCCTCTACCTGGTAAAAATAAAGTATTCGAAACTCAATTAGAATCTATCTCATTTTTCAGGTGAGAATAGTATCAGATATAAGAAAAATCAGGGTTTTGAGAGAAAAAACGACCAATTAATATTGGAATTAATTTTAATTTTCTATACGTTATTGCCATTATTATGTTTGATGTGGTGTGGATACTATTAAATGGTACACATAAAAATTTTCACAATGGTAACGAAAACTCAGGGAACGCTTAATGGACTATATATAATTAGAAATGTATGACAAAATCCATGTATTGGAATCAATAAACCCGATATTGCGTCATTGTCTTTTTAAGAAAAAGTTACCGCTCCTGTGAGTCGATTGATATCACTACAACCGCAATAATGGCATCAGTTTTTTCATCCCGTACCGGACTATATGTCCTGATGAAACAATGACCATCATGTCTATTCATGTTTTTATCAGGTTTTCCCGTTTTTATAATGGTATCAATATGAGAATAAAAGTGTTCAGATTCCAGTTCCCCATGATAATTTGCATATGATCTGCCTTTATATGAATTATCTAGTATACCAAGTCTGCGCTGATGATGGGAGTTCATGAAAAGGTATCTGCATTCAGGATCAACCATGTAGATAGAATCTTCAGTGGATTCAATAAGTGTCTGAAAAAAGGCCTCCATCTGATTGTATGCATGCTCTAATTTCTTTGTTTTTGTGATCTCAGTAGAAACGACGGTCACTGCGATTGTCTGTTCAACAATCTCATTTTTGACTGGACTTATGGTTCGTACAAACCATCTTCCCTCACGTTCATATTCATTCTGAATGGACTCGCCTTTCCTGATGACATCACAGACGAGATCCATAAATAATTCTGATTCTTCTACTGTATGGAGATCGTCATAAATTAGACTTTTATAATTTTCATCAGGTATTGAAAGCCGGTTTCTGTGATGAGAATTCATAAAGAGATATCTGCCCAGCCGGTCAACCATATAGATAGAATCCTCAGTACACTCAACAAGAGTCCGGTAATTTGTTTCGGATTGTAACAAGGCTTCTTCTACACGTTTTCGTTTTACAGCCTGGTGAATCATATTTTTTAACTCAGCAAACTGGACTTTTGGATCTGCTCCCTTCTGAAGATAAAAATCAGCGCCTGAGTTAAGTGCCTCTATAACAATTTCTTCCCTGCTTCTACCGGTGAAGATAATAAACGGTTTTTTCATTCTCTCCCGTTTAATCTCTTTTAAAAATTCTATCCCATCCATTGTGGGCATCTCATAATCGGAAACTATTGCATCATATTTCTTCTCTTTCATCATATTGAGAGCAATTGCAGCAGAAGAAGCAGTGTCGACTTGTAAATCTCCACCTCTTTCCAGAAATAATTTTGTGATATCAAGGAGTTCTTCCTGATCATCAGCTAACAATATCGATATCATTTCTCCTCGTATTGTATACAGCTACGGTTCCAGAATAAGCCATTTTTGTATCCTCTCAGGAACTCTCATCTCTAATTATCGTGCATGAAACAACAAAAGCGCTCTCAAATAACTGCATCATGAACCAGGGAGGAGATGATTACTCCTTAAAATATTACAAGTAATCCTTAGTTATATCAGAAATTACGTAATAACCAGATCTTTTATGATTTGTTCTGCATTACCTATGAAATAAACATAACCCTCTTCTAATTATTAAAGGTATCTAAATGAATCATTAATTCTGAATGCCGGTAATATGGCAGGATAAAATAAGATGGTTTGTGTGTTATAGTATCCAGGTTAGGATTTGAATCTTTGAATAGAACACTATTTTCACTAATTATTACTATTATTTAATTGAATTTTTCAAGCCGATTTTTACCTTTTGTATTATATTTCAAGCCGATTTTTACCTTTTGTATTATATTTCAAGCCGATTTTCACATTTTGTATTATATTTCATAGGAGAAACTGGTGACAATTATAGTAATATAATTTCTGAATATTTTTTTTACTACTCTGTCATTACCATTTTTAGATAGTGAGAAAAAAGGAAAGGAATAAGAGTATTATTGAACCGCGTTCTCTTTTGAGATAGTTCACAGGTTATTTTTTCTTCCTGATAAAACATGATCCAAAAAATCTACAGATTTCTATGAGAAGTGATCCGACGGCAATGAGAGATATGAAAATGATTATGAGGGCAATAAGAGACATATTGTCTTGTACGATTGGGACACTTCCGAGGAAATATCCTCCCAATAGGAAGGTACTAATCCAGAGTATACCGCCGGTTATGTTGTACAGCAGAAATATCTTATATTTCATCTCACCCATTCCGGCTAAGAAAGGAGCAAGTGTCCTTACAAAAGGGGCAAATCTTGCAATAATGATAGTAACCGGCCCGTATTTGGTAAAGTACTGATGTGTCTTGTTAAGATGTTCTTTTCGTATCATCGGGAGATCCATATCGATTATCTTGTGCCCAATGAACCGGCCAATGAAATAATTTAATGAGTCACCAAGAATAGCTGCAAAATACAGGATAATAAGAAGGATTCCGATGTTCAATCCATCAAACCCTGCGACGGTTCCGGCAACGAAGAGGAGAGAATCTCCGGGGAGAAATGGGGTGATAACAAGGCCGGTCTCACAGAAGATGATGAGAAACAGGACCCCATAGATGAGATTTCCGTAGGATGCTGCGAGTGTTGGAAGATATTCGTCGAGATGGATGAAAAGGCTGATAATTCCTGTAATTATTTCAAACATGTGGTAATTCGTTACGGATTAAGATATAATATCCTTTGTACTTGTATCAATTAAAATGACCTTTCTTATCTTTTCTCATGCATCAAATATCGGCTGGATATGTGTATGACCCGATAGTAATACTATATGAGCATACATATGTTGCGTCATTTTATACAGATCTGTGTAAATCTTTCGTTTCCATATTTCAAGTCATAAAATGTTCGGTTGATGATTGTAATAAATAAATCTGATTATAGAGGTTAATTACAACCTGTGGTAAATAAGAATTATTAATATGATGATATCTCTTTTATCTAAAAACAGAATCTGGTTATTCTCTTCTGACCTAATAATGAAGTTGAATTAACCGTTTCTTATTTACCGTATAATCCTGCATATTGACTCTCTTATATTATCGAAATATTGTTCAGGATAGATTGTGATACTGAAAAATCCAATCTCTTAGTTTTGTAATAATATGAGATTTTATTAGTTCAGGTAGTATAGGCAGGTCAGGACTATCCGGAGTCAGATAAACTGGTCCACCAATGCGAACATCACACTACTGAATACTGTTTACTGACAAGAATTATTCTGTATTCTATCTGTAATCTATGAAGAACATATCAAAGACAAGTAGGATTTTTTGGAATACGGGTTATAAAAGATGAAAGTAATCCGTGTTCTGATTTACATCCGGTTTATCCTGAAATACTTCGTGTGAAACTGGCACTTAAATACTATTTGAATAACCGGGTACTTACATGAATGTTTTTTGTGTATATGAAATCGATAAAACGGTTAAAATAATAGATACCTAAAATCCATAATTATCGCGCAAAATAGAATTTATATCATTTCTTTTTTGAAATTGGCTAAAACATAAATTAAACTACAATTATGTTGTTATACCTGTCAAATAAACTATAACTGTTAAACAAGCTAATTGACACGCTATTTATCTGATTTCAGCATGTATATGCAATTACGGTATAACATGAGAGGGGAGATGCCAAATATAACCTTATAATATCTGTTCTTTTTTCAGATTCTCAATTTATTTGTCACCTTTTTTTTTAGGATAGACCTAATCAATAAATTCCTGTACAGCTTAATAGAGATACAGTGACATTATGATTATCCTTGAGAATGCAATTGCAGATGGGAAGGAAAAAATTTCTCATCTGGTTCACGCTGTAAAAGGAGACCTGAATTATCCAGATACAGCATATCATCTCCCGATAACGTATGCAATAACCGGCATGGAAGTCCATAACGCATCGAGCGCTTTAGAAGCCTTTATGAAAGCCGGTGAAAATCTTCTCATTGGTGCAGAGATACTTGTAGCAGAACAGGAAGGAATAACCCCAGAAAAACCGGGATATAGCGGTTTTATTGAGGATGCTGTCATTAGAAAACTTGGATATTCACTTGTTGATGGAAGTATTCTTGGATTGTGTCTTCTTCTTGGAACCCCAAAATCAGTTGACACTGCTGCTGCTATCTGTAGGGAACTGCAGGAAAAATTGATGTTAACTTTTCTTTCAGGATCAGTCATCAAAATCCTTACCGATGCCGGAGTTAAAGTGGGTCTTGATCTTCGTCTCATTCCACTTGGGGAAACCTCAATAAAAGCAGTTCATTTTGTCGATATCCTTGCACGAGTGGCAATGATGTTTGGGGGTGTTCCACCTGGCGATGTCAATCGGCTAGTTACCTATGCTGCACAACGTGCAAAAGCATTTGTAATTGCTTTTTCCTCTCTCAGTGATGAAGAGATTGCATTTGTTGATGCTTTACGAATTCTTGGAATTCCTATCATCCAGATGGGTGCATATGAAGGGGAAGAATGGCAGATTTCATCTCCCGATGCTGCGGTTTCCCGTGGAATGGAGATTAGAGGAATAACTGTCAAAATTACTGCAATACCCATTCCTATGGCCTGTTCCCCTGCCTTTGAAGGGAAAAGTGTCAGAAAAGAAGAGATGTTTGTAGAATTTGGAGGAGGGAGATCTCCTGCCTTTGAACTTCTCATCTCCCGTCCAGCAAAAGAGGTAACTGATGGTCAGGTCATACTTATCGGACCTGATGTTGACCAGATGCAGGAGGGGACCGCCATTCCGCTTGGCATCATTATTGAAGTTGCCGGGCAGCATATGAAGAAAGATTTTGAACCGGTATTTGAACGGCGGATTCACAATTTTATTAATTATGGGGAGGGATCATGGCATGTAGCTCAGCGTGATCTGATCTGGGTCAGAATTACTAAAGAAGCAGTAGCAAACGGGTTGCAGATTAAAGACCTTGGGAAATTGCTTGCAGCTAAATTTCGGATGGATTTTGAGACTCTCCTTGATGCGGTGCAGGTGACGCTTATTACAGATCCGGTACGTATTGAAGAAGAGATAAAAAAAGCTCATCTAATCTATGCAGAACGGGATGAACGCATAGCCGGAATGAAAGATGAAGATGTAGATCTCTATTATTCATGCACTCTTTGTCAGACCTTTGCACCAAATCATGTCTGCATCATTACCCCGGAACGACCGGCTCTGTGTGGAGCAATTACCTGGCTTGATGGAAAAACAGCCTATGAAATTTCTCCGGCAGGAGCGAATCAACCGGTCGAGAAGGGGACTCTTCTCAATGCTATTCCTGGTGAGTATGAGGGAGTGAATAGTTTTGTTAAAAAAGCTTCACATGGCGAGATTGACAGATGTGTATTATACAGCATCATGGATGCTCCAATGACCTGTTGCGGTTGTTTTGAAGCAATTGCAATGGTTCTGCCTGAAACAAACGGCGTAATTATCGTCACTCGTGAATATAAAGGAGATACTCCTTCAGGGATGACGTTCTCGACTCTTGCCGGAACCATTGGTGGTGGTGCCCAGACACCAGGATTTATTGGTATTTCGAAGAGTTATCTCTTAAGTGAACGTTTCCTGCAGGCTGAAGGAGGAATAGAACGGGTTGTATGGATGCCAAAACACCTTAAAGAGGAGATTAAAGTAAAAATGGGAGAATTGTACTCACATAAAGGATATGATACTCTATTCTCGATGATAGCTGATGAAACAATCGCAATCACTATTGAAGACCTCCTCCCCTATCTGAATGAAGTAAATCATCCTGCACTGACTATGCCATCATTGCTTTAGGAGAATACAATGAATTATTCATATTCATCCGGATGGCCAGGTACTATTAGATCAGTTACAATAGGAGCGACGGCAGAGCAGGGAGGAACGCGGGTTTCATCGTATCAGATTGGAGGTGATACTGATCTATCGTTTATCAACAGATCCGGGAAAAAACCCCTGATAGTCTATGAGATCTGTGATGACATCTCACTCTGGCCTGAGGTTGTCAGAAATACCTGTGGTGATATTGCATCTGATCCGGCATCCTGGGCTGCCTATGCAGAAAAGAAACTTCAGGCAGATTGTATCAGAGTAAACCTTACCTCAACCAGATGCCAGAATTTTACGAATTTTAATGCGATATCAGATACTATCACATCCGTTCTTGAGTCGACCGGACTACCATTAATCATTGAGGGTAGTACTGATCCTGATATTGATTCAGAGGTTTTTGTGCGGTGTGGTGAAGCTGGACAGGGTGAAAAACTGCTGCTTGGGACGGCAGAAGCAGACCGGTATCGTAGTGTTGCTGCTGCTGCTATGGCATATGGTCATGCTATCATTGCCCAGACTCCTATTGATGTTAATCTTGCCAAGCAGCTAAATATTCTGCTTCGTGAAACCGGTGTTTCTGATGATCAGATAGTCATCGATCCATATACCGGAGCACTTGGGTATGGTTTTGAATATACCTACTCAACAATGGAGAGGATACGATTTGCTGCACTCAAAGGAGATAGCGATCTTGCCATGCCGATGATATCTGCTCCCTCTGACAGTCTGACCGTAAAAGAGATTCGAGAATCTGAAAATCCTGATGAAATAGCTATATTATGGGAACGTGCGACAGCAGTATCAGCTGCAATTGCCGGGGCTGCAATACTGGTGGTGAGACATCCGGGTTCAGTACAGCCTGTCAGAGATGCAATAGATAGTCTGTGGCAGGGTTCACGTAGTGAGGTGGAAGATGGCGCTTAAACCTCTTGAAATATACAAACTGCTTCCCAAAAAGAATTGCAAAGAATGCAAAGAACCAACATGCCTCTCCTTTGCAATGAAACTGGCACAGGGAAAAGCAGATCCAGAGTCATGCCCGTACCTGGATGAAGAGGCAAAATTATTGCTTTCTTCACAGACACGAGCACCGATTCACAAGATCGTAATAGGAATGGGAACCCGTTCCTTTACCGTTGGAGAAGAATATGTGTTTTACCGTCATGACAAGACCTTCTACCATCAGCCTGGAATAATCTATCGCATATCTGACCTGTCACCGGAAGAAGAAATACAAGAAACCCTCAGAAAAGTGAGAAATGATAAGATTACGAGAATCGGTATTGATCTGCAAGTAGATGGCCTTGCAATATCAGCAGAATCCGGCTCTGCTAAACGATTCAAAGAAGCAGTAACTGTTGCAAGTGAAGGCGGAGACATTCCTCTTGTTCTGATAGCTAAGGATCCTGCAATTATGGAAGCAGGTCTTTTCATCTGCGGTAATTACAATCCACTCATTTGTTCAGCTACGAAAGAGACAGCTGATGCATTCTGTTCCCTGGCACTGAAATATGATGCACCTCTTGTTATCACTGCAGATACCCTTTCAGATATTGGCATCCTTGCAACATACTGCACCGGAAAAGGAGTGTCAAAGATACTTCTTGACCTCTCCGGGAAAAATTGTGGCGAATTCCTTGCCCGATCAACTCTGACAAGACAGATTGCTCTTGCAAGAACAGCTCTTGAACTAAGTCATCCTGTTTTTCTTGTAAGTACTAGTCATATAATGGATGATATGGTGACCGGGATTGTCAAATTTGCATCAGTGATTGTCACTCCTCCTCTCTCTACGGCAGAGATGACGACTGCTCTGGTACTTCGTCAGAATATTTATACAGATCCGCAAAAACCAATCCAGATGACTCCTGGTCTGTACCGCGTTGGTGATCCCGGCCGCACTTCCCCTGTTTTCATGACAGTAAACTTCTCCCTGACTTTCTTTACTGTCCAGGGGTACCTTGAAGCAACGAGAGTGCCTTGTTTTTTGCTTATTGTCGAGACTGAAGGAATGTCAGTTTTAACTTCAGTGGCTGCAGGGAAACTTAATGAAACAGTGGTAAAAGAATGGATAGAAAAAACTGCACTTGCCGATGAAGTCGATTCTAAAATAATTATAATCCCTGGGTATGCCTCACCACTTTCAGGACGTATTGAGGAATTAACCGGCTGGAAGGTTATAGTAGGTCCTCGTGATGCCGCAGATATAGGGAAGTTCCTTACCGAGGAGAGGACATAACAAATGCCGATTGTCACTTTTTTACCGGGATTTCAAAAGATTGAAGTACGTGAAGGAGAATCCATCTTAACTGCAGCTCAGAAAGCCGGATTATCAGTAAATGTTGTCTGTGGTGGCATCGGGAAGTGTGGAAAATGCATTATGTTCCTCAAATCAGGCAGGGCAGATTTTGACAGGGAACGATATAAAGAGTTTTTCACATCATCAGAGATTGAAGCCGGAGCCTGTCTTGCCTGTAAAACCTATGTTATTGACGATTGCCAGATCCTGGTACCAGAGAGAGCTCTTATTCAGGCCCAACAGATCCTGATGGATACACTCGGTCAGACAGTAGACCTTCGTCCACCTGTCTGGAAATTTTATCTTGAACTATCACCCCCAACCCTTGATAATCCGATTACCGATCTTGATCGTCTTCTTGCCGGTGTTCATGAATCAGGCGGGCCGATAGAAAAACGGATATATGCTCCATTGGAACTTCTCCGTTGTATCCCTGCAATTCTCAGAGAGAGTGGATGGAATGTTACCGCAACAATTGCACTCGTTCCGGGAGGATACCGTCTGATAAATCTCGAGAAAGGGAACACCACAAGAAAAATGTACGGAGTTGCCATCGATCTTGGAACAACTACCATTGTTGCATTTTTACGTGATTTGACAACCGGTCAGATTATGGGAGTCACGTCTAATTATAACCGGCAGATAAGTTGTGGTGAAGATATCCTTTCCAGGGTTAATTATGGAAAACGGGGAGGATTCCAAAAACTTCAGGCCCTTGCTGCTGAATCCATCAATCTTGCGATAGAAAAAGCCGCAAATGATGTTGGTGTTGATACTGATGATATTTACGAGGTTGTGATTGCAGGTAATACCATAATGACTCATATCCTGATGGGCATCAATCCATCATACATGATTAAAGAGCCATATGTTCCTGTCGTCCGGCGTGCACTAAGTACATCAGCCTCCCGGATAGGCTTGTCAGTCAGACCGAATGGAGGAGTTTTTATTTTCCCTGCAGTGAGTGACTTTATTGGCGGCGATATCATAGCAGACATTCTGGCATCAGGGATGACTCAATCTTCTGATATCTCACTCATGATTGATATAGGGACTAATTTTGAAATTGTTCTTGGTAATAATGATTGGATATTTGCGTGTGCTGGTGCTGCCGGACCCGCACTTGAGGGAGGAGAGGTTCTCTTTGGGATGCGGGCAAACCCGGGAGCCATAGAGAAGATAACGATTGATCCGTCTACGCTTGAACCTACCATTCACACCATTAATAATCAGGATCCTGAGGGGATCTGTGGATCCGGTCTTATTGATATCCTGGCAGAACTTCTTCGTGCCTGCGTTATTGATCGGAATGGCAGGATAAATACAGCTATTAAAAATCCACGAATCCGTCAGGGAAGTTATTATCCTGAGTATGTTATTGTTTTTAAGGAAAAGACAGGAATAAAGAAAGATATCGTAATAACAGAGAACGATATTAAAAATCTTATCATGAGTAAGGCATCTACCCTTGCTGCCTGTACAATCCTCATGAATCAGGCTGGAATTACCAGAATGGATATTAAAACACTCTATTTTGCAGGGGGATTTGGAAATTATATCAATAAAGACAATGCGGTTACTATTGGTCTCATCCCGGAAGTGCCGATTGATACTATTAAAAATCTTGGTAATGGTGCAGTAGAGGGAGCAAACATGGCTCTTCTGGACAGAAAAACACGAAAAGTACTTGATGAAATTGCGGAAAAAATTGGGTATATTGAGCTGAATGCTGAACCCTCATTTATGGATGAGTATACCCGGAGTGCATTTCTTCCTCATACAGATTTATCGCTCTTTCCCATGGTTGAAAAAGCACTTGAACTGTGTCGCATACATACGGTGAACCATATATGATGCATATTCTCCCTCCCCCTAACTCAGCACCGAGTGGAGTTGGGTCACTTCCTCATACGAGCCCGCTTGATGCATGTAATGATGTCCTTTTGTATCAGCCGGAATTTCCAACTGCGCCCACACTTCCTAGTCTGAACCCGCTTGAGGCTATTATTATTCGTGATGCTGAATACCTTCCCGGAGGAGTATTACAGGGAAATTCCTTACATCTTGATCGATCTATTGATTTTTCAGAAGCCATGGAACAGATTTATCTGGATTTTATGGAAGAAAATTATCAAAAGTACGCTCCAACGCATGAAGGATATGCATCAGGATATTATGAACTGGCAGGACGGGATTTATCAGATGTTATGTGCATAAAGGTTCAGGTAACCGGCCCGGTTACATTTGGCCTTACGATAACTGATAAAGACCGCCGACCGATTGCATATGATGCCCAGTATTTTGATATGCTCTCAAAGATGCTTGCTCTCCGGGCACGATGGTATGAGTCGTTGATGGAGCAGACGCACACCCCTCATACTCTGGTTATCATTGATGAGCCCTATTTTGCAGCCCTTGGATCATCGGTGATGCAGATAGACACCGGAATGGTAGAAGCGTCATTTGAGGATTTTTCTACCCTTATCCAGGGTGGAATTGGATTTCACTGCTGTTCTAATACAGACTGGGGTTTTCTTATGTCTCTCTCCCCGTCTCTTATTTCATTTGATGCGTATGCGTATTCAAAAGAGTTCCTCTTGTATAAAGAACAGATTGCCTCCTATCTTGAGAATGGAGGAGTGATTGCATGGGGGATTGTCCCTGCTGAAGTTGATAAATTCAGAGAGGAGAATATTGATTCACTCTATGAACAATATTTGACTATCAGGACCGAAGTGACCCAGTATATACCAGAGGAACTCTTTGATGCACGTGCAATGATTACTCCATCCTGTGGCCTTCGTCTCGCTGATGTACCTTCATCGATTGATATCATGAAGACGGTTATGGAAATCTCAAACAGGGTCAGATTATTATGAGACCATATACGATAGGCATAGCCGGAAAAGGAGGGACAGGAAAGACGACTATTGCGTCACTCCTTGTCAGGTGTCTCATTGCAGAGGGTAAAAGGCCGGTTCTCGCCGTTGATGCTGATCCCAATGCAAATCTGCATGAAGCCCTTGGAGTTATCTTCCATGAGACTCTCGGGTCTATGCGGGAGGATGCTTTTACAAAGTCCATTCCCCCGGGAATGTCACGAACTGACTATATTGCACTTCGGTTTAGGAAGGTTCTTGTTGAGAGCGAGGGATTTGATCTGATAGCTATGGGCAGACCCGAAGGAACCGGTTGTTACTGTTTTGCAAATGATCTTCTGACCACCGCCATGCAAAACCTGGTAAAGGAGTATCCCTTCATTATAATTGATAATGAAGCAGGTATGGAACATCTTGCGAGAGGGACCATTGGAATGCCAGACATTCTCCTTATCATATCGGATCCAGGAGTCAGGGGAATAAGAACTGCAGATCGGATACGAACCATAGCAACGGACCTGGGCATGCCTGATGATAAGATGCTCCTTATAGTGAATCGTGCTGTGCCTGGACATACAAAATCTGGTGCTTTTGCCTCCATTCCACTGGATCCTGCCGTTGATGAAGCTGATCTTGCCGGAGAGCCGGTTTCACTTATTCCACGGGACAGTCCGGCACGGCAGGTGGTTTGTGAGCTGATATCGCGTATTGAAACGGTTTTCAGGGATACTAACTGAAAATTTCTTTTTTTAACACCGTAAAGACTGTTGTTGGTCTATACTCGAAAGTGGTTTTATCTTGATTTCAATCTTCTTAAGAGTGGAATATTTTCTCGATTGAATCTATTTTTCCAGTATGTCAGAAGTGCCTCAATACGTGTCAAATTTTTACTTGATTTCAGACAAAAAAATCCCTCTCTACCAGTTATGAACTTTTCTTCAATGAGTTTTATTGCATCAACTTCCGGTGAGTTCAACCAGTTTGGTCTGAATGGAGTAGTCCACATCCACAAGTAGATTGTCTATTCTGAATCATTTTGGGAGGCTTTTTTCCTTGTCAATACTTTCCTGGATATCTTTGCTTCTTTGATCTGCCTCACAATTTTTTCATCTGTTTTTTCTGTAATTTTTCCGAGAAGAAAAGATAATTGATGCTGCCTGGTTTCTCAATGATAATCCCTGAATGCCGGATTCAGTATCAATGATTTCAGGATGGTACTCTTCGAAATGTGCAATGATTTTGTCATCACTTTAGTTGAGCTTTTTTCCAGTGATGTACAACAGATTATAAGCATGAATCATCTGGGTATTGGTAACACTGTTTGCTCCCTTATCAAAGATTACCCGAGAACCTACTTTAAGCCTGCCGCTCGATTGCCTGTCAGGTTTTTTTAAAGTGTGTCTGATCATTGAGATTGCCGGGTTCAATAGTCATACCGATTGGGATATGTATCGGATGGCAAGTTTGTCACCCCGTGTATCTACTTTTTATCTGGTCGGTGATCCCGGGCTGTATCCATATTTTCCAAGATGTGTTTCTCTTCTATGGAGCACGATGCTGGTCCAGTCCATATTGATGTCAGTATGTTCAAATTCATACCGTTTAAAAAAGCACTTCCCGGATGTCTGAAATGATTTCATTCCGGTTGGGACCAATGGTTTTTAGACACGATATAAAGTTCTTTCACTGAACAATGTAAAGTTACATGTTTCAAGAACTTCGGGGGTCGCCTGAATCCATTCATGAGACCTTTTTATTTGGAAGTTATCTGTAAATTTGTAGGAAATGAGGGCTTGGAAGCTTGTTGATATGTACTCCATTCTTTTTGTGCTTCCCTAAAATAGTGGTGAAATTAAGGAGTTCATACAGACTGTCAACAAGAAAAATGGTCCTGATAGGAAAGAATATTTTCATTAGGTTCAACTTCATTGATTTTTAGTTTGTTTGCTTTTTATCAATCCAAACATCACTAAAAACATCCTTAATTCTTTTCACCTGTTAAAGTTGGGTTTCATTAGTCTCTCATGGAATTCTCAATGAACGCCATAGGAGTTTAATATAAAAATAAGTTTTACAGGAGAAGTCAAATATATTTAGGAAAAGGATATACCAGGAGATAATATGATCACGAAATCTCTTCACATCGTATCAGGATTATTTATTCCGGATTCTCTTCTTAAAGAAGCAGGTATTGAAAATAATGAAGTGGAGATTGAAATTTCTGATAATCAGATTCGAATAACCTCCGCAAGAATATCAAAAAAATTAGAAAAGGGAGTAATTACTCAGGATTCTGGATTTTGGAAACTGGTTGGGTTAGTAAAAACGCCGGGCATAGATGGACGGGACCATGACCCATATCTCTACAATACGCAATAATATTATATTTGTTGATACAAGTGCGTTATATGCATTATTTAATGAAAATGATACAGATCATCAACCCGCTGTTACCTGCATGCATGAATTGATTAATGCTCATTTTACGTTTATAATCTCGAATTTCATCATAGATGAAATTTACACGCTCCTTCTCACCAAAACAAACCGTTCCATTGCTCTTTTGCAGTGGAATATCTGTTAAAAGAATGGATAATCGAAACGTGTGGATCAGAAGATGAGGATAAGGCTTTGAACATCCTGAGGTCATCTACAGATAAGACCTATTTATATACTGATGTGACCACTTTTGCTCTCATGAACCGGCTTGTAATGAGATCTGCTATCTCATTTGATAAACATTTTTTACAATATGGACTGAATGTATACTCCTGATAACGTTCTGGATTCGAAAATCCTTTTTTAGGAACATTATGAGAATTTGCCTGTAGTACTGAGTTGGAATACATTTTTAAAATTGCAGGTTCATCTATCTGTTTAAGGGATTATAACGGGGCCATGGCGTTGTATAAAGAAGTAGAGCGGATCTGCCGTGACATTGGAAACGTGTATAGTCTGCAGATATCGCTTGGCAACCCGGCTCTTATTCTACAAGCCCGTGGTGATCTGGACGGGGCGATGGCGCTGCTGAAAGAACAAGAACGGATATGCCGGGAACTGGATAACGTCGAGGGCCTTGCAATCAGCCTTATGAATCAGGCAAATATCCGCAGACAGCAGGGTGATCAGAAGGCTGCCTCTGTTCTTATCACCGAGGCGTATAACCTTGCAGCAGGGCACGGGTATACGGCATTGGCTCAGCAGATTAAGGGGAAAAAGGAGCAATCCGGGTTGTGAGGGCCTTTGGAATATCGAGAGCCTCACGATCTTTTTATGAAACGGTTACTGATCATCAGGCAGGGTAGATCTGAGGAGACTCTCACTATTCTGTTAGGATTCACAAAATTTCCGTTGTAAAGCTTCAAAACTACATTACCTTGGTGTATGTATGCTGGATACGAATACTGCATTTTCATATTCGTGAAAGATTGACCCCTTTTACTCTCATGAACCGGCTTGGAATGAGATCCACCTTCTAATTTAACAAACATTTTTAGCAATATGGACTGAATGTATATCCACGATAATTTCCGGGAAAAGAAAATTCCACCTTTCTGACCAGTACATCAAATAATTTGATTGTAGTTCAATTTTTTCTGACCTAATATATTGTAGGTTTGGATAATGAATTCTCATCCTTACCAAATACTTATGTGTAAGAATCATCTTACAATATCTATGGAGATTGGTATTACACGTCTTAGTTCTAAAGGCCAGATAATTATTCCTGCTCATCTTCGTCATGATATGAGTATTGGTTCTTCTTTTGTTATCATTAGAGATGAAGATCGATTTGTACTACGACCTATCAAAACGCTGGATAAGGAATTTCAGGAAGATATTGAATTCGCAAGAAGAACAGAGGAAGCTTTTCAAAGATATAAAAAAGATAAAAGTAATTTTACTACCATGAATGGAGAAGAATTTCTTGAGACTATCGCATCATGGTAAATGTAAGTTTTGATATTCACTTCGAAAAAAGAATTAAAAAAATTCATGATGCTGGGCTTAAGGAACGACTAATTAAACAGATCAAACGGATTATAGATGATCCTAACATCGGGAAACCGATGAAATATGGAAGGAAAAATACCCGGGAATTATATCTGTCTCCTTTTCGTTTATCCTATTATTACAGCGAGAAAGAGAATTGCATTATATTTCTGGATTTTTATCATAAGGATATTCAATAATTTTTTCTCATACAAAATTTCCAGTGATTTTATTCATCGGTTTAAAATTTATTGGGTGGAAACAGGGCATATCAATAACATTGATCTCAACTTCTCTGGTTGAGGTGCCTCGATGGGACAATACCAATCTATAGGAATAGGAGTGAATTTGCCGGGAACTCGGGAACATCAATGGATTTTTTTCTCCCATGCAACCCAGTTCGAGATATGTTTGGCAATCAGAGGCTCTGTTGATTTTTCAAGTGATATTGCCAATCATGTTTTCACTCTTTATATTGACATTTCCTGTTGAAACGACATTCGTTTGATGATTGAAATGATGTAACCGCAGAGGACGCAGAGACTGTTTCAGCCTCAATAATTATTCATTCGATTGAAATGATGTAATCCCGGAGGGGAGTGTGGTTCACAGAGTATCTGACACTTGGGTTCCCCTCTTTGCGTCCCTCTGCGTCCTCTGCGGTTGGAATTCTAAAATAATAAAGATCATTGTCAATATAAAAGTTAGAATGCCATGTAATTACATCCTGCCTGAACATGATGATATGGTATCACTTGTTTTTCAGACAGAGCCCAATCAGACTGATGCCCCGATACCCTAGTTAAATAAATCCCGGTTTCTCTCGTCTATTTTTAGGTGAACTCAAATTAGTTCTCCCCGGTATCACCTGGAACCTCTATTACCAACTCCAGTGATATCGACTAGTTTTTACTCACCCCTTGAGGATCAAATGGGACCACCCTGATATAACGGGATCTGATAAGATCCGGTTCAGGCCAGGAGTACTTTCCTAACCAATGAAATCCTTCAATCATAAAGCTTCAATCTGTGTTATTTTTGCCCCTTTAAAGATCTCTATCATTACTTTGGAGGTTTGAGACAGTTCATAATCATCCCCCGAAATCCGGAAAACTATATCCCTTACCGTTCCTTGCTTAATACAATCCGAATCATCTGTCTGCTCCTCTGAGTCATACATCACCGCCCGATGTTCGTGAAAGGTCAGACTCCCGTTAAAGATACTGATTCTCCGACTACTGTTCTGATCTCTCCCTCGTGAATGGGGGGCAGTTGCAACCGTAATTAGTTCTTCTGGTGCTGAAATGCTTGTGTCTCTGAAGGAGAAAATATCAGGTCCGGATGAATATTCCCCTGATCCTGATCCGCTTGTTCCTCCTAACCAATCCAACTCGGGTCCGGATGCTAAATCGAATCCGGGTATTCTTTGGGGTTTGATTCGCGCTACATCCGGACTCAACCGGGCCCGATATGCCTGTTTCACATCAAACTCCGGAGACCATCCTTCGGGAAGAACTGACGGAACGATCACGTGCAATCCGGTAGGTGTACCCCGCTCTGTTCGTGATGCAAAGAATGCGGTCTCTAAGCTCACAATTCCATATTCAAGGGATGTCTTCTCAATGACCCCGGTAATTATTTTCTGAAGAAATTTACTCGTGTTATCAGCATCCTGAATAGCGCAAATTGATCACTACGCCGGTCTGACCCTTCCAACAAAGAGAGATTCAAACCCCATCTCCTCCAGCATCTTCAATGTTGTTTTTTGAATGTTTACAAACCACGTTTCCTTGGAATCTCCAACCCAAAGATCAATTTTTTGAACTCGTGAAAGTTTCTTTAACAGAAGTTCAGGACTTATTACAGTATTTTTGAGGT
>Ga0265594_1000693_pt1 | contig 27346 bp, 16 predicted proteins | sample saktaG_11_FD_190147 | JGI IMG/M metagenome (GOLD analysis project Ga0265594, IMG submission 190147) | Saline water microbial communities from Sakinaw Lake, British Columbia, Canada - sak_2011_5_24_80m | ecosystem: Environmental > Aquatic > Non-marine Saline and Alkaline > Saline ... | reverse complement strand
TTATAGAACATCTTCTTTTTAAAGGTACAAAAAAAAGAAATTATAGAGATATTGCTATTGCATTTGATTCTATGGGCGCAGAATTTAATGCTTTCACTGATAAAGAAAATAGTTGTATTTATGCTGACTTTATTGATACCCATCTCGACAGATGTTTAGAACTGCTATTTGATATTATATTAAATCCAACGTTTTTACCTGAAAATATAAAAACGGAAAAAAAAGTAGTTTATGAAGAAATAAAGATAACAAAGGATAATCCTTCGGATAATATTTTTAACTATTTTTACAAAGCTATTTTCAGTAGGCATCCTTTAAGCTTACCTATTCTCGGGACAAGGCAATCTGTATCAGGGTTGAGACAGAAATTGATATTGGATTATTTTAATGATAATTATAATTGTGCAAGTATTGTAATAGCTGCTACTGGTAATATTAATCATAAGGAATTAGTTAGTAAAATAGAAAAAAATATATATGGAACTAGAAGAAAGAATAGTGATTTGAGAAAAAAATATAATTTTCAAAAACCAGAAACTCATAGTATTAAAAAAATATATAAAAGTAAGACTAAATCTGCTCATTTATGCTACGGAGGTTTGGGTTGCAGCAGAAAAAGTAAAAATAGATACGCTCTTTCGCTATTCACTAATATACTTGGCGGGAGTATAAGCAGCAGGTTATTTCAGAAGATAAGAGAAGATCTGGGGCTGTCTTATTCAATTTTTGCAACCAATACTCAATATACAGATACTGGGGTAATAGCTATATATGCTGCATCTTCCCCAGGAAATGTTTATAAAATACTGGATATTGTAGATAAAGAAATACAGGGAATAAAAAGGAATGGGATTAAAGATGCAGAACTGAAAAGAGCAAAGGAAAATACTAAGGGCAGTATTGTCTTAAGTGTGGAAGATATTAGCTCGAGAATGTTCAGGCTTGGAAAGGGATTTTTAATAGATGAGAAAGTTTTAACTATAGATGAGATTTTAAAGAAAATAGATAAAGTAAAGTTAAGTGATATTAATGAAATGGTGTATAAATATTTTCAACCTGATAAAATGAGTTTAGTTATGATAGGCGCTAATAATAGGGGGAGATTAAAATGATAGAAGTGGTTGTTTTTGGTATCTGCGGAAAAATGGGAAAATCAATTTCTAAGGAACTTATTAAAGAAGACGATGTAAAAATTATTGGTGGCTTTGATAAAAAAAATGCAGGAGAGGATTTAGGTATAATTTTAAATATAGGAGAAACAGGCAGTAAAATTTATAATTCTTATAAAGAAATAGAAAGAATTAAACCTGATTTAATTATTGATTTTACAAAAGCAGATATTGCATTAAAGACAATAAATTGGGCTATTGATAAAGGTATTAATATAATAGTTGGAACAACGGGGATAAGTAAGGAAAGTTTATTTGAAATAAAAAAAAGAACTTTAAAATCCAACAGTAAAGTATTTATTGCTCCCAATTTTTCTATTGGTGCTGCAATCATGATGAAAATATCCAAACTTGTAGCTAAATATTTTGATAACTGTGAGATAATTGAGCTGCATCACGATGGGAAAATTGATGCACCGTCTGGTACTTCTATTTCTACAGCAGAGCAAATAAGTAAGGAAGTAGTATTTAATAATAACAGATTAAAAGATAATGAAGTTGAGACAGTTACAGGAAGCAGGGGAAGCTTTTCTAATGGTATTCATATTCATAGTGTAAGACTGCCAGGATTACTTGCACATCAGAATGTTATTTTTGGAACAAAAGGACAAACGCTTTCAATCAGGCATGATAGTATAGATAGATCATCCTTTTATCCTGGGGTAATACATGCAATTAGGAGTATTAATAATCTACCTAATTATACATATGGATTGGATAGTTTAATAAATACCTAAATGTAAAATTTATTATAATAATATTTTGATATTTTAATTTTTTTTTTGGAGGTGAATGTAATGGATCTTGGAGAAGTTATTACTGCAATGGTAACACCATTTAGTAGTAATTATGATCTTGACTTAGATTCTTGCTTTAATTTAATGGCGTATTTAATTAAGAATAATTCTGACGGAATTTTACTTTCAGGAACAACTGGTGAATCCCCAACATTAAGTGATAAAGAAAAGATTAAATTATTTGAGTTTGGAGTTAAAAATTTTAAGGATAAAGTAAAAATAATAGCAGGAACAGGTTCAAATGATACAAGGCACTCAATAGAACTATCAAAAGAGGCTGAAAATGTAGGAGTGGATGCTCTTTTATTAGTTACTCCATATTATAATAAGCCTACTCAATTCGGACTATATAAGCATTTTGAGGCTATTGCAGGTGAAGTTAAAATTCCTGTTATTCTATATAATGTTCCTTCGAGAACATCATGTAATATAAGCTCTGAAACATGCATAGAGCTTTCAAAAATTAACAATATATGCGGTGTTAAAGAGGCAAGTGGAAATTTTAAACAGATTTCAGAAATAATTAGAGGTACAGATAATAATTTTTTACTTTATAGTGGGAATGATGGAGACACACTTCCAATTTTATCATTAGGTGGAAATGGAGTGATTAGTGTAGCATCACATGTTGTAGGAAGAGAAATAAAGAAGATGATTTCTTATTTTAAAAATGGCAATAACAGGGAGGCTGCTAAATTACATAATTATTTATTAGAAATATTTTACGGGATATTCATTGTTACAAATCCAATTCCTATAAAGAAGTCCCTAAATCTAAAAGGAATAGAAGTTGGACCTACAAGACTTCCGCTTACTTCAATGGATGATAAGCAATTAGAAAGGTTAAAAAAAATATTATTAAAATATAATATTATTAATTAGGATACTTAATCTATTTTAGCATTAAGCAAAAGTAAAAAAAAATTTAAAAGTTAAATATAAGGAGTGTGAGGTATTATAAAAAAATGTTAAAAAAAGGCAGTTTAAAGATAATTCCACTGGGTGGTTTTAATGAAGTTGGTAAGAACACGATGGTTTTTGAAAAGGACAATGAGATTATCATTATTGATTGTGGAATAATGTTTCCAGATGATGATATGATGGGAATCGATTTTGTGATTCCAGATTTTAGCTATATTAAAAAAAATGCAAAAAAAGTAAAGGCTATAATTATAACTCATGGACACGAAGATCATATAGGAGCTTTACCATTCCTGTTTAAAGAAATAAATGCTCCAATATATGCCACAAGACTAACCTTAGGTTTGATTAAAATAAAATTTAATATTACCCAAAATAATGGCTCTATAGAATTTAATGAAATCAATACTGAAGAAACATTGAAAATAGGACAGTTCAGTATAGAATTTTTTAGAGTAAATCATAGTATTCCTGATGGCGTAGGTTTAATTATAAGAACTGATATTGGAACTATTGTCCATACTGGGGATTTTAAATTCGACCACTGTCCTATAGATGGAAGAGTGACTCAATTTTCAAAAATAGCTAAAGCAGGGGAAGATGGAGTACTGGCTTTATTTTGTGATAGTACTAATGCCGAAGAAGTTGGTTTCACACTACCCGAAAGAGATGTAGGAAAGACTTTACTTGAAAAGTTTAATAATGCAGATAAGAGGATAATAGCTGCTACATTTTCATCACATATACATAGAATTCAACAGATATTGGATGTATCCAGATATTTAGGGAAAAGAGTTGCTATATCAGGAAAATCTATGCTTAAAACCATTAGAATTTCAACAGAACTCGGATATCTTAAAATTCCTGAGGACACAATAATACCTATAACAAAAATTGATGATTATCCTATAAATAAAATAGTAATACTTTCTACTGGAAGTCAGGGAGAACCACTATCAGCACTTCGCAGAATGGCTCTAAATGAGCATAAAAGAGTCAATATAATGACTGGAGACATGGTAATAATCTCAGCTTCGCCTATTCCCGGGAACGAGAAGGCTGTATCCAGTACTATAAATATGTTAATTAGACAGGGTGCTGACGTGTTTTACGAATCTATTGCAGGCGTGCATGTATCTGGTCATGCGGCACAGGAAGAAATAAAGATGATGATAAGTCTAGTTAAACCGAAATATTTTATCCCTATTCATGGTGAAAATAAACATAAAATTCAGAATGCAAAATTGGCTAGAGAATTAGGAATTGCGGATGATAATATTATTATTGCTAAAAATGGAGATGTTATTAAAATGAATTCCAACCTATGTAGAGTTTCAAATAATTTAAAACCTAAAACAATTTACATAGATGGTATTGGTTCTGGCAACATAGAAGATATTGTTCTTAGGGATAGAAAATTATTATCAAGAGATGGTGTTATATTTATAGTTTCAGGAATTGATAAGCAAGGCAGCAAGATTGTTTATGACCCAGATATAATTCTAAAAGGAATAATTTATATAGATAATTTTGATGAAACTCTGAATGAATGTAAAAAGCAGGTAAGAAATAGTATAAAAGATTGCCTGCGAAAAAGAATAACCAATTCTTCTATTATAGAAAAGAATATTAAGGATAATCTTGAAAAGTTTATTTTTAAAAAAATAAGAATAAAGCCTATAATAATAACAAAAGTAATAACTGTTTAGATTTAATTATAAATTGGAAATTATAAACCATTTTTAGTTAAAATGGCAAAAAATATAAATAAATCAAGTGACAAAAGAAGAAAAATTCATAGAAATACAAAGAAAAGTAATATAAAAACTTCCAAAAGATATGTTAAGAGAAGAATTGAGATTTATGGTATCTTAATTATAATGGTTGCTGTATTATTTTTTATAAGTCTCTTCAGCTATACTAAAAAAGGTATTCTATCTGAATCAATTAATAATTATCTTTCATACATATTTGGTGTAACGAAATATGTTTTCCCGGTTTTACTTTTAATATGGGGAATAAGTTTTTTTATTAGAAGAGTTAAATATCTACCTTCCTGGTTTGGCTGGGGATTTTTCTTATTATTTGTTTCTATATCAGGGATTATAAGTAATAATTTTAATTACAGTAATATTTTTGATGAAATTTTGTTAAAGACAAGAGGCGGTATTATAGGAGCAGGTATTTTTTATGGTTTATATAAATTAATAGGCAGCATAGGTACCATAGTAGTCCTGTCAGTCTTGCTAATAATTTCGATACTGGTTATTACAAAAGTATCATTAATTGATGTTGGTAAAAAATTTATAAAATTATTCTCATGGATAAAAGTTCATTTAAAAGAAGATTTAACTAAAGATGGAAAAATAATCTTGGAGAGCAGTAATGGGCAAATTAAAGGGGAGAGCAATTACAGCAAAGATATAAAAGTAAAAAGTAGGGCTGATAAAAAAGGATTATTCAGAAAGCCGGCAGATGAGATAGTAAATTATGAGAGTAAAAAAATTAGTAATGATAGAGAAAAAATAGATAGAGGCTATGAAGGAAAACCAATATATACAGGTAAACAGTTAAAAATACCTTTAATGGATAGTGGAGAGGAGGAAGAAAATTATAGATTACCTCCAATAAATCTTTTAAAAAAATCTAAGATTTTATCGCCTAAATTATATAAAAAAAGTGTCAGGGAAAACATTGAAACATTAAATCAATTATTTGATGATTTTAATCTTTCCGCAAGAGTAACACGAATTAATAGAGGACCTTCGGTAACATTATATGAGCTCATGCTTTCAAAAGGAGTACGTGTTCAAAAATTGTTATCCCTAGAAGATGATTTTTGTGTTGCCTTGGGTTCTCCTGATTTAAGATTTTTAACACCAATACCTGGTAGGTCAGCTGTCGGTATAGAGATACCAAATAAAATTAGAAGTATGGTTACTTTAGGAGATATATATTCTAGAAGGGATAAAGAAATGACAGAAAACCTTTTAGGAACTCCACTTGGTAAAGATTTTTCAGGGAATATAGTATATATAAATATTAATAATATGCCTCATATATTAATAGGTGGAGCAACTAATTCTGGGAAAAGCTCGTGTCTGAACAGTATAATTATTTCACTTCTTATGAAGGTAAAACCAAGCCAGGTAAAATTTATTATGATAGATCCAAAAATGGTAGAGCTTAATTTTTATAATGGAATTCCACATCTGCTTGCACCTGTAATAACCAATCCCAAAAAAGCTGCATCCATATTATCGTGGGCAGTTGATGAAATGAAGAATAGATTTAAAATTCTAGTTGGAAATAATTGCAAATCTATAGAAGAATATAATTATATGGCTCACAAGGATGGGAGCAAAGGTTTAGAAATTAAGCCATTGCCGTATATATTAATTTTTATAGATGAACTGGCAGATTTAATGATGGTAGCAGCATCAGAAGTAGAGGATAACATATGTAGAATTGCTCAGTTAGCAAGGGCAGTAGGTATTCATTTAATTGTCTCTACGCAGAAACCAATTGTTAAGATAGTCACAGGATTGATTAAAACTAATATACCATCAAGGATATCATTTAAAGTAACCGATTACACAGATTCACGAGTTATACTAGATTTAGGCGGTGCTGAAAAATTAATTGGAAGAGGTGACATGCTTTACCTGTCTCCTAGTTCAAACAGACCAGTAAGACTTCAGGGGTCATTTGTTACAACAAAAGAGATTAATATGGTAACAAATTATATAAAAAATCAGTTAAAGCCAGAGTATAATTTAGAAATTACAGAAAGAGTTGGTAGAAAAAATAAAAAAATTATTGAGGAGGATGAATTATTTTATGACGCTTTAAAAATAGTTGTGGAATTTAGACATGCTTCAGCTTCATTATTGCAAAGAAAATTAAGACTAGGTTATTCAAGAGCTGCTAGAATAATTGACCAATTAGAAGATAGGGGATTAATTAGCGATTATGATGCAAGCAAGCCAAGAGAAGCAAGGGACGTTTTAATTTCTAGGGATGATTTGGAAATAATATTAGAGAAAAGAAAGAATTAAAATAATTAAAAATTTAAATTTATGAAATTTTCTATAATTAGCGTAGGAACTGAGCTTATTTTAGGGTTGGTTATAAATACAAATTCTAAGTATATAGCTGAGCATTTAACAGAGATTGGATTAGAATGTAGTTTTATGTATACAGCAAGAGACAAACAGGATGAATTATCTATAGTTTTGAAAGAGAGTTTAAAGCACAGTGATATAATAATAATAAGTGGTGGATTAGGTCCTACAGATGATGATATAACGAGGAATGCAGTTGCATCAGCCTTGAATTTGAAATTAGTTAGAAATAGATCTCTTGATAATACAAGCTTAAAATTTTTAAAGAGGGTAAAGATTAAGGGAGTTCGTAATAGTTTACTAAGGCAATCATATATACCAGGAGGTTCTAAATCAATTAAACCAAGAATAGGAAGCGCTTCTGGTTTTATAATAAATCTGGATGGTAAGCATAAGTGGATTTTTTGTATGCCTGGAGTACCAAAAGAGATGAAAGATATGCTGAAATTTGATGTAGTTCCTTATATTAAAAAAATAGTAAAGGATAATAAAGAAAAGTGTGAAGATGTTTTTTTAAAGAAAGTTGTTCTTGCGACCACAGACATTAGTGAAAGTGAAATAGAAGCAAGGATAAAAGAAGTTAGCCAGGATGCAAGGAAAATAAATGTTGATATATGTCTTACTGCTACTCCTGGACTAATTAAAATAATACTGGTATCAAAATCTAAAAACATTGATGAATGTAATAAGAATTTGAGAATTATTGAACAAAGGATTAATAATTTGCTGGGTGAATATATTTATGGCAGCGGGGATAATTTGATATCAGATAGATTAAAAGAAGTAATTATTAAAAAAGAAAGAAAGATTACAATAAGTGTGGCTGAATCAATAACAGGAGGTCTTGTAAGCAGTATTATTACCGACACTCCTGGAAGTTCTGATTTTTTTATAGGCTCTGTAGTGTCATATTCAGATTTTGCAAAAAATAAATTACTAAATATTAGAGATGATATTTTAACTAAGAAGGGTTCTGTAAGTAAAGAAGTTTGTATAGATATGGCGATAAATGTAAAAGAAATATTCAATTCTGATTTTGCAGTTGGAGTAACAGGATTTGCAGGACCAGGAACTGCAGAAGATAGCAAAAAAGTTGGATTAGTATTCTGTGGAATTGTTGGCCCTGATGGCTATAGACAGGTATTTGAAAAGAATTTTATTGGCAGTAGAAGTGAAATAAAGTTTAGGACTGCTCAGTTTGTATTAAATAAATTAAGGATTGCAATAGATAATATTATTAATTAATTTTTTTAGAATCCTAAATCAGTTTATTTTGCTATTTCTTTATTAAAAATATTAAGAAACTATATGTATAAAAATAAGAGTGATCTGCAAAAGAGATTATTTATTGCTTTGGATATAGCAGAGGGCGTTAGAAGGTATCTATATGAAATTGCAGTTAAGCTAAATAAAGAAGAAAATGATATTAGAAAAATTTCTTTTTCTAATATCCATATTACTTTAAAATTTTTAGGTAGTGTAAATATAAATAAAATAGATAAAATAATATCAGCAGTAAAAAAAACTGCTGATAATTTTGAACATTTTTATTACAGGTTGTCTGATAGGTTGGATGCATTTCCGGGATTGTTAAATGCAAAAGTAATATTTGTTCCCCTAAAGGAAGGAAATGAGAATGTAATTAAGGTGTATAATGATCTTGAAAATAATTTAAGTAAAATTAAAATAAGAAAGGAAAAAAGAAATTTTAGTCCTCATATTACAATTGCGAGAATAAAGAATAGAATAAATATCGAAAAAATTATTAATGGTTTAAGAGTTTGCAAGCCAGGAAGAATTAATTGCAATAGGATTGTACTTTTTGAAAGTATTTTAAAACCTACAGGTGCAGAATATAATATTGTTAAGGGATGTCAGTTAAAGTAAGTTGGGTAAAAATATGAAAATAAAACTTTACTACTTTTTAAGAATTTTATATATAGTATTTGATTAAAAAAGTTTTAGATGTTAAAATGTGCTTATAGGTATTTATGTAAAAATAAGTTTTTAAATATTGGCTTTTTATAATTTTTCTGGGGGATTAATTATGGATAAGGAAAAAGTAATTGAAAATACATTATCGCAGATTGAGAGGCAGTATGGGAAAGGTACAATTATGAAATTAGGCGGTAATAGCCCGTTAGAAGGTATTCCTTCAATTTCTACATGCTCCTTAGAATTAGATATGGCATTGGGAATAGGAGGGATACCAAAGGGGAGAGTAACTGAGATTTTTGGACCGGAAGCTTCAGGAAAGACAACTCTTGCACTGCATATAATTTCAAGTGCTCAAAAAGAAGGTGGTACTGTAGCATTTATAGATGCAGAGCATGCACTGGATCCTAATTATGCCAGGAATTTAGGTGTTGATATTGAAGAATTGTTACTATCTCAACCGGATAATGGCGAGCAGGCTTTAGAAATTTGTGAGATTTTATTAAAAAGTGGCGCACTGGAAGCTATTGTGATTGATTCTGTTGCGGCACTAGTGCCAAAAGCTGAACTTGAGGGTGAAATGGGAGATTCTTATATAGGGCTTCAGGCTAGGCTTATGTCTAAAGCTTTAAGGAAAATTACGGGAGTTGTAAATAAAACAAAAACAGCTGTAATATTTATTAATCAATTAAGAGAAAAGATTGGTGTTATGTTTGGTAATCCGGAAGTAACACCTGGTGGAAGAGCTTTAAAGTTTTATACTTCTGTGAGATTGGATATTAGAAAAATAGACACTATAAAGATTGGCACAGAGATTATTGGTAATAGAATCAGGGTAAGGGTGGTTAAAAATAAAGTTGCTCCACCGTTTAAGACTGCTGAATTTGATATAATGTACGGGAAGGGAATATCTAAAGAAGGAAGTATTTTGGATGTTGGGACGGAGCAAGGCATAATTAGCAGGAGTGGGTCATGGTATTCTTACAATAATGATAGAATTGGGCAAGGCAGGGAGAATGCAAAGATCTTTTTGATACAAAATCCTAAGATATTTAATAAAATTGAAAAGGAAATTAAAGAAAAACTAAACTTCAAAACAGATATTAAAAAAGGTGATTAAGTTACTTGAAAATTACTTGAAATTATATTGACTTATTAAATTGAGATGATATAATTCTCTAGGCTAAGTAGGAGTATTTTATAAAAGGCTACTTGGAAACAAAATACTTCTAATTTTTTTTCACTATTGACAGCAGATAATAAATATGTTATTTTTCTGCGAGTTAAAATAATGTTCTTTGAGAACTAAATAGTGTGGGTTCATATTTATATAAATGTTTTTATATAAATAGTTACAATTTTTTTTAATATATAAGTTTAAATGGAGAGTTTGATCCTGGCTCAGGACAAACGCTGACGGTGTGCTTAATACATGCAAGTCGAACGTGCAATGCAGAAGTGGCAACACTTTCGCAAAGCAAGTGGCGAACGGGTGAGTAACGCGTGGGTAATCTACCTTGGAGATTGGGATAACCTTCTGAAAGGGAGGCTAATACCAAATATTCTATTTTTATCGCATGGTAATTATAGGAAAGGTAGCCGTAAGGCTTCTGCTCTAAGATGTGCCCGCGTCCTATTAGCTAGTTGGTAAGGTAAAAGCTTACAAAGGCTATGATGGGTAGCCGGCCTGAGAGGGCGGACGGTCACACTGGGACTGAGATACGGCCCAGACTCCTACGGGAGGCAGCAGTAGGGAATATTGCGCAATGGGCGAAAGCCTGACGCAGCGACACCGTGTGAAGGATGAAGGTCTTCGGATCGTAAACTTCTGTCAATTGGGGACGAAGGTACTAGGGTTAATAGCCTTTAGTACTGACTGTACCTAATAAGGAAGTCTCGGCTAACTCCGTGCCAGCAGCCGCGGTAAGACGGAGGAGGCAAGCGTTGTCCGGAATTATTGGGCGTAAAGAGCGCGTAGGTGGTTTTTTAAGTCATATGTGAAAACTTCAGGCTTAACTTGAAGATTGCATATGAAACTGGGAAACTTGAGTGCAGTAGAGGAAAGCGGAATTCCTGGTGTAGCGGTGAAATGCGCAGATATCAGGAAGAACACCGGTGGCGAAGGCGGCTTTCTGGGCTGCTACTGACACTGAGGCGCGAAAGCTAGGGGAGCAAACAGGATTAGATACCCTGGTAGTCCTAGCTGTAAACGATGGACACTAGGTGTGGGGAGTTATCGACGCTTTCCGTGCCGGAGCTAACGCATTAAGTGTCCCGCCTGGGGAGTACGGCCGCAAGGCTAAAACTCAAAGGAATTGACGGGGGCCCGCACAAGCGGCGGAGCATGTGGCTTAATTCGACGCAACGCGAAGAACCTTACCAAGGTTTGACATCGTATTGACAGTTGTATAAATACAACTTCCCTTCGGGGCAATATGACAGGTGGTGCATGGCTGTCGTCAGCTCGTGTCGTGAGATGTTGGGTTAAGTCCCGCAACGAGCGCAACCCCTGTCCCATGTTGCCAGCAGTTCGGCTGGGCACTCTTGGGATACTGCCAGTGTAAAACTGGAGGAAGGTGGGGATGACGTCAAGTCAGCATGCCCTTTATACCTTGGGCTGCACACGTGCTACAATGGCTTACACAAAGAGCAGCGATATCGCGAGGTGGAGCAAATCTCTTAAAGTAAGTCTAAGTCCGGATTGAAGGCTGAAATTCGCCTTCATGAAGTCGGAGTCGCTAGTAATCGTGGATCAGCATGCCACGGTGAATACGTTCCCGGGCCTTGTACACACCGCCCGTCACACCACGAAAGTCGGATACACCCGAAGCCAGTACGCTAACCGGTAACGGGAGTAGCTGTCGAAGGTGGAACCGATGATTGGGGTGAAGTCGTAACAAGGTAGCCGTACCGGAAGGTGCGGCTGGATCACCTCCTTTCTAGGGAGAATATTTCTAGGAAGTTATACAAGGCTTTGCCTGGTATAAGTCGATCCTGCACTATTTAGTTCTGAAAGAATAACGTAATAACGTTAGAAATAAAATGTTCTTTGAAAACTCCATAGCAATCTAATAATATAATCAAGTTATTAAGGGCATATGGTGGATGCCTCGGTGGTAAAGGGCGAAGAAGGACGTGGTTGGCTGCGATAAGCTTCGGGGAATCGTCAAACAGGTTTCGATCCGGAGATTTCCGAATGGGGAAACCCTTCATCCTTAATCGGATGGAATTACAGTCTGAATATATAGGATTGTAAGGCAAACCAGGTGAACTGAAACATCTAAGTAACCTGAGGAAAAGAAATCAATTTAGAGATTACCTTAGTAGTGGCGAGCGAAAGGGTATCAGCCCAAACCTACTAGATGCTAAAGCTTACAGGCTTTGTTTAGTAGGGGTTGTAGGGATTATGATGTACAGCTGTAGATGTACAAGAGAGTTACAAAATTATTTGATAATAGAATAGCTTGGGAAAGCTAGCCAGAGAAGGTAAAAGCCCTGTATATAAAATCAAATAGTCTCTCTCATAATTTCCTGAGTACAACGGAACACGTGAAATTCTGTTGGAATCTGCAAGGACCAACTTGCAAGGCTAAATACTTTTACCGACCGATAGTGAACTAGTACCGTGAGGGAAAGGTGAAAAGTACCCCTGAAGGGGAGTGAAATAGAACCTGAAACCGTATGCTTACAAGTAGTAGGAGGCACTTTTTGTGCTGACTGTGTACTTTTTGTAGAACGGACCGGCGAGTTACAGTATGCAGCAAGGTTAAGCTTTTTAGTGGAGCCGAAGCGAAAGCGAGTCTTAATAGGGCGTATAAGTTGTATGCTGTAGACCCGAAGCTGAGTGATCTATCCATGGCCAGGGTGAAGCGAAGGTAAAACTTTGTGGAGGCCCGAACCCACTAACGTTGAAAAGTTAGGGGATGAGCTGTGGATAGGGGTGAAAGGCCAATCAAACTCAGAAATAGCTGGTTCTCCTCGAAATAGCTTTAGGGCTAGCCTCAAGTGTTTTTTTCTGGTGGTAGAGCACTGAATGGACTCGGGACCTTACAAGGTTACCAAATCCAATCAAACTCCGAATGCTGGAAAATTAGAGCTTGGGAGTCAGACTGCGGGGGATAAGCTTCGTGGTCGAAAGGGAAACAGCCCAGATCATCGGCTAAGGTCCCAAAATATATACTAAGTGGTAAAGGAAGTAGAATCACACAGACAACCAGGATGTTGGCTTAGAAGCAGCAATCATTTAAAGAGTGCGTAACAGCTCACTGGTCAAGCGGTACTGCGCCGAAAATTCAACGGGGCTTAAGTATATTACCGAAGCCATGGACTCTGATTTATCAGAGTGGTAGAGGAGCGTTCTGTAAGGAATGAAGCTTAACTGTAAGGTTGGGTGGACATTACAGAAGTGAGAATGCCGGTATAAGTAACGAAAGACAGGCGAGAAACCTGTCCGCCGAATACCTAAGGATTCCTGGGGAAGGCTATTCCTCCCAGGGTTAGTCGAGGCCTAAGCCGAGGCCGAAAGGCGTAGGCGATGGACAACAGGTTAATATTCCTGTACAACCAAATTATGTTTGACTGATGGGGTGACACAGAAAGGTAGGCCAGCGCGGTTTGGTCGATTGCGTGCAAGCGCGTAGGGTGCTAACCAGGAAAATCCGGTTAGCGTTAAGCCTGAGGCGTGATGCCGATCCAATTGCGGCGAAGTGGTTGATCCTATGCTGTCTAGAAAAACCTCTAAGGAGTAATTTGGTTCTCGTACCAAAACCGACACAGGTAGGTAGGTAGAGAATACTAAGGCGATCGAGTTAACTCTCGTTAAGGAACTCGGCAAAATAACCCCGTAACTTAGGGATAAGGGGTACCACAGTAGCGTGAAGAAACTTGCTTTTGGAGCGCGAAAGGGTTGCAATAGAAAGGCTCAAGCGACTGTTTACTAAAAACACAGGTCTCTGCTAAGTCGTAAGACGATGTATAGGGGCTGACGCCTGCCCGGTGCTGGAAGGTTACGAGGAGAGGTTAGGACTTTTTAAGTCCAAAGCTTCAAATCTAAGCCCCAGTGAACGGCGGCCGTAACTATAACGGTCCTAAGGTAGCGAAATTCCTTGTCGGGTAAGTTCCGACCTGCACGAATGGCGTAACGATTTGAGCACTGTCTCAACGAGGGACTCGGTGAAATTATATTATTGGTAAAGATACCAATTACCCACAGAAGGACGGAAAGACCCCGTGAACCTTTACTGCAACCTGATATTGAATTTTGGTACATCTTATGCAGGATAGGTAGGAGGCTTTGAAACCAGGGCGTCAGCACTGGTGGAGCCAATGGTGAGATACTACCTCTGATATGCTGGAATTCTAACTACGCACCGTAATCCGGGCGTAAGACAGTGGCAGGCAGGCAGTTTGACTGGGGCGGTCGCCTCCTAAATGGTAACGGAGGCGTCCAAAGGTTCCCTCAGAGTGTTTGGCAATCACTCGAAGAGTATAAAGGCATAAGGGAGCTTAACTGCGAGATTGACAAATCAAGCAGAAACGAAAGTTGGGCTTAGTGATCCGGCGGCTCAGTGTGGAATGGCCGTCGCTCAACGGATAAAAGGTACTCCGGGGATAACAGGCTTATCTCCCCCAAGAGTCCATATCGACGGGGAGGTTTGGCACCTCGATGTCGGCTCATCGCATCCTGGGGCTGAAGCAGGTCCCAAGGGTTTGGCTGTTCGCCAATTAAAGCGGTACGCGAGCTGGGTTTAGAACGTCGTGAGACAGTTCGGTCCCTATCCTCTGTGGGCGTAGGAGAATTGAGGAGATTTGTCCCTAGTACGAGAGGACCGGGATGAGCAAACCTCTAGTATGCCAGTTGTTCTGCCAAGGGCATTGCTGGTTAGCCAAGTTTGTAAAGGATAAGTGCTGAAAGCATATAAGCACGAAGCCTACTCCAAGAATAGTTCTCCCATCCATTAATGGAGTAAGATCCCATGTAGAACACATGGTTGATAGGTTAGAAGTGTAAGCATAGTGATATGTTTAGCTGACTAATACTAATAGATCGAGGACTTGATTTAATTAGGTTGCTATGGAGCTTTGAGAGAATATTTTAAGAAGAAAATTTTTATTAGTTTACGGTGGTTATAGCGAAGGGGAAACACCTGTTACCATCTCGAACACAGAAGTTAAGCCTTTCAGCGCCGATGGTACTGCACTGGTAACGGTGTGGGAGAGTAGGTCGCCACCGTTTTTTATATGTAGATTTAAAAATTTTTTAAGACCTCTGGTAAAATTTCCAATATTCTAAATTATTTCTAAATACCCACCATTTATTGCAAATTTATCTAAAATATATGGTATTTTTACAATTTTTTTAAAAATATTATTAAATTTTAAAAAATTATCTATTATTAGTGGAATTTTAATAATAATTGCTGTATAATAATAAAAATTAAAAATATTTTAAAAAATATAGCTATTTTTTTAAAATAATTAGAAATAGATAATTCTTTATAAGCAATTTAAATTAGCGAAAAGTGAAAAAGATATATATCTGAGTAGACAATTGTTTTTTTATATTAGGGTTTAGTTAAGAAATAGTAATATATTATTAAAAACTATTAAAAACTTTAGGTAAATAAAGATGGAGAAAAACATGAAATCAATAAGGGAAAAATGTAATAACAAAAATTATGAAAAATTAGTTAAGCTTGGCAATAATTATCTTTATGAATTTATTGAAAAATTTGTAAAACTTCTTAACCCACAAACAATTTTTATATGTGATGATTCCAAAGAAGATTTTGATTATATAAGGAATAAGGCAATAAGTGACGGAGAAGAGAAAAAACTAGCAATAAATGGTCACACAATGCATTTTGATGGAATAAATGATCAAGCTAGGGATAAGAAAAAAACCAAGTTCATGGTGCCAGAGGGAGTAAATTTTGGAAAAGGATTAAATATTATCAATAAAAGTGAAAGTTTTGAGGATATTGAAAACATAATGGAAAATATTATGGCAGACAGGGAATTGCTTATAGTATTTTTTACATTAGGTCCTGCTAATTCACCTTTTACTATTCCTGCAGTGCAGCTTACTGATTCCAGCTATGTGGCACATTCAGAAACCATACTTTACAGGCCCGGATATAAAGAATTTTTAAGATTGGGAAATTATGATAAGTTTTTTAAATTTGTTCATTCAGAAGGTGAGCTTGAAAATGCAGTTAGCAAAAATATTAATAAAAGGAGAATCTATATAGATACAGAAGAGGATATTGTATATTCAATGAATACCCAATATGGTGGGAATACTATTGGACTCAAGAAATTAGCAATGAGGCTTGGGATCAACAAAGCATCAAAAGAAGATTGGCTGACAGAGCATATGTTTATTGCCGGAATTCATGGACCGAAAGATAGGGTAACATATTTTGCAGGCGCGTTTCCGTCTATGTGCGGAAAGACTTCTACTGCGATGCTGAAAGGCGAGACAATTATTGGAGATGATATTGTATATATAAGAAATATAAGTGGAAAGGCCAGAGCTGTAAATGTAGAAATTGGTCTTTTTGGGATTATTCAGGATATCAACCCTGAAGACGATCCTATTATATGGGAAATATTAAATGGTAAAAATGAGCTTATATTTTCAAATAGTTTAATGACTGAGGATGGAAATGTCTTCTGGAATGGGAAACCCGGTAATGTACCTGAGAAAGGGATAAATTATTCAGGCCAGTGGCATTCAGGGAAAACTGATGAAGACGGGAATGAAATAAGTCCATCTCATAAAAATGCAAGGTTTACTGCAAGCCTTAAGAATCTTTCTAATCTTGATCCGAACTATGATAATCCTAATGGAGTTGAGCTTGGTGGAGTTATTTATGGCGGCAGGGATTCTGATACATGGATACCGGTTCAGGAAGCATATGGCTGGACTCACGGAATAGTTACAATGGGAGCATCAATAGAGTCAGAGACCACAGCAGCTACATTGGGAAAAATAGGAGTAAGAACATTTAACCCCATGTCTAATCTTGATTTTCTTTCCATTCCAATTGGAAGATACATAGGGATAAATATTAAATTTGGGACCGGATTAGAGAAGCAGCCAAAAGTGTTCAGTGTAAATTATTTCTTAAAAGGAGATGACGGAGTTTTTTTAAATTCAAAGTTGGATAAAATGGTCTGGCTAAAATGGATGGAACTAAGAGTAAATAATGAAGCTGATGCTATTAATATTGAAACTGGATTCATACCAGAATATGATGATTTAAAGAAATTGTTTAAAAAAGTTTTAGATAAAGATTATAGCTGTGAAGATTATATAAAACAGTTCACTGTTAGAATTCCAGAAAATTTGTTAAAAATAGAAAGAATATCCAGAATATATAAAGATCTTAATGAGGAAATACCATCAGAGTTTTTTAAGATAATGGATGAACAGAAGTCAAGGCTGCAAAAGCTGCAGAGCGAAAAAGGAGATTATGTTTCTCCATTTGATTTCTAAAGAATGGATTGCTACTAAACTTTCAAAATAATTATCTAAAATCATTAAATTTTAGGTTATCAATTTATTTGTTTATTACTGTATTTTATATACTTAACGCTTTGTTATAGTTACACAATTCCATTCAATAAATGCTACAGGAAAATAATTGCTTTTTTGTTAATCTATTATTTATCAAATTTGTACATGACTAGCCCGGTACATGGCTTGGGATAAAAATAAGTTGATTTCTGAGGCATAATTTTCCCCTGGGTTGATAACTTTTTCACGTCTTCTACATCAGGAGCATTTAAAATTATTCCAATATCAAATTGTTTGCTATTTATAATTTTAAAAACTTCTTCAATAGAATGAATAAATTGTATATTTTCAATATCGTATTCAGCAAGTAATTTATCCAGAAGTAATTTATGAAGAATGTTTACGTCTAAGTTTTCATATTCAAGATCAAGATTGACAGTTTCTGGATATATTTTTTCGATATTTGATTTTAAAGTTAAGAAATAAACATCTTTTTTATTAAAATAAAAACAAAAGCTCTTTTTACTTTTTAATTTAGAATTTAACATTTTTTTCTTTATTAAATCGCAAGAAGGTGTGTCAATACGCTCTATATAAAAAGAATCACTAATCTTTTCAAAGATTTTTTTTAATCCAGGATGGTTTTTAAATTTTATAATTCTATGAGTTGGATGTATTGAAATATTTTTTTGATTGCTGGAGATATAAAGGGTCAGGATATAGTCTTCGGGTATACAATCTTTAGATTTATTTTTATCCCGAACCTCTTCCCTATAAATTCTTGATGTTTCATACCTGTGATGTCCATCAGCTATAAGCAAGGTTTTTTCCTTCATCAATTTAATTATATTATCAATAGTTTTTTTATTATTAATTTTCCAGAGTTTAAATTTTAAAGTGGAGTCATACTCAGCCACTATGTCTACAAATGGTTTTTTTCTAGACTCTTTTTTTAGTACATCGTATATATTATTACCTGAATCATTATAAAGAGTGTATATAAGCCCAAAGTTAGTTCTACAATTTTTAAGTAAATTTAATCTATCCTGTTTTGGCTTCAGTAGGGTTTTTTCATGACGAAGGATACTACCTTTTTTGTAAGATTCAATCTTTGTTAACCCTACCAGTCCTACAATACTTTTTTGCTTATTTTTGTCTGTGAATGATTCTTCCATTAAGTAAAAGCATTTTTCCCTATCTTTTTTTAAAATATCCTCTTTTAGCCATTTTCCAAGGGTATCTTTTGCCGTTAAATACTTGTCTTTGTTATTTTCTTCATCAGGCAGGATAAGATTAACGATATTGTAAGGATTTGATTTTTTAAGTTTGCCCTTAAGCTCAGGTGAAATAACATCATATGGGGGAGAAATTGTACTTGCTATTTCAATAATTCTTTCCTGATTATAAAATAACCCATTAAAAGGTAATATATTTACCATATTCTTTACTGTTTTGTTTTTTTTACTTTTATTAATTGTGATTATACAATTTAGATCTAAAATAAATTACAGTTAAATAAATATTAAATTAATCTAAAATAATATCAACACTAAATAATACTTGATTTGAATTATTGTATAATATAAAAGACTGTAAGGAAAAGATATTTTACGAAATTTTTTTATATTGTAAAATTGACATCGGATAATATATTAAAGTAATATAATGCAACTTGATTTAAAATAATGTAAATATTACTTAATAGAAGGTTGTTAAATGAAGATAGATATTGTCGAAAATGTTTTACAATACAATAAAGATGAGGCGGATAAGAATAGAAAAATCTTTAAAAAAAATAATATTTTAGTATTTAATTTACTTTCTTCTCCTGGTGCAGGAAAAACATCTCTGATAATAAAAACCATTGAAAAGATTGGTAAAAGAAAAAAGATTGGTGTAATTGAAGGAGACATATCATCAACACATGATTCTAAAAAGATTAAAAAATATATAAATGATATTGTACAGATAAATACAGGTGGAACATGTCACTTAAATGCTTCAATGGTTGCAAAAGCAATTGGGAAATTAAAACTGGAGGAATTGGATATTATTTTTATAGAGAATGTTGGGAATTTAATATGTCCGGTTGGTTTTGACCTTGGTGAAGATTTTAAAATAGTTATTTCATCCGTTACCGAAGGTGATGACAAACCGGTAAAATACCCTCCTATATTTATAAAAAGTAATTTAGTGGTATTAAACAAAATTGATATGCTGGCAGTAAGTGATTTTAAAAGTATTTTCTTTTATAAAAAGGTAAAGGAACTAAATCGTAGTGCAAAAATTATAAAGTTATCCTGTATGAATGGTAAGGGTTTGAATGAGTGGATAGACTGGATAATTGATAAGTGTTAAAAATCTTAGAATTTTACTGATTTAATTGGATAGTTTTAAATTTTATTTTAAGATATCACTGTATATTATTTAATAATAAAATTTTTAAATATTGTATATTTTAGTGAATAATAAAACACTATTAATTCATTTTATTTATTATGTTATTTAATATTGTTATGATTGTTGCATAATAGCAACAAAGTTATTACAATATTGTTACAAATTTATTGACATTTATAGCTATAAATGATAAATATTAGCTTATTTAAGAACTTTTTCTGTTCTTAGGTAAAGAATAATTAAAATAATTATTACAGGAAGGGAGATTATATGCTTTATAAGATCCTGAAGAAAGAGGATTATACAGATTTTGTAGAAAAGTTAATTTCTGAATACGAGTTTATTGGACCAAAAAGGAAAGATAAAGTATTCCATGATTTTGTCCCAATTAAAGATTTAAAAGAGCTGGATACTGATTATAAGAAAACCACAATTGCGCCTGCAAAAAAATTGCTTTTCCCTCCGACTGAAGAGTTAGTAGAATATGAAGTAGGAGAAATGATAAAGATTAAACCATTGATTGAAAGTAGTGAGAAAATTTTATTTGGAATTGATGCCTGTGATATTAATGGAATGAATTTTCTAGATTGGATTTTCTCAACAGAATTTATTGATGAAAATTATTTTGCAAAAAGAAGAAAATTGATAGTAATCGGTAAAGATCGTGAACCTTCAGAAACATGCTTTGCTCTCAGTATGGGGGCAGAGTATGCAAAAGATGGATTTGATATTTTTTTGACTGAACTAGAAGACAGATATTTTGTAAGAATTGCAACTTTAAAAGGAAATGAAATTATTGAAAAATTTGCAAAAGTTCAGGATACAGTGGACGGTGACTTCAGAAATTATGATAAATTTATGGATAATTATAGGAGTAAATTTAAATTAAAAATTAATATTGATAATTTTTATGATGACTTTGAATTTATTTATAGCAATGAGAAATATTGGGAAGAAGTTTCTAAAAATTGTTATAGCTGCGGTTCATGCAATCTGGTATGTCCAACATGTTTTTGCTTTAATGTAAAAGATGATATGCAGCTTAATCTAAAAGTAGGAAATAAAATGAGAGAATGGGATTCATGTATGATACCAGAATATGGATTGGTTGCAGGCGGTCATAATTTTAGACCTACAAAAGAAAATAGACTAAAACAAAGATACAGATGCAAATTAAAGACGTTTGTTGACAAATATGGGAAGTATGCCTGTGTTGGATGCGGTAGATGCATTGAGACATGCTTGGCTAAAATTAATATTGTAGAAGATGTTAATTCAGTTAAGAAAGAGGTGAGTATTTAAAGATGGTTTTGGATATAAAAGAAAATAAAAGTAAAAGTACAATATATGTTCCAGATATTGCTACAATTAAAAAAGTAGAACAGTTGAGCCCGATTGAAAAACTGTTTACCATAGTTTTTGATGATCCAGAAAAACAGGAAGAATTCTCTTTTGAACCAGGACAGTTTGTTGAATTAACTGTTTTTGGATTAGGTGAGGCTCCTTTTTCAATACCTTCTTCTCCAAATAACAAAAAGTGTTTCCAACTTTGCATACGTGACATAGGAAATGTGTCAGGTGCGCTTCATAGAATGGATGCTGGCTCAAAAATTGGCATTAGGGGGCCATTTGGGAAGGGCTACTTTCCTTATGATAAAATGAGAAATCACAATGTTTTGATTGTAGCTGGTGGATTGGGGTTAGCACCAGTTATGTCACTTGTAGACTATATTTTAGAAGATAGGAAATACTATAAAGAGTTGAACCTTGTATACGGAGCATTGGATCCTGAAAGCATAATTTTTAAGGATCGTGTAAAAGAATTTGAAAAAAGGAAGGATATAGATATTCATTTAACTGTTGATAATGCAGATGCTGGCTGGAAAGGAAATGTAGGGGTTGTAACTAAATTAATTCCAGCGATAGAGTGCGTTCCCGATGAAACATTTGCAGTTGTATGCGGTCCCCCAGTAATGTATGAATTTGTAGTAAAAGAGCTGGAAAAGAAAAATTTAAGACCTGAGAATATTTATCTTTCACTGGAGAGAAGGATGGAATGCGGGGTTGGGAAGTGTAATCATTGCCATATAGGTGACAAGTTAGCTTGCGTTGATGGTCCTGTATTTAGTTTATGGGAAATTAGAAATTTAAAGGAGGCTATATAATGAGTAAGCCAAAAGTTGGAATATTTGGATTTACTGGTTGTGGAGGTTGTCAGTTGGAGATATTAAATTTAGAAAATTATATATTGGATTTGGTAGGAGCAATTGATATTGTTCATTTTACTGAAGCAATAACTGAACATAGCGATAATTATGACATTGCACTGGTTGAAGGAGCAGTCACAACAAAACATGGTGTAGAGCGAATTGAAAAAATTGGAAATATCGCAAAGATAATAGTAGCTATTGGTTCCTGTGCTTGCAATGGTGGCTTAAACTGTCTCAAAGACTTGTATGGGCTGGAAAAAGCTAAAGAACTTGTGTATGGAGATAAAAAAGGCTGGATTGATTCCATAGAGACTAAACCGGTTGATGCATATGTTAAAGTTGATTATTATGCAAGAGGATGTCCGCCTAATAGATTTGAAATAGTAGATATTATAAAAGCTTTAATTGTTGGTAAAAAACCAGAAATTCCAAATTATCCTGTATGTATAGAATGTAAGAGAAATGGTAATACCTGTGTTTACGAACTAGGCATGACCTGTATGGGCCCAGTTATAAGAGCCGGGTGTAATTCAAGATGCCCGAACAGCGGTGTAGGATGTGATGGCTGCAGAGGTCCAATTGATGAACCGAATATAAATGCTGAGAAGGACTTACTTGCAGAATACGGGCTAACTGTTGAAGATATTATGCAGCAATTCAGTTTATATAATGCCTACAGGGGTAAAGAAATTAAATAAAAAATTATGTAATAAATTGGAGGTTATTTGATATGGCAAATACTTTTAGAATAGAAGAAAAATCATTATCAAGAGTAGAGGGTCACGGTGATCTGATTTTAGATGTTAAGAATAAAAAGATAGAGAAATTAATATTTAGAATTCCTGAATCGCCAAGATTTTTTGAGGCAATGCTGGTTGGAAGAAAATATGATAAGCCCTCACATATTACATCAAGAATATGCGGTATCTGTTCTGTTGCACATACCCTTGCTTCTATAAAAGCAACAGAGGCTGCTTTTGATATTAAACCATCTGAGCAAACTATAAAATTAAGAAAACTTATAATGCATCATGAATGTGTTCAAAGTAATGTTTTGCACGTGTATTTTTTAGCAGCACCGGACTTTTTTGGTGTAGGAAGTGTTTTCCCATTAATTAAAACTCATCCTGAAGTTGTAAACATTGCTCTAAGAGCTAAAATGATGGCTAATGAAATGGTTAGAATTATTGGCGGAAGAGCGGTTCATCCAATAAGAACTGTAGTTGGAGGATTTACAAAGCTTACTACAATGGAAGAAATGGTAAAAATGAAGGAAATGCTCAAGGCAATCTATCCTGATTTTGAGAAAACTTTAGAAGTATTTAAAACACTAAAGCTTCCTGATTTTGAAAGAGAGACAGAGTATATCTCTATAACTGATCCAATAGAATATGCTTTATATGATGGTAATATTAAATCAACTGATGGATGGGAAATTGATGACCAGGATTACCTGAGTAAAATAAATGAAAAAGTTGTTCAACATTCTACTGCTAAACATTGCTGGTCTTCAAGAGATGCCTATTTTGTAGGCGCACTTGCAAGATTTAATAATAATTATGATCAGCTATCAGATAATGCTAAAGAATACGCACAGGAATTAGGACTAAAAGCTCCATGTTACAATACTTTTATGAATAATATTGCGCAGTTTGTAGAGGTTGTTCATAGTATTGATGATAGCATAAAGATAATTGATGAGCTGATGGAAAACGGCATTGATGAAGATAAAGCAATGGCAGAGATTAAAGTAAAGGCTGGAAGAGGAGTAGGTGTTGTCGAAGCGCCAAGAGGACTGCTTATCCATGATTACACTTATGATGAAAGAGGAAGGATTAAAAAAGCTAATCTGATAATTCCTAGTAACCAAAATTCTGCAAATATTGAAAAAGATATGCAGGCATTGGTTCCAACTATTATTGATAAGTCTGAGGATGAAATAAAACTGGGATGTGAGATGATGATTAGAGCTTACGATCCGTGTATATCATGTTCAACTCATTTCTTAAATATTAAGCTAGTAAATAAATAAACGTTGGTGTTAATTTATTAAATAAATATTAACTCGTATACCGCAGGTATATGGTTGTATAATAATACTAATTATAATAATTGTAGTATTGCCAAAGCCAATAATTCTTATATTGGTTTTGGCAATATTTTTTATCTGGTGATAATATTAGGATAAAAGTTGTAGAAAAGTTAAGGTATTAAACATAAAAAGAGGAGTTTAAATGGACTTAGAAGGGAAAGTAGTAATAGTAACTGGCGGTTCAAGTGGATATGGAAAAGGTATAGCAGGAGCATTAAAAAATAAGGATTCAAAAGTTTGGATTGTGAGTAGAAATGAAGATGGCTTAAAAAAAGCAGCAAGTGAATTAGAGGTTAATTACATTATTGGTGATATAACAAAATCTAAGGATTGGGATAATATAGTTAAAAAAATAATGGATCAGGAAGGAAGAATAGACATATTGGTCAATAATGCAGGAGGCGGAATAGCTATAAAACCTATTGTGGAGCAGACAGATGAAGAAATAGATGAATCCATAAAAGTTAATTTATTAGGACATATCTATGGCATAACGAGAATAGCGAAAATAATGATAGAACAAAGGTCTGGAATTATTATAAATATAAGCAGTGTTTGTGCTGAAAATGCATGGCCGGAGTGGTCAGTATATTCAGCAGCAAAAGCAGGAATAGAACAATTAGCAAGATCGCTGCATAATGAATTTAGGGATTACAATGTGCATATTACAACTGTAACACCTTCATGGGGTGCTACAAAATTTGCAGCTTCATGTGATTTACCAAAGTACCCGGAAGATGTTGAGAAAAGGATTATGCAATCTAAAGAGATGGGTGATGTTATTGTTAAAATATGTACGATACCGGATCATCTGGTTATACCTAAATTCCGCATTCAACCAATGGTTCAGAAAATTAATCCAATGTGATTATTGATCTAATTTGAGATCTATTTAAAGCTTTAAAAGCTTCACATTTTTTAAGTCAAAAAAAGAAAAAAATTTGGTAGCTCCAAGTATTGAAATTTCGAACCAAATTATAAAAGAATTGATTGATTTAAAATCTGATATTTATCCAGGCATCTAAAATTTCTATCTAAAAAAAGAAAATTACCCTGTTATTAATTCTAAAAGATTCAATTATTGATTATCCGCATATTAAAATAGTAGCCCATCGTTTACTGATTTGTTGAAAGCAGATTAGAGACGAAGTTACCAATTTCTATAATATCTTTATAAATTACTAATCAATTTAAAGTGGTAAAATACTTAAGGAAGAAGGCCATCTATTTTTATATTTCCTTCCAAACCTTTATTAGAAAGCCAATTAATCGTTCTTTCATCCAATGTTATTGTAACATTATCCTTTTGAACATAAATATTAATATTCTTATAACTGTTTCTGTTTTTCAAAATGTTTCCAAGGCATATTGCTCTTTCCAGGCCATCACCTCTTTGATAGTTCCATACTTCATCTGGTTGTGCTAGCCTGGAATAATCATATATAGACTGACTGGACATATTTTCCATTATATTAATTACTTCATCATTGCTGTATTTTTTGCACCCTTCAATTGATACTGGATTTCTTTCAATAGCTGCTTTTATAAAAGGGTCCCAACTGGTTCTGGAAAGATCCCTGTATGCATAAAAAGCCAGATCTGCAGTATTGTTTTTAGCTCTAATAGATTCCAGGTAAAAAATAATATCCATTCGTTCCATGTCATTTGTTAAATCAATAAATTCGGTTTTTATAAAATTCTTGTCCTTCCCTGGGAGTCTTGGCTCTAAATTGGCAAATTTAAAAAGAGAAGCTAAGATTTCACTTTTCCTTATATGGGGGCAATATATTTCCTCCATAAATTTATTTATATTATTTTTGTCATGAAAGTCGATCTTATTTGTTTTAAAATAATCAATAAATTTATTAAGAAATATTCTGTCTTTCAATGGTTCTGAATAAAAATTAGATTCATCAATTTCTGATAAGAGTTTGTCTAATGTAGTTTTCGCTACCCTGAAAGGACTAATACTTTCTTGATCATAGACTTTCTCAGCACCAATATATCTTTTTTTGCCATTATGAATATGATTTATCTGGAAGCAATTCTGAAGTTGATCTTCCTGTCTAAGAAAATTAGTTAATATTTCATAATTAATATCAGTAACTAAAAATTTCTGAAGTTTAATTTCAAATTGATCATATGTTTGCTTGTTAATAGTTGCATCAAGATATATCGTATGGACATACCCGGAGTTATGCGAAACTATAGTGATTTTCTCATTTCGCATAGCCCTTTGGGCTTTTATTGTAAGTTTTGTACCATTAAACCACATATTTTTAGTAACCAACCTTCTATTATTGGTTAGAAGCCCATCTTTAATGTCAATAAAATTTTGTGAATGAAGAGGTGTTGCTAGAAGATATATATCCTGTAGGGGAATTTTACAAATGACAAACAAGGCTGCAGCGTATAAAGTAGATATAGATACGCATTCTCCTGCCCCTTTTTTAAAAGCGTCTTTGTATTTGAATGCCTCCATTGCCTCTATTGTTTCCGTTTTCCAGTATGGAACAACATTTGATTTATACCTATCAATTCCAAAATGCTTTCTAATATCTATGTCAAAATAATATTTATCACCTTCATAACCAAATAATGCATTACTTTTACTGATAATATCCTCGTCTAAAAAGGGTTCAAATCTAGAAATTTCCCTCTCCTTTGTGGTAAGTCCCCAGGTCTCTAAGTCTAGATTAAAATCAAAGTTATCCATAACAAATTGCTTAAGTCTTAATGTCCTTCTGTATGGTGCCATACTATCAATTTCCTTGAACCATGGGTTCTCCCTCCATGCCCATATTACCGGAGACATTATATTGGCCAAGACTAAACTGTACAAAAGTTCTGGAAAAATAAAAATTTCCATATCAGACAAGGTGATAGCTGAGGAGTACTTTTCCATGTCTTTTTTATTCATCTTTATATGCACTTTGCCTTTATATTATTCAAAATAAGATTCTACTATATTATCCCCCAATTTTCCATATTGAGGGTTTAAAAGGATAAAAATAGTGGAGAGTCCGCGATAGTAGCCCATATAAATCTTAGTTGGAACCAGATATTAAAAGATTTAATAGAATTTAATAAATTGAAATATGCTTAACAATAAATACTTCAAGTTACTTTGGCTGGCCCGGGTTGTGAAATTTCGAACCATTTTGTATGTCCAGCTTA
>Ga0265594_1000692_pt1 | contig 27353 bp, 20 predicted proteins | sample saktaG_11_FD_190147 | JGI IMG/M metagenome (GOLD analysis project Ga0265594, IMG submission 190147) | Saline water microbial communities from Sakinaw Lake, British Columbia, Canada - sak_2011_5_24_80m | ecosystem: Environmental > Aquatic > Non-marine Saline and Alkaline > Saline ... | reverse complement strand
TTGGGCACCGGAGCCTACGGCGAGGACGTCGAGGCGTCCAACAAGAAGGGAACCGTCGTGGCCGCGGCGGCTGCGGGAGGCCTTGGTGCAGGAGTCAACCTCCAGAACGGAGTCATCGTTGGCGGTGCTGAGGCTGCTGGCATCGGCGTCCTAGCCGACGGCAAAAAGAACGAGATCAGCAGCGGAACTCTGGCCGCTGGCACGGGGTTCTTGGGCACCGGAGCCTACGGCGAGGACGTCGAGGCGTCCAACAAGAAGGGAACCGTCGTGGCCGCGGCGGCTGCGGGAGGCCTTGGTGCAGGAGTCAACCTCCAGAACGGGAATGGCATTGTTGGGGCGGAAGGTGCGATCTTCGGTGCAGGGGCTGCGGGCACTGACAACCAGATCAGCGTTGGAGGCGTCATGGCCACGACGACCAACAGCGCCGATGTGGTCGCAATAGATGTAGAAGCCTCCAGCCGCGAAGGTGCTGCGGGAACGGGCGTCGCCGCCGGCAACGTCCAGGTTGCCCTGGTAGGCGGCACCATCACCACCATAACCGGCGAAGGGTCCGCCGTCGGTGCAGGGGCGATCGGCGACCAAGCTTATGCTGGGGCAGACCGCCTGAGGGCGAAGTCCGGAGATAGCACCTTTGCTGCTGGAAAGGGCTTGACGGTCCTTGTTGAAAATGGCGTTGCAGGAGCAGGCGCCATAGGAGCCTCTTACGACTCCAAGGCCCCCGGATCGGAGTGGAAGGTCGCCAGCGTAGAGGCCGATATAACCGGGTTCGGAGGGATCCGTGGCAATTTCAGGGCCGAGACGGGCCAGAGCGCATCTGCAAGGGCGAATAACGTATTTGCGCTTGGGAATGATGTACACCTCGGATCGCATGCCGACGACGGCACATCTTACTCAGATGTGGACACATCATTATCCGGAGTATTCGCTGACGGAAGGTTGAGAGCCTACGCCGGCGACTCCACCATGGCCATGCAAAAAGGCCGCGTAATGGGCAAGTTCGAAAGCGATGTTGAAGCGGATTCGTCTGATCCGCAACCTCCAAGCTTCAAGCACAGAAAAGGCACCGGTGTGTTTGACATCAATATGAAGGCCTGGACCGACGACACTGGAGCTTACACCAAAGCGAAGAAGAAGAAGGTGGTCTGAATGAGGACAGGATGGGCGTATATTCTGCTCCTCCTGGCAGGGCTGATATCTTCAGCCTCCGCCGTCTCGTATACCTTCGGCGTGGACAACGTCACCGACGGCTCCTCCTGGTGGATCCACCGCCAGAGCGGAACGATAGGCTTCGACCTCTCCGGCTCGGTGGAGGGCGAGATCGCCCCCATCGCCGTCACCCCCGCGGGGAGGGTCCTCTCCCCCTACTACTCTGGGCTCGCCGACCTCAAGGCCGACGACGTCCGGCTCCGGCAGCGGACCGCAGCCCTGGAGGGAACCTACAGCTCCGAGGAGCTGATCAAGCTCCGGGCCGAGGCCGAGGCTGACGTGAACCGGACCTATTTCAAGCCCGCGGGAAGCGACGTCTGGACGATAACCCTGGAGGAGAACTGGCCCGTATCCCTCAACGCCAGCAAGACCGTCGACTACCTCGGAAAGAACATCAATGATCGGGACTGTGCCGGAAACAATGGCGATAGCATAGGTGCGAGCTTCCTGTACAACAGGGAGCTATCCAGGGAGAGGAACGTCGCCCTCAGGCTCGACCGCCTGAACGCCACCGTCGTCGCCACCAACGATACCATCATCAGCGCCGACGTATTCCCGACGAGGTCCACCGTCTACGACATCACCTCCCACTCGACGGGGATCGCAGACCTGAAGTACAGGCAGACCGATTCTCGGGGAGAGGTCGTCAACTTCGGCGAGGAGAGGTACAGCGGAACCTACGACATAAATAGAAAGGTCGAGATGGAGTCCGTCTACACCAACGAGACTAACAAGACCGACTGGCTATCATGCTGCGTTGGAGGATGTTCCGACCTCGATCCCTGCGACCTCGCCTCGTGGGGCGAAGCCGGGGTATTCGACTGCGCTTGCAGCTGAGGGGAGCTTCACTCCCCCTCTCCAACTTTTCTATCCTGGAGCTTCCCCTCTTTTAAGTTTGATCAGGGGACCGGATTCCCGGTACCTTCTGGGGCGCAGGCCTAGGTGTCCCTTCCGCTGGGGTTGATCAGGGCTATCAGAGTCTCGCCGGGCCTGGGAGCGAATCGGTTCTCCTCTGCGGTGAAGAAGTGAAGGTCTCCCTCCTCCCCGACGAGGAACATCGGTATCGCCGATTTACCGTAGCAGTTGTTGAAGTCTTCGTAATCGAACTTTTCCGTCAGCCTGAAGCTATCGAGGCTGGCTCCGGCCTCAAACCGCTGGGTGAGATAGGAGAGAGTGACATCTCTTCCGAAGAGGAATCGGCCCCGGAGATGGGCTGGTGGGATCACCTCCTTTCCCCGATAGGCCTCCATCACCGGGGTGAGCTGATAGACGTTCGCCCTTCCGAAAATTCCCGAGAGGTGGTAGGATATCAGCGAATTCGCCTTGTCGTTGGAGGTGAGGGCCATGAGGTACCCCATCCCCTCGAGATCGATCTCCTCCAGGACGTGATCTGCCATGATGTTCCCGTGATAGGTGGGAAGCCCTGCCTCGTAGGCCTCGGATATCTGGCTGTAGTTGGAGTCGACGACCAGGACCCTCACCCCCGCCTCCTGGAGAGCTTGGGCGATCTTTTGCGCCCAGGGGTTGGCCCCGACGATGAGGACACCCTGGGGGTTCGACTGGGCGAGGCCCAGCCAACAGGCGAGGGGCGCGGCTCCAATTCCGTATATCGCCACCGTCCCGATGATCACAAAGAATGTGAGGGGCGCGAGCGTCTCGGCCTGGGCAAACCCCTCCTCGACGAGCCTCAGGGCGAAGACCGAGGATACCGACGCCGCCACGATCCCCCGGGGGGCCATCCAGGACAGAAAAACCAGCTCCTGCCACCTGAGCTTCGCACCCCAGGTGGAGACGATGACGGCGGCGGGCCGAACTATCAGCATGAGAATCCCGAGAAATAAGAGGCTATACCCGTCGATGTAGTCCAGGTCCGCGACAGACAGCCTTCCAGCCAGAACGATGAAGAGGGCGGCTATCAGGAGGACCCTCAGGTTCTCCTTGAACTCGATTATGTGCTTGACGGCGACGGCCTTCTGGTTGGCCAGGACCACCCCCATCACCGTCACAGCGAGAAGGCCCGACTCGATCTGGAACTGCTCGGAGATGGTGAAGACTGTGACCACCACCATCAGAGCCGCAGGGTTTTGGAGGTAGTCGGGGATCCAATAGCGTTTCAGAAACTGGACCAGGAATATCTCGCCCGTGACTCCGATCATAACCCCGATGAAGACCGTCTTCATAATCCCCGGGAACGTTGCGGCCGTCGCACCTCCGGCTCCGCCCATCAGGATCGCCTGAAAGACCAGAACCGCCAGCATCGCCCCTATGGGATCGTTCATGATCCCCTCCCACTTCGCTATGTTTCCGACCCTTCCGCTCGGACGGACGTGAAGCAGCATCGGCAGTATGACCGTAGGGCCTGTGACCACCAAAATCGAGCCGAATAGGATCGCGATGTCGGTGTCGAGCCCGAGGATGAGGTATGCCGCAAGCGACGTCATCGCCCAGGTCACCAGCACCCCCACAGTTATCAGGTTGCGGACGACGGTCCCGATCTCCCGAAGCTCGTCGATCTTCAGGTTCAGCCCGCCCTCAAAGAGGATCACCGCCACTGACAGAGATACCAGGGGCACGAGAAGGGGTCCGAGGATCTGGTCGGGATCTAGAAAACCGGTGATGGGGCCTGCCACAATGCCGAATATCAGCAAAATCAGTATCGATGGAAGGCCCAACCGCCAGGCCAGCCACTGGGCCACTATGCCAAGCACCAAGATGGTCGACAGATAAATCAGGATCTCTTCGGTCAAGGTCAGACACCCGGCAGATCAAGCGATGACCAGGACGCCCTTAAAGGTTTCTGATGCAGTGGACAAAAGGGAGGTGGGGGGGCAAAAGTCGCGATCAGGGATTCAGGAGGGTGGGAAACATTCGACGTCAGACTTTTGCCTGTGATCACTACGTCATCTGACGAATATAAATCTTTCCATTGATCATCAAATTTCTCGGAAGCTGTCGCCTCTGACGAGGATGGTGAACTCGGATCCAAAGATGCTCTCCGACTTTTCGATGATCTCCGGAAAACGCGGATCAAAAGAACCCTGAAAAGCCGAGAGATTGATGTGGTCATGAAGGCACGAATTGCAATGAAGGGAGGGGCAAAAGTCGTGTGTAGGGATTCTAGGGAGGGAGGAAAAATTACGGTCGACTTTTGCCTATCATAACTACGTCATTCGTCGAATATAAGGCTTTCGGTTCGCCCGAGGGTGCAGATCTGCAGCGCCGTCCTCTGAGCGGGGAGTTTTCTGCAAATCAGGTGAATGTGGCGGACAGAAACGAATTTCCGAAGGGACCTCGTAATAGACGGGAGATGATCGGTCCATGACTTCAGAGATCGTACTGATAGGAAGGTCAAACGTAGGCAAATCCACCCTCTTTCGCCAGCTCACAGGCAAGAAGGTGAAGGTGGGAAGAAGGCCCGGAGTTACCGTCGGCCCTGCAAGAGTTCAGGTGGGGAACGTCGTCTACGTCGACATGCCGGGGTACGGCTACATGAAAGGCATCGATAAGAAGGTCCAAGAGGGCACAAAGGACTTCATAGTCCGCTACTTCGAGGATAAGGCCGAAGAGATCCTTCTCGCGATACAGGTGATAGACGCCGCCAGCTTTCTTGAGATAGCCGACCGCTGGGAAAATAGGGGCGAGGTCCCCCTGGAGGCGGAGCTATTCGAGTTTCTGACGGAGTTGGATATGGCGGTGGTCGTGGCCGCAAACAAGATGGACAAGGTTGAAGATCCCGACGCCACCCTGGACGAGATCGGAGAACGGCTTGGGATGCTCCCGCCCTGGAGCCAGTGGCAAGATCGGATCGCTCCCATCTCTGCCAAACGCAAGGCGATCGAGCCCCTGAAGGAGATCATAAGGTCCAGACTCCAAAGCTAAGAGGCCTGATCCTCTCGCATCTCCCCGACCTCTCGCGTCATCGGGTCCTGGCCCTCCGGACTGGACGGCGATCCTGTCGGATTTTGGATTATTAGGTTCCTGTAGGGGTAGGGTATCTCGATCCCCTCTTTGTCGAACCTCTTTTTGATCGCCTCCCTGATCTCGCATCCCGTGGTCCAGGCGACGTCTCTGCTTGGCACGTCCATTCCGAGCCGCAAGTTCACGGCGAAATCGCCAAGCTCTGTAACCCTCACAGTTATGTCGTGATTTTTGAGGACGAGAGGATGCCTCTTCGCCACCTCCAGCATTATATCTCTGGCCTTGTCTATATCTGCGGTGTAGGCGATCCCGACGGTTACGGGCCAGTTTATGACCGGGTCTGTTATCGACCAGTTTACTATCGGCTGGTTGCCTATGATGCTGTTGGGGACGAAGATCCTCCGGCCGTCCCAGGTCCTTATGGTGGTGTGCCTCAGGGTCAGATCCTCTATCTGGCCGTACTCGCCACTGAAGTCGATGAAGTCGCCCACCCTGAAGGGATGGAAGACCGCGAGGAAGATGCCGGAGATGACGTTTGATAAGGAGTCCTGGGCAGCAAAGCCTATGGCAAGGCCAGCTACCCCAGCACCTGCCAACAGTGTTACTGCAAGACTGTTGAGAGTCGGTATCCGGGAGATCACGAGAAGAAAACCGACGATGTAGATCGCCGCCACCAGAAGCCTGCTGATCAGGGTCCGGAAGGTCATCTCGGTCTCTGCGTCAAGGCCAGTTTTTCCGGTCGCAACGACCTTGGGTAGGTGGATGGTGATCGCTCTTTTTACCATCTTGGCGGCGAGATAGGTTGCAACAACGATTACGATTATCTCAAAGAAGATCCTGGCGATCGATACGAGATCTATGCCCAGAGCAGAGTTCAGGTAGTCGATGATCGAACTCAACGTCGACTGGGCCCCCTCGCCCGTAAGCTGGGAGGTCACTTCCGAAGATAGCTCCTTCGGCAGATCAGTCGTGAGGCTAGAGATGTTCGAGACAGAATCAAGACCATCGGGGCCGATGTCAGAAGGGACCGTGTACTCGTAGAAGATGTCCTCTTCCACCGATACGATCTCGTCCTCTTCCATCAGGAAAAAGGAAAACTCAGAAATACTTAACGGTTTCGCTGGCAACCGATATAGGGAAAAGGTCAGTCGGACTTGCGGATCGGACCCATGGATGGTCGTTTATGGGTTTGTGGATACCTAAAAAAGCTTTTAACACATAACCCGGATTATACCGATTCAAAAAAGAGGATGGTCCTATGCTCAGAAACGGCGTCTACAACAGGATATTTGTAATTTCGGCGATAGTCCTCGTTCTCTCATGGGGGCCGGCTCTCGGAGCGACTTTGGTGGTCTCCCCAGATTACGATGACAAATTCATCCAGGCCACCATAAACCGGGCCAGCAACGGAGACAGGATCATCGTGAAAAGCGGAGAATACCGTGAAAACTTAAACGTGACAAAAAAGATCGCTCTCATCGGCCTGGATACCGGCAACGGGAAACCTGTGGTGGACGCCGGGGGGTCTGGAAGCGCCGTCGTCATCTCCGCCGACGAAGTTTTATTTGAAGGTTTTGAGGTCACGAATTCGGGCAGGTTGTGGAAGGACGCCGGGATAAAGGTGACCTCAAAAAACAACGTCGTCAGAAACAACAACGTCGCCGGAAACGAGTATGGGATAGTCCTTGATGGCTCAGCCGATAACAACGTGGTCAAAAATTCAGTCTTCCAGAACGACGTGGGCATCTCCCTTTACTCCTCAGAAAAATGCACAATCATGGACAACAGCGCCTGCAACAACACCTTCGGCGGCATACTGCTCAGCAAGGCGAGTAACAACACCATAAGAAACAACAACGCAAGCCTCAACCAGTGGGCGGGAATAATCCTCGGCGAGGGCAGCAACAACTCCGTAACCAACAACATCGCCCGATACAACGATAATGAAGGGATCTGGCTTCTCCGTTCCAACTCCAACACCATCAGGGGAAACAAGGTGAGGTACAACTACATCTTCGGTATCCGCCTCTTCTACTCCAACAGGAACGCCGTCACCAGCAACACCGTCCGAAACAACCTGGACGGTATCAGCCTTGAGAACTCCAACGGGAACATCCTCGCCGGCAACAACCTGAGCATCAACGACTACGGGATCTATGTCGACAACTCCTTCAACAACAGAATCTACATGAACAACCTGATCGAGAACCTCAACAACGCCCATTCCTGGAACTCGACGAACTTCTGGAATTCGACGGAGCTCGTTAGCTATTCTTATAACGGCGTGGCGTACAAGAGGTACGTCGGCAACTACTGGAGCGGGTACTTCGGACCCGACCCCTTCGGGGACGGTCTTGGGGACAGGCCTCAAACCGTGGTGGACAAGGAGAAAGATTACAACCCCCTGAAGAAACCCTCCGAGAAATACACACTGCAAGCCTGAAGATCGACAAAGAGAATAGCTGGTTGTGGGTTGCGGCCGCCCGATGCCGCAACTCACATCCGTTGGAAAGTTTTCAGTTCAAGAGAACATTCTCATCGACTCGTCCATGTGAGGAAGCATCTCCTCGCCGAGAACCTTGTCCACGGCTTTCTTGAAGTCCTCTGCGGTCACCGAACTGCCGCGACGCCTTATGGCCATCATTCCGGCCTCGACGGCGATAGACTTGAGATCGGCACCGCTCGCGCCTTCGGTCTCCTTCGCGATGGCCTGAAGGTCCACTTCAGGGTTCATCTTCATGTTCTTGGTGTGTATCTGAAGGATGCTCAGACGAGCGTCGAAGTTCGGCATCGGTATCTCGATAATCCGATCGAACCTTCCGGGCCTCAGGAGAGCCGGGTCGAGGATGTCTATCCTGTTGGTGGCGGCGATGACCTTGACGTCGCCTCTCGCCCTGAAGCCGTCCAGCTCTGCCAATAGCTGCATCATCGTCCTGTTCACCTCTGCGCTTCCGGTGGTCCCGTCATGGGTCCTGATGCTTCCGACGGAGTCTATCTCGTCGATGAAGACGATGGCAGGGGCCTTGTCTCTCGCCATCTGGAATATGTCCCTGACGAGCTGGGCGCCCTCGCCGATGAACTTGTGGACGAGCTCGCTTCCCGACATGTGGATGAAGGTGGCCCTGGAGTGGTGGGCTACAGCCTTGGCGATGAGGGTCTTGCCGGTTCCGGGTGGACCGTAAAGGAGGACGCCCTTCGGCGGCTCAACTCCGATCTCGGCGAAGAGCTCGGGTTGGGTGAGGGGAAGCTCGACGGTCTCGCTGACCTCCCTTATCTGGTCCTCAAGTCCGCCCACCTGATCGTAAGAGATGGTGGGTGCCTCTATAAGCTCCATAGTCTTGGCTCTGACGTCGACGGACTTGTCCATCACTCTAACGATCGTAAGGGAGTTGTTTATCGCGACTCTCGTGTTCGGCTCCAGCTCCTCCATCATCTCTGGAGATGTGGTGGTTATGAACTCCTGGTTGTTTCCGTGCTGTCGGAGAAGGACGTAGTCCTCTCCCATCTCAACTACCGTCGCCAGGAAGAGGGGCATCCTGCGGAGAAGCGCGTTCTCTTTCTTGAGCCTCTCCTCTTCCCGCATGTACTTCTTGTTGGATATGAGGGTCTCAACGAGCTTGGCTCTGGTATCCTCTTTCTCCATCCTGAGGGTCTCTATCTCCTCGCTCAGGCGTTTGTTCTCGTTCTCCAGAGCTGTGATCCTCTTTAAGTGTAATTCCTGAATCGACTCCTGATCTGGCGTTATTGCTGACTCAGTCATGTGATCAGTCGAATGCTCTTTCATGAATATAAATTACACCCTCAGGAATAGGTTGAGTATTATAAATCTCCAATGCTCATCGCCGTTTCAGTTTGCTGACAAATTTACAATTATTGATCGCTGTATTATCTGAATTCTGCGATAAGACCGATCGAGGTTTGGTCCCAGATCCTAACGTCAATTAGCGTACTTCATTGACCCTCTTTCGGCGGAACCGATCAAAATATTAATTCGGAGATTCTGTAGATATTCGGGTGTTTTTATGATCGAGTTTCTGAACTACAGACCCCTCCCATTCGAGGCGGTTGAACGAAAGGGCCTGGGCCACCCGGACACCCTGGCGGACGGGATATCCGAGGCGATCTCGGTGGAGCTGTCCAGGTTCTACATCGAGGAGTTCGGAGAGATCCTCCACCACAACGTCGACAAGGTCCTGATAACCGCCGGGAGGGCGGAGGTCCGGTTCGGAGGCGGGAGGGTTCTGGAGCCGCCGACGGTGATCGTCGGCGGCAGGGCGACGGCGCCTGAAGGCCAGGATTTAAACGCCGTAATTCAGCAGGCGGCCTCCGACCATCTCGAAAGGTCGGTCAAAAACCTCGAGGATTACAGGGTGGACTCCAGGGTGAGGGAGGGGTCGCCGGAGCTTAGGAGTCTCATGAAGAGGGGGGCGAACGACACCTCGATAGGGGTCGGGTTTGCGCCTTTAAATCCCACCGAAAGGCTGGTCCTGGATCTGGAGAAGAGGATCAGAGGGGTGAGGGGCGTGGGGGAAGACACCAAGGCCATGGCGATCAGGATCGGCGAGACGCTGAACCTGGTGGCGGCGGCGGCGATCGTCTCAAAGTTCGTCTTCTCCATGGAGGATTACCTGGAGGTGAAGGCGAAGGTTCGCGAGGCGATCCTCGAGGCTGCCGACGCAGAGGTCACCGTGAACGCCGCCGACGGCGAGGAGAACATCTTTCTCACCCTGACGGGAAGCTCCATCGAGATGGGGGACGACGGCGCCACCGGTCGGGGCAATCGTGGGAGCGGCCTCATAACCCCCATGCGGCCGATGTCGATAGAGGCGATCGCAGGAAAGAATCCCGTCAATCACGTCGGCAAGATCTACAACGTCGTCGCCCAGAGGGCCGCTGAGGAGATCGCCGAATTAGAAGGCGTGAAAGAGGCTTACGTAACCCTGGTCAGCAGGATCGGCGCGCCCCTCACCGAGCCCCTCCTCAAGGCCGTGGAGATAAGAGGCGAGCTGCGGCCGGACGAGGGCGAAGAGAAGAGGATCGAGGCCGTCCTCGACCGGCATCTGGAGGGGATCAAAGATCTGGTCGAGGATTTCGTGGCAGGAAGGCTCAGGGTCTGCTAGAGAAGGTCTTGATAAAAGGCGGGAGATGGACGGCTTCGAGCAAAAGCAGGGTGACTGAGGCTGGAAATGAGAGTGGCTCGGGGAAAAACGGGCCCTAGCCCTTGCCCGCTTCTTTTTTCGCCTGCTGGAGCCTCTGCTTTGCGGTGTAGCCGGTGGCCCGCTCCAGGAAGTTTCTGAACCTCTTGTTGGTCTCGAGGATCACCTCGTCGCCAACCTTGCCCGAGGGCTCGGTGGTGACGAGCATCTTCTTTCCCTCGACCCGGACCTCAATCGACTTGAGGGCGCCGTAGCTGAGAAGGAGCCTCCCACCCTCCTCCCGGATCTCGGTGGGGAACTCCTCCTCCAGGGCCGCTCTGATCCTCTCAAGCTCGGGCCGAAAGCCCCTCTTGAACGAATATTCCATGTTCCGGCCCAAGGTGCCTTTCGATTATAGACCTTTCGAGCCTGGCCCGCCTAGATCTTTGCGTAGCTGGCCGCGAACCCGAGCTCTTCCTCGATCCGGAGGAGCTGGTTGTACTTGGCGTTCCTCTCGCTTCTGGCGGGAGCTCCCGTCTTCAGCATCTCGGCTCCCAGGGCCACCGTCACGTCGGCGAGGGCCGAGTCCTCGGTCTCGGCGGACCTGTGGCTCGCCATAACCTTGAAGCCGTTTCTGAAGGCCATCCTGGCGGCGTCAAAGGCCTCGGAGACGGACCCGATCTGGTTGAGCTTGAGGAGGAGGGCGTTTGTCGCCTTCATCTCGATACCCTTCGCCAGCCTCTCGACGTTGGTGACGTAGATGTCGTCGCCGATGATGATCGTCTCTGGGAGCCTCGCGGTCAGGGCCGCGAAGTCCTCGAAGCCCTCCTCTTCGAAGGGGTCCTCGATGGCGATTATGGGGTAGGTCGCCACAAGGTCAGCGTAAAAGTCGACCATCTCGCCGCTTGAAAGCTTCTTGCCGTCGACGGCGTAGGAGCCGTTCTTGTAGAAGCTGGAGGCGGCAGCGTCCATCCCGATGCCTATCTCCTTCTCGTAGCCGGTGACGTCCAGAGCGCTCATCAGCGCGTCGAGGGCGTCGACAGTTCTATTCAGGGGCGGGGCGTAGCCTCCCTCAAAGCCGACGTTGGTGGCTCCGGCGCCGTACCTCCCCTGAAGGATTTTGCCCAGGGCGTGGTAGGTCTCGGCAGCCTTCCGCAGGCCCTCAGAGAAACAGCTTGCTCCCTTCGGAAGGATCATGAACTCCTGTATCGCAAGGTCGTTTCCGGCGTGCTGGCCTCCGTTGAGGACGTTCAGGGACGGGACCGGAAGCGTCGTCGTGTTGATGCCGCCCAGGTACCTGTAGAGCGGGACCCCTAACTCATCGGCCGCGGCCTTGGCGACGCCGAGGGATACCCCAAGGATCGCGTTGGCGCCGAGGTTCGACTTGAGGGGGGTTCCGTCCAAATCCTGCATGAAGTTGTCGACGGCCCGCTGCTCAAGGGCACAGATCCCCGATTCGATCAGCTTTGGCCCGATGATCTCGTTGACGTTTTTGACCGCTCTCAGGACGCCCTTTCCATTGTACCTGTCGTCGCCGTCTCTTAGCTCCAGTGCCTCGTGGGTTCCCGTCGACGCGCCCGAGGGGACGGCGGCTCGACCGAAGCCGCAGCATGTCCAGACGTCTACCTCAACGGTGGGGTTACCTCGCGAGTCCAGGATCTCGCGAGCGTGAATGTTCTCGATATCAAATGACATTATCGACCACTGGTCGACTCTTCGAGCCTGATTTATTTAACCTCTTTGGGAGGTCGAGAAGGAATCATAGGGGGTTAACCTAAGATCAATATGATGATACGCCTTAATTCATCTGATCGCAGAAAGGTCGTACGCCTGGAATCAGTTGGCATATCCGATGAGTACGATATTGCCTCTGATTTGTGGACAACCTTTTAGGTCATACCATGTGATCAAATGTGTTATTTTTGTAGTGTCACTAAGAACCCTAAGAGAAACATCAGCCGAGTTAAAGTGCACCGCTGGATAAATAAATCAGATGAAAAATTGCGTCAAATATATATGTCAGCGAAACCTTTTTCCATAGTTGATAACAACATAATCTATTAGCTGGTGTATAGTCGTGTTCAAATATCAATTAACTCAAGTGTGGGACCAATTACGTGGCAGGAAACCACAGCTTGAATATTTCTTAGATGAAGTACGTATTCAGGGGCTTCGAGGCATTAGTGATTTGAATATACGCTTTAACTATCCCGTTAGTGTTTTGTCTGGGCCAAATGCTTGTGGAAAGTCTACAATATTATTTACTTTAGCCTGTGCATATAAAGTACCTTCGAGTGGCATCAAAGATTTTGTGCCGTCAACCATGTTTCCGGATTTTCTTACAAAAAAAGATGATTATCCTACAGATAAGCGCAATCCAGCCACCCTAGAATTTTATTACATCCACGAAGGACAACGTTATCGTATGAGCTGGTCTAGGGGAACAAGAAACTGGAATAGAAGCTTTTTAGGTCTCAAAGGTGGCAAACCACCGGAACGAACAGTTTATTTACGCACAATGGCACATTTAAGTAATCCTTCCGAAGTACGAGGTGTGCTTCAATTTGGGCATCGAGATTTAAGAAAAGAAGAAATTACTGCTGACCTGCTGACTTTTGCCCATCGAATCCTGCCACTACATTACAAGCATCTAATCCTCATGTCTCAAAAAGGTACGAAAGGGAAAAATATTCTTTTCGCTGAGCGAGACGATTTAGATGGTGTTTCATATTCTGAATTCCACATGTCTGCAGGTGAAAGAGCAATCTTAAGGCTGTCTAGGAATATATCCAGATATAAAAAAGCACTGATCCTCATAGATGAGATCGAGGCGGGCTTACATCCTTTCACACAGCAGCAACTCATGCTAGAATTGCAGCGTTTAGCCTTACGTAACGATCTACAAATTGTGGTTGCTACCCATAGCCCTGTGATATTGGACACAGTCCCTCCCGAAGGGCGTATCTTTTTGGAACGTACATCTGATAACAATGTAATAGTTCACCCGCCCTACCGAGATATTATTCAGAAAGCATATTACGGCCGTTCTATCGATAAGCTCTCGATACTATGCGAAGACGATGCCGCTGAAGCAACGCTACGCGGGATTATGGATTTGATTAATCGCCGGCTTAACCTTACGCCCTCAGACATCGAAATTGGACGAGATACGGGAAAAGATGAATTTCCGCATCATGTTCGTGCGATGGCTAATTTCAGACAATTAGAGAATTTTATATTCGTACTTGATGGAGACGGACGTGATAAGGAAGCTGATATAAGACAAGTGGCAAAGGACAAAGGTCAGCCCATTAAATTGCTATTTCTTCCAGGGGATAAATCACCCGAGGACTGGGTGTGGGACCAAATCCTAACTAATTCCTCAGATTATGCCGAAGAATTTAGAATAGACACAAGTACATTCGCAGATCTTTTGAGTGACATTGATCGCATGTACGATGGTGCAACAGATACAACTAGAAACAAAGCTAAAGGGCGAATGATACAACTTTCTAATGAGATCGCGCGAGATGTGAGCGAGATTTGTCGTATAGTCGGATGTAAAGAAGCTGAGCGAGAAAGTAGCCCAATAAACGAACTTGTAGGAGAGCTCGAAGAAGCAGTTCTAGCGTGGAGGAACCTATCAAAGTAGGGATAGGACCTAAATTTAAGTGGATACTTCCAGCCTGACTTATTTAACTTCTCTCCAATGTTGAGAACGAAAGCCGTCGAGCCTCGTCTGCCTCAGATCATCCGCGCCGCCTTCGCCCACTTCCGGCACCGAGACCCTGAGCTTCTCCTCGAGCCACTCGGCCACCAGCCGCCGGTGGCAGAAGGCGCCCGGCCTCTCCCAGCAGAGGAGGATGGCGTCGTCGCCGAGGTCGGCATAAACCCGGCCGGGGTCGAGCTTCGAGAGGACCTCCTCCCGGTAGCGCCGAATGTACTCATCGTCGTCGATGGCGCCGCTCTTCGCCTCCTGTACGAGGCGCCAGGAGGGGGCCAACGGCTCAAAGATGCGGCCGGTCCAGCCGCGGGGCTGGCTCCTGGATATGGCAACGGCTTTGGGGTGGGAACCGGATCTGGTGAAGTTTGAGGTCTGCATGTCCATCGACCAAATTTCGTTTATCGAATTTGATCGTATCGTAGAGATCTCAGCCATATTATAAGCGAGTAGGTGAGACGAAACGGAAATGGTGAGGGTCATCAGGGGGTCACGAGTTCCACCACTCGAAGATGGACTTAGCGCGAGAGACGCCAGGTTAGCCTATCGGTTCCGGCGCGGAAAGGGAATCATCGAGGAGTAGGACGGCCTGGTCGAGGACGAGGCCCTGGGAAGCTATCTACACACCCGCGTCCGCTCGTTCCCGATGGAGAGGTTCGTTGAGAGCTGCAGGAGGCACGGGAGAAGATGAGCTGAAATATCAAAAAGGGAGGAGGGAGGCCTTGTGAAATGCTTGCAAGTCGGCCTCCTTCACTTTTTTGCCAATATCTTTTTCTGGGTTTTTCCTGGAGAGCAGACCTCATCCTTCGGTCGCTTCTTCTAGATTCGCTTCGGCAGACTCCGATGTTTCTTTGCCCGCCTCTTTCCCTTTGGGCTCTGGTGTATCTTCTTCGTCTCTTTCTGCTGTCCTGGCACCGAAGTAGAAGCCGGTGGCGATTCCCACCAGTTGAATATAAGCGATCACGATCTCCTTGCCAATTCCGATTTCGTCCCCCATGACTATCGAGAAGAGCGCAAGTATGGTGAACGCGAGAACCAGCGATCCGGCCACGGCCCTTCTCAGCTCTCCCTTGCTCAGAGTCTGGTCAGCCATGCATCCCAAAAATATCAGGAACAAGAAGACAAAAGATACGAAGGCGATCGCCACCCAGGCATCGACGATGGTGAGTCGTGAACCCAATATTTCCGTAACATTGATGGACTGATTCAGCTGAACAGACTTATTCAAATATTCTAGGGCCAGGACCTCCTTACTATTTATCGCAGTTATCGTGATCCATCCCAGGACTATCACGACCACGGCAAACATGATCGATACTATTATGGGCCATCTCTCACCGCCTCCGTCGCCATGCAGTTTCATTAAATCTCTCCTCCGGCTTTTAAACATAAAATAATCGTAACTATTCAGCACCCAACAACCAGCATCGGCAAACTCAATTGATGGGATGTCGCGTGGCCAGTTCCAGAGAGCTAACTTCAAGTAACTTCGTCAATAGATATCGTTTTCCATTCTAGCGCAAATTGTTTGTCGGCATGCCTTCATAACCAAAATCAGCATCATGCGGGCGATTCGGGATAGCTGAATAGTTACAAATAATCTTATTTCTAGATCATTAAGCTTTCGATATAAATTTTCAGTGTATATTATATAGGGGACTATTTTGAGATGGGACTTATTTTTACAGAGAAGATTTTTACAGAGAAGGATCAAAAAAGAGCGAAATGTTTTTTACGAATCCAAGAAATGAATCAAAGACGCCCATGACCGACAATCCCAATTATTGCCGTAAATACGATCTTTCCAAAGCTCGTAAGAACAATTCGCTGAAAATCCCGGCCAGCCATCAGTCTGCGGCACTTGAGAAACTCTATAACTGGTACGGGAGCCATCCAAAACCCCATGCAGGGGCGATTCTTGTCCTTCCCACCGGCGGCGGAAAGACATTCACTGCAGTTCGTTTTCTCTGCAAGGCGGCACTTTCGGACGGATACAAAGTCCTCTGGCTGGCTCACACTCATCATCTTCTGGAACAGGCTTTCAAGAGCCTGGAAGAGGATTTGGGACAGATTGCCGAGCCGAGAAGGCATCTGAAGGTGAGGGTTGTCTCGGGAACGAAAGACCACTATCCCGTCTACGAAATCAAGCCCGACGACGACGTGGTCATTGCGACGCTGCAGACGATCAGCAAAGCCCACAAGGAGCGCCACAGGGCGCTGGAGGCGTTTCTCAAGTCCGCAAACAAAAAGCTCTTCGTAATCTTCGACGAGGCGCATCACGCGCCAGCACCCAGCTACCGAAAGCTGATCCAGAGTCTGCGAGACCACATCCCGGATATGTACGTTCTCGGGCTGACCGCAACCCCGACCTACACCGACGAGAGCCGTGAAGGGTGGCTCGCTGAACTCTTCCCTCAGGGGATCAAATACCAGGTCGCGCCACAGGAGCTGATGGCAGAGGGGATTCTCGCAGAGCCCGTGCCCGAGAAGTACGAGACGAACTTTGAGCCAGATTTCGACGAGCGAGAATATCAGAAATGGATCGGAACGTTTCGAGACATCCCCGAGGATATCATCGGACAACTGGCAGAAAATCGGGCGAGAAATGAGTATATCGGCGCAACTTATGTAGGAAACCGTGAGAAGTACGGCAAGACGATTATCTTCGCTGATCGCTGGTATCAGTGCGAAGTCATCGGCGAATATCTCGAAAAACGTGGAGTTCGAGCAGGGGCAGTTTATTCTCACGTGGTCAAAGGCAGCAGCAAGAAGACTGCCGATGAGAACAACAAGCGAGTTCTCGAAAATTTTAAGGCTGGAGAGCTGGACGTCATCCTTAACGTTCGGATGCTCACGGAGGGAACTGATGTTCCCGACGCGGAAAGTGCCTTCATCACCCGTCAGACCACCAGCCGAAACCTCATGACCCAAATGGTGGGCCGCGCCTTGCGCGGCCCAAAGTTCGGCGGGACAGAAAAGGCTCATCTCGTTTTCTTCACGGACGGGTGGCGGCAGCTCATAAACTGGGCGGAGTACGAGATGCCAGGTGGTGACATTGACAGCAAAGAACCGAAGCCCGGAGAGCGTCCACCCTTGCAGTACATCTCGATCGAACTCGTCCGCAAACTGGCGATGCAAATGGATTCAGGCCTCAACGTCAATGCGACTCCATTTTTGCAGCTCCTGCCGGTTGGGTGGTATCTTGTCGATTACACTGCCCAGCTGAACGGGAGCGATAACCTTGAGCCGATAAAAAGGCTGGTCATGGTCTTCAATCACGAAAAAGAAGGTTATGAGGGTCTGGTCAACGGATTGAATGACAAGGACCTTGCTCGGTTTGAGGACGAGAATGCTCAGTTCGAAGATGTGAGTGGTTTAGTTGAGGCTCAGAAGATCGAATTCTTTCCAGAACCTCAGAGCCACTTCGGGTCCAACCTTGATCAGGACATCTTCAGCATCCTTCGCCACATGGCGCAGAACAACTCGCGGCCCAAGTTTTTCCCGTTCAAAGAGCGGGAGAATCATGATCTGGACCTGATTGCAAAAGATTTGGTCAACAAGAGAATGACCGATCTTGAAAAAAATGAGATACTTAAGAAAGAGTACGGTCGTGATAATCGGTACTGGAACGTGATTTATCCGTCGTATGATCACTTCAAAAGTCATTATGATGGTTGCGCCAACAGGATACTCAACCCGCCTAAACCACCAGAAAATGGCGGAGGGGTTGATTCTCCTCCGCGTCCTGAACCTCCTGATGAGATAAAACGCCTTGTCAAAGAGCGCGATGGATACAAGTGCCTCTGTTGCGGGACGACAAATAGACGCTATTTGCAAGTCGATCACATCTATCCAAAGTACTGGGGTGGATCGAACGATCCCGGAAACCTCCAGACTTTGTGTGGTGAATGTAACAATAAAAAGAGAATCGACACCATAAACTTCCGAGATAATAAGACAAAGCTCGCCAAACCACCTGAAACGCTACCTTCTGTTGAAGTGCCTGCATACCTGTCAGATGAAGATCTTAAAGGATGGATAGAGTTCGCCCGCAGAACGATCAACTTCTTCTATAAGTGTGGAGCTGTGAAAAGGATCAAGATCGATGAAGAAGGGTACTCCTCCTATCACTGGCAGATTCAGCTCCATGACGGGAACGATCCAAAATGGCTGGAGCCTCATCTTTCAGAGTTGATCAAGCGTATAAGGGATGCAAGAGAAACCACGAAATACGGAAGTCCGAGCAAGATAACGGTGCTGTCCGAGTACAGAAAAAACGATGCGAAAGGCGAGACTCCATTTGTCGGGCCCGTCCAATGGATAAAAGACAAATTGACTGGGAAAGTTGAGACCGCAGAAGAGATGAACTTTGTCGGATCTAGGGACTCAAATAAATATCATCATCCGAGCTGTGGTTGGGCAGAAAGAATACTGCCCAAAGATCGAATCTATTTTCCAAGTCCTGAAGCCGCGAAAAGTCGTGGATACTTCCCGTGCAGGGTCTGCAAACCGAACGGAAGGAGAAAGCAGTCGTAATATCCGCCTTTGTGCGAACTGGATGAAATATTGAGGTGTTGAAAAATGAAAGTCGTGGCATTCAACGGGAGCGCCCGAAAGGACGGGAACACCGCCATCCTGGCGAAGCGGGTGCTCGAAGAGCTGGAGAAAGAGGGGATCGAAACCGAGCAGGTGCAACTGGCGGGCGAGAAGATTCGAGGATGCACCGCCTGCATGGGCTGCATTGCGAGCAAAGACAAACGCTGCACCATCGATGACGACGTCGTCAACGACTGTATAGCTAAAATGGTCGAGGCCGACGGGATCATTTTGGCGTCGCCGACGTACTTCGCCGACATCTCGGCTGAGATGAAGGCCCTGATCGACCGGGCAGGGTTTGTCGCCAAGGCAAACGACGAGATGTTCAAAAGGAAGGTCGGTGCGGCGGTCGTCGCCGTCCGGAGGGCGGGCGCGATCCACGCCTTCGACTCGATAAACCACTTCTTCTTCATCAGCCAGATGATCGTTCCGGGATCGAACTACTGGAACGTGGGGATGGGCCTTGCGAAAGGGGACGTGTTGGAGGACGAGGAGGGCCTCGAGACGATGAGGGTCCTCGGCCAGAACATGGCATGGCTCTTGAAGAAGATGAACCGTTAGATAAAGATCGTAAGGTCGATCAGAAGTCGAAGAGGGACTTTTGATCCGAGTTCTCGCCGGGGGCTTCGGCCGATGACGGGAGCCGCCCCTTGGCACCCCTCGCCCGGCAGGGCTCAAGGTCGAAGAGCCTCTGCTGCTCGGGGCACTGAACGAGCTGCTCTCTCGAGACGCCGAAGGTCGAGAGGAGGCGGAGGAGCGGCGGCAGGATCTGCTTTTCGATGTAGTAGTCGGTATCGATCTTGAGGTCGTTTTCGAGGACGTACTGGGGATCTTCAGCCCGGTCGACGAAGAGCCCCTTGCCCCGGAGGATGACGAAGGGGACCCGGTCGCCCACCGAGGGGACGCGATCGCCTCTCACCCTCATCTTCTCGGCGAGCTGGACGTGAGGCTGCTTGTTCTTGTAGGACGAGGCGCTCTTGGTGTACCGTCTCGTGAGGATCAGGTCTTCGAGGATCTCTGGGTCCTCTTGGAGGTCGAGCCTCTGGAGGCGGTCGATCGCAGACTTTGCGAGTTCCACCGCCTCATCGACCTTTCCCTCCTGGAGGACCAGCTCCAGACACCGGTTCAGGGTCTTGGAGGTCAGCTCGCACCAGTCCCTTCTTACCGTCTCCATGCCGCGAACTTTGATCCGATCGCGCCACTCCTCGCCGACCTTCTCGAAGACCCAGAGGGCGTACCTCTTCTTGACGAGGAATAGGCCCCGGCGGGCGAAGGCCTCGAAGACCAGCTCCATCGGCGGCGGCAGGCGGGAGGTCACCGTCTTTGCGATCTTCCTTCCCACCAGCTCTGCCTCCTCGAGGGTGGGCTTGGCGCCGCGCTCGGCGTGGGGCTGAAGTCTTATGAAGACGCTGTCGGTATCGCCGTAAACGACGGATAGGTCGAACCGTTTGAAGGATTCGGCGCCGGTGCTGGGGAACGAGTCGCCGGCAGCCTCTCGCATCTCGTTGGGCAGGAGTGCTTCGCCCTCTTTTACGTAGATCGAGCCTATCTCCTCCACCATGCTCTTGGTGTTCTGGATGTTGGACCGCCCGAAGCTCGTCACGGCGTTGGCCAGCGGCAGACTGTAGAGCCTCGCTCTCGCGTAGCCCGAATAGCCGTAAAAGGAGTTGAGGAGGATCTTGAGGGCGTACTGCTGGGCGTCAAGAATGGTTCTCTCCTCGTCGCTGGCGGTCTTCATCTGGCGTTTGATCTCGGTCCTCTGGGCCAGAAGGTCGTGAAGAACCCCGGGCACGATCCCCGGCGAGATCGAAGAATCGACGAACTCGCCGCCAGATGGAGACTTCACCACCTCCTCCGCCGGGGGGCGATCGTCGGTGACGACCGTCGAGTAGCAGAGGTTGTGGGCCATCATTATCGAGGGGTAAAGGGATCTGTAGTCTAGGATCACCACGTCCTCCACTAGGCCCTTCCTGGGGTCGAGGACCGCGCCCCCCTTCAGCTCGAAGCTCTGGGCGGCCCTCGTCTGGGAGAGGTCGGCGTCGGGCTTCGGGGGGATGACCCTTCTCCTCTCCTGGAACTTTCGAAATAGGAAGTTTTCGACCATGCCGGCCTGGCCGCCGTTGATCACGTCTTGGGGGAGCGAGCCGCTCGTCTGGGCGAGGGCGATGTACTTGTCCAAAAGCTTCAGGTCGAGGAGTAGGTGGAGCGCGAGGTACGAGTCGCGGCGGGAGTGGCTGACGAGCCTTGCGAAATCCTCGCCATCGCTTGCCCAGAGACTCTCCATCTCCTTGGGCTCGACGTCGTGCTTCTCGACCCCCAGAAGCTCGAGGCTGGCGTTTCGAAGTGTGTAACGCTTGAGGCTGAATGACGACCTCACCAGGGGCAGAAGGTCGACGACGATCCTACCCGTGATCTCGACCCTGGTCTGGTTCACGATCTTCCTCACCCGCCAGGGGCTTCCATCCCGCCCGACCCTGACATCGAGGTTCAGCCTCTTCATCCTCTCTTCCAGGTATGGAAAGTCGAACTCGTTGGAGTTGTAGCCAGCGACAACGTCGGGATCGTAGTCCTTGACGATCTCGACGAACCTGGCCAGCATCTCCCTCTCGCCTTTGCAGGCCAAAACGTCCCCCCTGGGGCAGTCGACCTCTCGTCCAACGAGAACGAGGTCTTCTCGTCCTTTGTAAGGTGGATAAAATCCCAGGCTCACCATGATGACCGGCGAGGTCTCGGGGTTTGGCATCGCCCCGTTGAGGGGGAGGCACTCGATGTCGAAGGCCAGATGACGGAGCGGGGCGTTGGCCCTGGATTTCTGCCCCTCCTCCTCCTCACCTCCAGCCTCGACCGGGAATAGGGGCTTGAGGGACGTGAAGGGGATGGAGCCTTTGGTCAGGGGATCCTCGACCTTCACCCACCTCATCCCGCCCAGGTCCTGGTCGATGAGAAATCGGTTCTTGAAGAGGACGTCGGTCTCGTAGACCTCTTTGACCCCGGGAACGTTGAGGACGGTCTCCCTGAAAGTTCTGACGGACTTCGGGTCCTTGGCGATGACCTTGAGCATCTTGCGTGGCTTTTCCTGGTAGCCGACGGGCCTGAACCTCTCCACCACCTCGGCCTCCAGATCCATGGCTCTGATGCCATCGATCGCCTCCTCCACCCTCTTCTCGTCCACTCTCGCGTAGAAGTAGGGCCGAAATCCCGACGCCTTGCAGGTCGCTGGCTTCCCTTCGGGGGTGGTCCCGAAGAGCTGGACGACTGGATATCCCTCACCGTCGTAGACGTAGTTGGCGTCCAGGATCTGGAAGATCATCGTCGGAGATTAGGCTCAAGGATCGTCTTATAGTTTGTTGTGCAGAAGATGTGAGAAATTCGATAACCAGAAAGGTTATAACTCAAAAGCCCGATCGGCGATGCGTGCTCACGGATGTATAAGGTTGTACAACAGCGAGAAAAAGTCGTAATCAATGACTCAGGCATGACGTCAATTATTGGAGATCTCATCGATGCGTCGGAAAATCGAGATTCTTAGAACGAGGGAGGATGGCTTTGAGAGAGCTATTGTCCGGCAACGAGGCTATCGCCCACGGGGCGTACGAAGCAGGGGTGACGGTGGCGGCGGGCGCCTCCTGTGCCGGAGCCCGCTCGATAGTGACGATGAAGCACGTCGGCCTGAACGTGGCAGCAGACCCCCTGATGACCCTCAGCTACATCGGCGTCGAGGGCGGGTTTGTGGCCTGCGTCGCCGACGATCCCGGGATGCACTCGTCCCAGAACGAGCAGGACACCCGCCAGTATGCGAGGTTTGCGAAGGTGCCCATCTTCGAGCCGGCCGACAGCCAGGAGGCGAAGGACTTTTTGAAGCTGGCGATGGAGGTCTCGGAGAAGTACCAGACCCCGGCGATCCTCCGCTCGACGACGAGGGTGAGCCACTCACGAAGCCTGGTTGATCTGGGAATTCGGGATGAGATCGATAGGGATATCGGGATCGAGAAGAACCCGCCCCGATTCGTTCCCATACCGGTCTGGGGGAGGGTGATGAAGCAGAAGGTGACCGACCGGCTCATCCTCCTGGCCCAAGAGGCAGAAAACTCCGAGGCGAACAGGATCGAGCGGCGCGACAAATCCCTTGGGATCGTGACCGCCTCCATGGCCTACCAGTACTTCCGGGAGGTCTGGCCCGAGGCATCGGTCCTGAAGCTCGGCTTCTCTTACCCCTTCCCCGACCATCTAATCAGAGAGTTCGCCGACGGCGTCGAGAGGGTTCTCGTCGTCGAGGAACTGGACGACTTCATCGAAGAGCACGTGAGGTCTCTTGGGATCGAATGCGAGGGCCGAAAGTTCGTCCCAGGAGTCGGGGAGCTATCAGTCGCCCGCCTTCAGGCATCGAAGGCGGGGATGGAAGGAAGCGAACCGAGGACTTTTGATCAGAAGTTTGCCGAAGGACTTCCCGCAAGGCCGCCGGTCCTCTGCCCGGGCTGTCCTCACGGGCGTTGTCAGCTACGGGATCAGGCTGATGGAGGTGATGGAGGAGATGAACGAGTCCCTGCCGGACCTTGATATCGGGATCTTCGGTGCCGAGGTCTTCAGCGACTCCATGAAAAAGAAGATATCCTCGGGCCTTGGGATCGAGGCCTTCGACATCTACGGGATGACCGAGTCGGGAGGCGTCGGTACTCTGGGGATGGACTGCGAGGCTCACGACGGCCTGCACGTCTGGGAGGACCACTACATCGTCGAGGTGATCGACCCCGAGACCGGCGAGGCCGTCGACGACGGCGAGACCGGGGAGCTGGTGGTGACGGCCCTGACGAGAGAGGCGCTACCGGTTATCCGGTTCAGGACGGCGGACCTGACGGAGGTCGTCAGTCGAGAGCAATGCGACTGCGGCAGAACTCACATCAAGATCGCCCCCATCACCGGCAGGATCGACGACATGCTGATCATAAAAGGGGTGAACTTCTTCCCAAAGCAGGTCGAGCAGGCCCTTATGCAGATCCCGGGAGTCGGGGCCAACTACCAGATCATCATCGAGGAGACCGACGGCATGAAAGCCGTCCGGATCAACGTCGAGGCCGAGGCCGGGGTGACAGGCTACGTCGTCGAGAAGGCCCTGAAGGAAGCTCTCGGCTTCAGCCCGAAAGGGGACGTCTACCCCATCGGCGGCCTGCCCCGCCAGGAGGGGAAGGCGAAACGGGTCTTTTACAAGAAGGCGGGGGAGGGGTAGGTCGGCTAAATAATCTACCTTCCCTCCCAATATTTTTCCTTTTACTTTATTGCTCCAGAGTAACATCGGTTTTTTTATAGAGAATTCCGCTTATATTATCCGATCAATAAGTTTGAATCGAACGCCGTTTAAATTATCAATTTTGCATTCCATCAGTTAATCCTAAAACTGTGGGTAATTTTATTTCGATATTTTTTGATTAATTTCTTATGTAATTTATCTATAGATCGGAGTCAAACTGGCGGCGGCGCACCCCGCAGCAAGCGAGGGTTATTCGATAAAAATAAAAATAAAAATCTATGACCTTCAGGGAAGTTATTTAAGGATTGTATTTATTTTAAATTGAATACCCCGCAGCTTGCTGCGGTTGGGATGGTCAAATAATCAACTCAACAGTTTGAATCGGGCCACGGATAATCTAAGTGGCGGGTATCGGGAAGCATATGATTGGCTTAATAATGATGCTATTTGCGGTCTATCGGCTTAACAGGGCGGCGGCGCCTTGCATGCCCCGCAGCTTGCTGCGGGGTGCGCCGCCGCCAGTTTGACATAAATTATAAAATGTTTTATTTATACGTTGTATATGTATATGTATATGTAATATTTAGACAATGGTTGATTTTATCTGGATATTAGAATCTAAATCAAATACGATAAACAATAACTTTAATATTATTACTTGGATCAATACATTATTTGTACCGGAATCTAATTAAAGTATAAAGAAAAGACTTGGATTACATGGCAGAAAATGATTGGAAAGATGGATGGCTCGGAGACATTTATGTGCTACCCAAGGGGACACTGGTGATCCCTTCAGGTACAAAGAAGCTTGTAGGTCAGGAAAGAGAGTATGCAAATGCCGAAGGAGAATATATGACAAGGGATAAATACAAGCAATGGTCCAAGGACCTAATTGGTAAAGAGGTTGATCCAGCTTGCGCTTTGTTTAAGGAAATGGGACACAAGCCTATACCACCCGACGTTGACTTAAGTTCTTGCCCATAAAGAGAGAGCAATTTTCACTGAAGTCGTCCCAAAACTCCGAGAAATGAGCTCGCTAGTTTTGGGATCGACCTACTAATAAGGAAAAAGTCGGCCAGGATCGAAAACCAGATATCACATCTCCAGCACCTTGGACATCTTCTCCCGCCAGGCCTTGACGTCCTCGGGAGTTAATACATCGATCGCCCCGCCCTGGAAGCTCTCCACTATCATCAAAACGACGATAATCCGAAGAATTTGAATCGGGAATTTCTGAGGGTTCCGTTTCGAATGCGAGCATTCCGAACTCCGTTGCAGACTCTTTTTTGTCCGTCGCCAGGATCACATCTTCGATATTTGAGGAAAAAATAAATGAAGAGGTAAGGGGAAACATAAGCGATCGAAGAGGTGACCGTATTGACAAAAGTCAGAAAATTGATCGAGATGTTGATGCCGATCGCAGCCTTGACATTGCTCATAGCTGCATCGGCTCTGGCCAGCGGCCCTGATGGAAGCGGTGGCGGTGGTGGTGATGGGCCGATCCCGCCGGAGGTGGCGGACCACGCCGAAGATTGGCCCCTTCCAAACAAGGATTACGAGAACACTAGGGTCACCGTCGATTCCGCGATAAGTTCAAAGAACGTTTTGGAGCTGGGGGTTGCCTGGTCCTTTCCGATCCCGGGGATCGGAGCCTACGGCGCCGCTGCGAGCAACCCCATCATCGCGGGGGACGCCGTCTACTTCCAGGACCTCAGATGCAACGTCTTCGCCCTGGACCTTGAGACGGGCGACGTCAGATGGTCGAAGTTCTACAACGTGGCCGCCGTCGTCGGTCCAAACGGCCCCGCCGTGGGCTGGGGCAAGGTCTTCATAGCGAAAGACCTCTACAACGTGACCGCCCTCGACGCTGAGACCGGTGAGGAGATCTGGTCGACGAGGCTCTCGGAGATCAGCACCACGGGGATCGACATCCAGCCCGCCGTCTACGACGGCCTCGTCTACGTCTCCACCGTTCCCGGGACAGGCGACGTCTTCTACGCGCCGGGGGGCATAGGCGTCATCTACGCCCTCGATGCCAAGACCGGCGAGGTCGCCTGGAACTTTTCCACCGTCGATTCTCCCGACCTCTGGGGGAACAAGGAGGTTAACAGCGGCGGTGGATGCTGGTACCCGCCCTCCATCGACGCCGAGACAGGGATAATGTTTTGGGGGATCGCAAACCCCGCACCCTTCCCGGGAACCGAGGAGTGGCCCAGCGGCACCAGCAGGCCTGGTCCTAACCTGTACACCGACAGCATGATGGCCCTCGATCACGCCACCGGCGAGATGATCTGGTTCAACCAGGTCCTTGCCCACGACCTCTTCGACCACGACTTCCAGATCTCGCCGATCCTGGCAGAGCTGGATGTGAAGGGCACACCGCAGAAGGTGGTCTTCGGGGCCGGCAAGATGGGCAAGGTCTACGCCTTCAACCGAAGCTCCGGCGAAGTTCTGTGGTCGACGGTGGTGCTGGACGCGCTGCCGAACGGGACCACGAGAATTCTCCCGGGCGTCCTGGGCGGGGTTGAGACCCCCATGGCCTATGCCGACGGCGTCCTCTACGTCCCCGTCGTGAACATGTTTTCAGACTGGACCCCGGCGGCCTTAGACTCATCGACCATCGACTTCAACAACGGGACCGGCGAGCTTGTGGCCATCGATGCCGCTACCGGCAAGATCCTCTGGATCAAGCTCTTCGAGACGATGGCCCTCGGAGGAGCCACGGTGGTAAACGATCTGGTCTTCACAGCGGAGTACGACGGCACGATCCACGCCTTCAAGGCCGATTCCGGCGAGGAGGTCTTCGAGCTGAAAGCGCCCGCCAGCATCAACGGGTGGCCTGCCGTCGCAAAGGACACCATCGTCTGGCCCGCTGGGGCAGGAGAAGAGCCATCTCTGATCGCCCTTCGTCTCGGCGCTGCAACGGAAACTCCGGCCGATCTCCAAGACGAGACTATGGAAAACGTAACTGCAGCTGAGCCGATCGAGGCGGTCCCGTCTGAGCCGGCCGTCTCCGTCGAGGCCGTCGCCGGAGAGTGGACGCCCGACGGCGTCATCACCGAGGGCGAGTACTCGAAAAACCTCTCCTTATCCGGCGGAAGGTACGTCGTCCACTGGAAGAACGATGATGAGAACCTTTACATGGCCCTGGAGGGGAAGGCCGAGGGTTTCGTGGCGATAGGCTTTGAGCCCACCCAGGCGATGAAGGATGCGGACATGGTCATGGGCTGGGTCTCCAGGGGCGAGGCGACCGTCCTCGACCTCTACTCGACGGGGATCTACGGGCCTCACCCACCAGACGAGGATCTCGGCGGGACGAACGACCTTCTGGAGTTTGGCGGGGCCGAGGCCGACGGCTGGACGGTGATCGAGTTCAAGAGGAAGATGGACACCGGCGAAGAGTTTGACAAGGCCTTCAAGTCGGGCCAGACCGTCGATATAATCTGGTGAACATGCTCAATAAAGTGTTGCGATTTGCCAGAATGGTCGACGGGCAGATAATTATAAATACAAAAACTTAATCAATATT
>Ga0265594_1000691_pt1 | contig 27367 bp, 44 predicted proteins | sample saktaG_11_FD_190147 | JGI IMG/M metagenome (GOLD analysis project Ga0265594, IMG submission 190147) | Saline water microbial communities from Sakinaw Lake, British Columbia, Canada - sak_2011_5_24_80m | ecosystem: Environmental > Aquatic > Non-marine Saline and Alkaline > Saline ... | reverse complement strand
CTCTCTTTGTTTTATTTTTAGATTCTATGTTAAAATAAAAACATTATTTATGAAAAAGATTATTCCAATAATTATTGTTTTATTAGCTATTATTTTAAGCTTTTATTTGTTGAACGAGATTCTTAAGCCAGAAGAGATGATTGAGAAGACAGAAGAAACAGAAAGTGAGGAAACAGTCAAAGACCTGGCAATAGAGATTTTAGAAGAAGGCACGGGAGGGGAGGCTCAAAATGGTGATAGTTTAAAAGTGCATTATACGGGCATGTTAGAAGATGGCACCAAGTTTGATTCAAGTTTGGACAGGGGAGATCCTTTTGTTTTTACTTTAGGAGTAGGCCAAGTGATTAAGGGTTGGGATTTAGGACTTTTAGGAGCTAAAGTTGGAGATAAAAGAAGATTAACCATTCCTGCAGATTTAGGATATGGAGAAACTGGCGCTGCCGAAGGCAAGATTCCTCCTGGAGCCACCCTTATCTTTGAGATTGAAATCTTAGAAATCAATAAATAGTTTTTTATTTGATTAAAATTAAAGTTTGTGATAATCTTAACATTACCTAATGAAGTGCTGGGATAGAATTGAAAGAAGCATTTATGCTAATAACCGTAGAAGTAGGAACAGAGAAAGGGGTTCTCGAGGCTCTAAACGAAATACCAGAAGCGCAAGAAGTATATCTGGTTTACGGAGTTTACGACATCATAGTGAAGATTAAGGCGGACACAATAAAAGTCTTGAGAGATACCATATCATTCAAAATTCGTCGTTTGAGTGAAATTTGTTCTACCGTAACAATGATAGTTGTCTAACACGCATGGCAAAACCGTTCGTTAAAAACAACCCCACCATTTTTCTATAAGTCCGTCTTTGGACTTTTTTCTTTTTTAAAAAATAAAAGCCCATCACTTTTGAAAAAATTATGATGGGTTTTGGGGGGTTGAGGGGAGAGAAATCATAAAGATAGTTTTTCCTGGTTTGCTTTTAACGCTTATAGTGCCATTATGGGCTTCTATAATTTCTTTGCAGGAAATTAATCCTATACCGTGACCGTCTGGCTTGGTAGTCACTTGTTTAGTAAATAGACCCTTTATTATTTCTGGTGGAATACCTGGACCATTATCAGCAATCTGAATAACCTTTTTGTACTTTAGTTTTTTGCTCGAGATAATAATCTTGCCGCCATCAGGCATAGCCTCTATGGCATTTTTGATAAGGTTATTAATAACTCTGCGCATTTTTATGGGGTCAAAAGAAAACTGTTCGTGCTTGTTTCGCACTATTATTTCTATGTTTTCTGGCACAATGATGTTTTCTAAGATCTGTTTAATAAACACGCTGAACTGTATTTCTTGAAGCTCAATAACGCTCAGTGGGTCTTCAAGCATTTCCATTGCTTGATTAACAGCGCTACTTATCATTCGGAGCATTCGGAGCATTTGCGGCGTTAAGGGTGGTTTTTTCTCGATCATAAAGGCTGCATTTTTGATTGTTTGTAATGGGCTACGAAGATCGTGTCTTAGGGTTCGTAATTCATCGTTCATACTTTCTCCCTCCTTTTTTTATTGTTAAGTTACTCATTAACATGCAGATATTATATAATATCTTTTCTTTTTTGTCAATGGTTGCTTTGAGAGTATTTGTGTTATAATAATCTATTAGAAAGTGATAAAATAACAACATGGAGATTAAAAAAGAAAAAGTTTATGGATTTTTGGTAAGATTTGAGCAGGACTTAAGAGAGGGGATAAGATATTTGCGTGATGATTTGCAAAAAGAGGAAGCTAAAACTCTTTTTGATGCTGCTCGCTTGAGAGGTAGCGCAGAGTTTGAGGACGATGAAGATCGTGACTGGACGTTAATGTATATTCGAGGAGATAATACTTATATTTTGACTCTTCGTCAAAGAGAATAATAATACTCAAAGAGCTAAAGCTCTTTTCGATGATATAGTAACATCATGATAGACGAAAAAGGTTTATTTTTTATAATAGGAATTTTAGTAGTTGGTCTTTCTGTTGTTTTTAAAGTGGAAACAAAAACTTTAATTTTAGCTCTTGGAATGGTAATCGCTCTTTTTTATAGCTACATTGATTTAACCAAAACTGATATATGATTTTAGGGACAGATAAGTTATTAAAGTTGATTAAGGAACATAATCTTATCAAGGGTTTAGATAAAGAAAACATTAATGTCGAAGGTTGTGGTGTTGATTTAAGGATAGGTGAAATCTATCAAATGGAAAAAGGCAAAGGTTTTATTTATCAAGAAACCAGAGATACTCCGAAGTATAATTTAATTGCTAAGTTTGAAAAAGATAAATCCGTTAGCTTGCAGAAAAAAATAAAGTTAGAGCCAGGAAAATTTTATATTGCCAAGACAATAGAAACCATTAATGTTCCCAAAGATATTTTTGGGATTTTTATACCCCGTGGTACTTTCTTTGCCAGCGGGGTTTTGGTTTTGGGTTTTAGGGTAGATCCTGGTTATCAAGGAAACTTTAGATTTCATTTGGTCAATTTGGGGGGCAGTGAGTTTGAAATAGAAATGGGAGCTAGAATTGCTAATATGATTTTTCTTAAAGTAGAAGGAAAAACTAATTTATATCAAGGACAATGGCAAGGCGGTAGAGCTTTTATTGAAAAAGAGGAAGAACAAACTAAGCAAGAATTTTAATCTATGAACGAGAATCATTTTGATGTGATAGTAATTGGAGGTGGTCCGGCTGGAATGATGGCTGCTGGCAGAGCTGGAGAGTTGGGGGCCAGGGTTGTGCTTTTAGAAAAAAATCAGAAATTAGGTGAAAAACTTTTATTGACCGGAAAGGGAAGATGTAATATTACTCATGCTCAATTAAATATTAGAAAATTTGTAAAGGAGTTTGGTAAAAAAGGAGATTTTTTATTTTCTCCTTTTTCTTTGTTTGGAGTAAAAGAGACTATTGAGTTTTTTGAAAAAAGAGGATTAAAGCTTAAAACAGAAAGGGGTCAGAGAATTTTTCCCAAGAGCGATAGGGCCCAAGATGTTTTAAATGTTTTGATACGTTATTTAAAACAAAGCAATGTTAATTTAATTACTAACGCTAGGGTTATAAAGCTTCAAAAGAAAGAGAACAAAGTATTAAAAGTAATCTTAAAAGATAAAGAGATTATAGCTGATAAATATATTATAGCTACTGGCGGAAAAACCTATCCTCAAACAGGTTCTACTGGCAATGGATTGTTGTGGGCGGAAAAATTGGGACACACTATTTCAGAATTAGGTCCTGCTTTAACTTCCTTGATTATGAAAGATAAATGGATAAAGCATGTTCAGGGTTTGAGTTTAAAAAATGTCAGAATAACTGTTTTGCAGAACAATAGGAAAAGGGACACGAGATTAGGCGAAGCCCTTTTTACTCATTTTGGTTTATCGGGCCCAATTATTTTAGAAATGAGCAGTGAAATAGGGGATTTATTGAAGAAAGGTGAAGTAAAATTATCATTAGATTTGAAGCCAGGTTTGGATTTTTCTAAATTAGACAGTAGAATTCAAAGAGATTTTCAGAAATATAGTAATAAATTATTTAGAAACTCTTTGAACGACTTATTGCCTCAGAAAATGATTCCTTTGATTGTGAAGTTATCTGGAATTAATCCTAATAAAAAAGTAAACACTATTAACAAGTCAGAAAGGCAAAAATTAGTGAAAATGTTTAAAAACATTGAAATGATAGTAGAAAAACTTTCTGGTTTTGAAAAAGCTATTATTACTAAAGGTGGTATTTCTTTAAAAGAAATAGATTCTAAAACAATGAAATCTAAATTAATTGATAATTTATTTTTTGCAGGAGAAATTCTTGATTTAAATGGTCCCAGTGGAGGTTATAATCTCCAGGTTTGCTGGACTACTGGATATTTGGCTGGGCAGAGCAGTGCATTATAATTGTTTATTTGACAGTATTAATTTTAAAATATATATTAAAACCGACTATTATAGTCGGTTTTTATGAAATTCTCAACTAAATCTCAATATGGTTTAAGAGCTATGGTTTACTTGGCCAAAGTGTTTAATGATAGTCAACCGCATTCTCTTAGGAAAATTTCTGAAAAAGAAAACATTTCTTTTGATTACTTGGAAAAAATTGTTTCAAAATTAGAAAAAGAAAATCTTGTTAAATCTAAAAAAGGGGTTAGGGGAGGATATTTATTAGCTAAAACTCCTTCCAAGATAAAGATCGGGGAAATAATTAGGGTTTTAGAGGGAGAGATGCCTTTAGTAAAATGCATTGGTCAAAAAGGAGAATATGTTTGTCCAATGGAGAAAAAATGTTTGACCAAAAGCTTTTGGAGAAAAATACAAAACTCTTTAAATTCTGCCTTAGATTCAATGACCCTAGCAGATTTAATTAAAAAATAATTCAAATAAAAGTATGATAAAAAACAAAATTTATTTAGATTATGCAGCCACCACGCCAGTTGATCCTCGAGTAATTAAAGTAATGCTGCCTTATCTTAATGAAAATCCTGGCAATACAATGTCTTTACATCAATTTGGTCAAAAAGCCCGACAGGCCTTAGAGAAAAGCAGAAAGCAGGTTGCTGATTTAATGAAAGCTCAACCAGAAGAAATAGTTTTTACCAGTTCAGCTACTGAAAGTAACAATTTAGTTATAAAAGGAATTGCTTTTGCCAATCAAAACAAAGGGCGCCATATCATAATTTCTTCAATTGAGCACCCTTGTATTATTGAGTCTTCTAAATGGCTGGAGAAGCAGGGTTTTAAGATTACTCAATTAAAAGTTGATAAATATGGTTTGATTAATCCAGAACAGGTTAGAAAAGCAATTAAAAAAGATACTATTTTGGTTTCTATTATGCATGCTAATAATGAAATAGGAACTATTGAACCAATTCAAGAGATTGGAAAGATTTGTAAAGAAAAAGGAGTATATTTTCATACTGATGCTGCCCAAAGTTTTGGAAAGGTGCCTATTGATGTTAATAAAATGAATGTAGATTTATTAACTACTTCTTCCCATAAAATGTATGGACCAAAGGGAGCAGCTTGTTTGTTTGTCAGAAAAGGAACTAAAATTGAGCCTCTTTTGCATGGAGGCAAGCATGAATTTGGATTAAGATCTTCTACTGTTAATGTAGCTGATATTGTTGGTTTTGGAGAAGCTTGTAAAATTTGTCTAAAGGAAATGAAGCAAGAAGCCAAAAGATTAACTCAATTAAGAGATAGATTAATTAAAGGGGTTTTGAAAAACATTGAATTCTCTCATTTAAATGGTCATCCTAAAAAAAGATTACCTAATAATGTTAATTTCTGGTTTGATTTTATTGAAGGAGAGTCCTTGATAATGCAGCTTGATTTTGAGGGAATTGCAGGTTCAACCGGTTCAGCTTGTTCTTCAGAAAAGTTAGAGCCAAGCCATGTTCTTTTAGCTATTGGCTTAAAACCTGAACAAGCTCATGGGTCCTTAAGATTAACTCTGGGAAGATGGACTACTCAAAAAGAGATTGATAAAACCTTAAAGGTTTTATCTAAAGCAATTAATAAATTAAGAAAGATTTCACCGTTTAAAAAGTATGAATAAATTTTATACCAAAGAGGTTTTAAAGCACTTTAAAAATCCTCATAATTATGGAAGAATAAAGAGTCCAGATGGAGTTGCTAAGGTGGGCAATATTGTTTGTGGCGACACAATGCAGCTTTATATCAAGGTTGTTAAAAACAAGAATGAAAAAGAAATAATCAAAGATATTAAGTTTGAAACTTTTGGTTGTGTAGCTGCTCTGGCCACAAGCAGTGTAATTACAGATTTGGCAAAAGGAAAAACCTTGAATCAAGCATTAAAAATTGATAATAAAAAAGTTATTAAAGCTTTAAAAGGATTACCCCCGATTAAAATACATTGTTCAGTTTTAGCTAGTGATGCTTTGGCAGAAGCTATATATAATTATCTTGTTAAAAATAAAAGAAAGATTTCTCAATCTTTAGAAAAGAAACATCAAAGAATAGAACAGGAGAAAAAATTAATAGAAGAGAAATATAAAGACTGGAAATAATCTTGCTTTTAAAGGGAAATATATTAAGATAACATAGTTATGAGAAAAATTATTTTTAGCATTATTGTTTTAATTTTACTGTTGACCAGCTTTGATTTTGTTTTGGCTCAGCCCGAGAAAGCTGAGATTACCTTTTTTTACAGCGAAACTTGCCCTCATTGTTTGAAAGAGAAAAAATTTCTAAATCAACTGGAAGAAAAATATAATGATTTAGTAATTCATAGATATAATGTTGCTGATAAAGAGAGCGTTGAATTGTTAAAGGATTTGTACGAACAATATCAGGTTCCTGAAGAACAGTGGGGAATGATTCCAGTTACCTTTCTTAGGGAAAAATATTTAATAGGTTACGGTGGAGATGAGATTACTGGAAAAGAGATTGAAAATTGTATAGAAGAATGTTTTGTTGAAACAGGAGAAGGTGGGACAGATTTGATGGAAGCTTCTTTAAAAAAGATTAAACTTCCAATTTTAGGTGAAATTGAGATTTCTAATTTTTCACCCTTGCTTTTATCTGTGGTTTTTGGGGTTTTGGATGGATTTAATGCTTGTGCAATGATAGCTTTGGGCTTTTTATTAAGTGTATTAATAGCTTCTGGCAGTAGAAAAAGAATTATTTTAATAGGAGGAACTTTCATTTTAATTTCTGGCTTAGTTTATTTTTTATTTATTAGTGCTTGGTTTAATTTGTTTTTAATAACTTTTAATATAAAACTTATTACTAATCTGGTAGCAGTTATTATTATTTTGTCTGCCATTTTTATTTTAAGAGATTATTTTACAGATGTAGCTTGTAAACTGTGCGAGGTTAATCCTGCAAAACAAAACATTTTTACCAAAATCCAGCAAAAACTTTTTACTAAAATGCAGCAATTTTCTTCTATAGATATGCCTTTACCAATAGCTTTATTGGGAATTGTTGTGGTAGCAGCTGGGGTTAATATGGTAGAATTAGCTTGTTCTTTTGGATTGCCTTTGGCTTTTACCAAAATCTTGACTAGCTGGAATTTGCCTAAAGCTTCCTACTATTTTTATCTTTTGGTTTATATTCTGTTTTATATGATAGATGATTTTGTTATTTTCTTAATTGCAGTGTATACTTTAAAAATAACTCAGGCATCTCAGAAATATCTAAAACTGGTCACTTTAGTTTCTGGGATTGTACTTTTAATTTTAGGATTAATCCTGTTAATTAATCCTGAAATATTAATTCTTACTTAATATGGAAGATTTAAAAAACAAAGTAATTGTTATTACTGGCGCCAGAAGGGGAATGGGTAAAGCAGATGCTTTACTTTTTGCTGAAAAAGGCGCCAAGGTGGTTGTTTCTGATATTTCTCAAGAAGATTGTCAGGCAGTGGTTGACGAGATTGAAAAGAAAGGAGGAGAGGCCCTTGCTGTTAAATGTGATGTTTCTAAAAAAGAAGAGGTAGATAATTTATTCAAGAAAACGATTGAAAAGTTTGGCCGGGTTGATGTTTTAGTAAATAATGCTGGAATTTGCCAGTTCAAACCATTTATTGATTTGACTGAGGAAGAGTGGGACAGAACTTTAAACATTAATCTTAAAGGATATTTTTTATGCGCCCAAGCTGCTGCCAAAGAAATGGTCAAGCAAAAATCAGGAGTAATTGTTAATATTGCTTCAGTGGCCATGGGGCAATTAGGGGTTGGTCTTTCTAATATTGTTCATTATTGTGCTTCAAAAGGTGGTATTGCAGCAATGACCGAGGCTTTGGCTTTGGAATTAGCCCCTTATAATATTAGAGTTAATGCAATTGCTCCGGGAATGATTGAAACTCCAATGATTGATTCGGTCAAACAGGACTCTAAAGCAATGGAAGAGATGTTAGACAGGATTCCTTTACGTCGAGTTGGAAAACCAGAAGAAATAGCTGATTTGGTTGTATTTTTAGCTTCAGACAAAAGCTCTTATATCACCGGCTCAATTGTTGTTATTGATGGCGGTTGGTTGGCAGGATAAATGAAGAAAATTACCAAAGATAGTACTTTAGCTGAGGTTTTAGAGCGTTCAAGGGCTGAGAAGATTTTAGCTAAACATAATGTTCCTTGTGTGACCTGTCCTTTTGCTAAAATGGAAATGGATAGGTTGAAGATTGGCCAGATTTGTAAAATATACAGAATTGATATTAATAAATTGCTAAAGGAATTAAATAAAAAGTTGGACTAAAGGACTTGACTATACTTTTTGCTTAAATTAAGTTAAAGTAATCTAATACAATTCATTTTATCTAAAGGTCGGTTTCAAAAAACTTTAATTTTTTAAATATTTATGGAAGCTTATTGTGTAAAATGTAAAGCTAAAAGAGAAATGAAAGATCCTAAAGAGATTGTTATGAAGGGAAAAGGCGGCACTAAGAGAAGAGCTATGAAAGGCACTTGTCCTAAGTGTGGAACCAAGATGTTTAGGATCATGGGTTCGGCCTAGGTAAAAATATTCTAGAATATTTTAATTAAAAACCACTCTTATAGTGGTTTTTAATTTGTTATAATTAAGAAATGCTGAGTGTAAGCAAGAAGCTTAAGATTGGTTTTTTAATAGTTTTGGCTTATTTGAATGTTTTGGCCTGGATTGTTGTTTTTGATTTAGCTCAAAATAATTTAAAGGTTATTTTCTTTGACGTCGGGCAAGGAGATAGTATTTTTATTGAAACTCCTCGAAAACATCAGATTCTGATTGATGGAGGTCCTGATATTAGTGTTTTAGAAAGATTGGGGGAGAACATGCCTTTTTACGACAGAACAATAGACTTAATTGTTTTAACTCATCCTGATCATGATCATATGGCAGGGTTGATTGAGGTTTTAAAAAGATATGATGTTCAAAATGTTTTATGGACTAATGTTGTAAAAGACGATTCAGAATATGATCAATTTAAGAAAATGATTGAACAAAGCAATGTTGTTACAGCTCAATTTGGTCAAAGAATCTCTTCTGGTAAAGGGTTTGTTATGGATGTTATTTATCCTTTTGAGGATTTAGCCGGGCAAGAGTTTAAAAACCTGAACAATACCTCAATAGTTAACAAGGTATTCTTTGGTGAGCACGTGTTTCTTTTAACAGGAGACGCATCTAAAAGTATAGAAAGGAAATTAATCGAAAAAGGAATTGATTTAAGGGCTAATGTTTTGAAGTTGGGGCACCATGGAAGCAAGACATCAACTAGCAAAGAGTTTATTGAAGTCGTTAATCCAGAAATTGCCATTGTTTCTTGTGGTAAAAATAATAAATATGGGCATCCTGCCCCTGAAGTTCTTGCGATTTTGAATGAATATGGTATAAACATTCTAAGAACTGATGAGTTGGGAAACATCAAAATTATCTCTGATGGTCAAACAATAAAAGTCATTAATCATTAAAAAAATGAAAGATATTCAATTTCCTGTTTTTAAAACCAAAATTAAAGGTTTAGATAAAAAGTTTGATTTAATCAATCCTGAATCAAGAAAGCAATATTTTGAAGCAAAAGCAGGGCCTGAAATTCAAAAGATTAAAGATTATTTAAAAACCAATTCTTTTATTGCTTATCTTTTAGGAAAGAAAAGCGCTGGTAAGGGCACTTATGCTAAAATGTTTGCTGAAATTATTGGTTCAGATAAAGTTTCCCATCTTTCAGTCGGGGACATGATAAGAGGTGTTGATAAAGAATTAGTTGATGAAGAATTAAGAAGGCAATTAATTGCTTATTTAAAAACAAATTATAGAGGATGGGTATCATTCGATAAAATCTTAGATTCTTTGGAAAACAGAAGCACCAAGACTTTATTGCCAAACGAACTCATTTTAACTTTGGTAAAAAGGGAAATAGAAAGATCAGAAAGAAAAGCTATTTTCCTTGATGGTTTTCCAAGGAACTTAGACCAAGTTTCTTTTTCACTTTTCTTTAGAGAATTAGTCGGCTATAGAGACGATCCAGATATTTTCATTTTATTTGATGTTCCTGAAAACGTAATTGATCAAAGGATAAAACTGCGTAGGGTTTGTCCTGTTTGTCATACTTCACGTCATTTAAAAACCCTTCCCACAAGCAAGATTGAATATGATAAAGATAAAGATGAGTTTTATTTAATCTGTGATAATCCAGATTGTCCAGAATGTGGAAAAGCAAGGTTGGTTGGGAAAGAAGGAGATAAGCTTGGAATAGAGAGAATCAGGGAAAGACTGAATGTGGATGAAGAAATTATTAAAAGAGCGTTTTCCTTGTATGGAATACCCAAGATTCTTTTAAGGAACTCTGTTCCAAAAGAAACTGCTCTTGAGTCTTTTGATGATTATGAAATCACGCCAGAATATGTTTATGTTTGGAATAAAGATAAGAATGAGGTTGAAGTAGAAGAAAGGCCATGGGAAATTACTGATGACAAGGGTGTTGTTTCTTTTAGTTTATTACCACCTCCAGTAGTTGTTTCATTGATAAAACAATTAGCAGATATTTTATCTTAAATTTGACAGAGGTTTTAATAGATTAGTATAATAAAGATAGCCCTGTAAGTTTTTAGATACATTTGGGAATATAACTTTAAAAAGGGAGTCTGATATGATTTGCAGCCCGTGGGTTGCAACTTAGGACACCCACTTGAATTCTTTTTCCATTTGAACTAAGAGCCGCAGGGCTTTTGGTTTTAGAAAACAAAAAACTGTTTTTTGAGACAGTTATTGGTTTAAAATAAGTCGGGGCACCCGGACTTGAACCGGGAATCGCACGCACCCCATGCGTGCATGTTAACCAATTACACTATGCCCCGATCCCATTATTTCCTTTTGTCAAGAGTTTTAATACATTTAGTACAAGCTAAAATTCTTTTTCCAGCAAAATCTTTAAAAACAGGTTTTTTTGTTCCAATGGGAACTTTAACCCATTGCAGATTGGGTTTTTGTTTTCTTTTCATTGTTGGATTGTACTTTCCTCTAAGTTTTTTGAGGCGCCGAGCAAGATTTCTTTTTTTGGCGCATATTTGACATTGTTTCATAGTGAACCCATATTAACAGAAGTTCTAATTTTTTTCAAATATGATATAGTATTACTATACTATCGAACAGAGCTTTAGTTTATACTACTAATTATGTTTATTGGACTTTTTACTTTAATCATTTTATTGTTTTCTATTATTATCCATGAGGTTGCTCATGGCAGTGTTGCTTTATATTTGGGTGACCCTACAGCTAAATATGAGGGTCGTTTAAGCTTGAATCCTTTAAAACATTTAGATCCAATAGGCTCTTTTGTTGTTCCTTTGTTTTTATTTATGATTACTGCGGGCAAAGGGCCGATTGTGGGTTGGGCTAAACCAGTACCAATCAATCCTTATAATTTTAAAGACCAGAAATGGGGAAGACTAAAAGTATCTATAGCTGGACCAGCTGCTAATTTTTTAGTTGCTATTTTTTTTGGATTAATAATTCGTTTTTTCCCTTTGAGCAGTGCTTTTTCAAGCTTATTAAGTATTATTGTTTTTTATAATTTCTTATGGGGACTATTTAATTTAGTTCCAATTCCGCCTTTAGATGGTTCTCATATTCTTTTTTCTTTATTACCAGAAAGATTTTCTAAGATTAAATTTATTCTTCTTCAATACAGAACATTTCTTTTAGTATTCTTTATCATTTTTTATCTTAACTGGTTATTTGATATCGCCATCAGTCTTTATACATTAGTAATTGGTTGATAAAATTTATTGACAATGATTTTAATTCTTGTTAACTTCTTTAATTATGCCAACTATAAGACAATTAATTAGAAAAGGAAGGAAAAAGATTAAAAAACGAGCTAAAACACCAGCTCTTGATTTTAATTTTAATGTTTTGAAAAATCGGCCGCAACAAGCTTCAACTCCATTTAAAAGGGGAGTTTGTCTTAAGGTTTTTACCACAACACCCAAAAAGCCGCATTCGGGCCTAAGAAAGGTTGCAAAAGTGCGCCTTAGTAATGGAAAAGAGGTTACTGCTTATATTCCAGGCCAGGGTCATAATTTACAAGAAAACTCAGTGGTTTTAATTAGGGGAGGAAGGGTAAGAGATTTGCCTGGAGTAAGATATCATATTGTTCGGGGTAGACTTGATTCGGGTGGAGTGGAAAACAGAAAAACAAGCCGTTCAAAATACGGGGCTAAAAAGAGTAAATAATTATGGCTAGAAAAAAAATAGAAAAGCGTCAATTAGAACCAGATCTTATTTATAACAACATTTTGGTTGCAAAGCTTATTAACAAGGTTATGAAAAAAGGAAAGAAATCAGTTGCCAGAAAAATTGTTTACCAAGCTTTTGAGGAAATCAAAAAGAAAACCAAAAAAGAACCTCTGGAAATTTTTGAAAAAGCAATTGAAAATGCTTCTCCTTTGGTTGAGGTGAAATCAAAAAGGGTTGGAGGAGCTACTTATCAGGTTCCAAGAGAAGTAAGAGGAGACAGAAAGCAGGCCCTGGCCATGCGTTGGATACTTGGTGCAGCTAAAGGTAAAAAGGGAAGGCCAATGAGAGAGAAATTGGCTGAAGAATTGATTGAAGCTGCTGAGAATAAAGGAGCCGCAATTAAAAAGAAAGAAAATACTCATCGAATGGCTGAGGCTAACAGAGCCTTTGCCCATTTTAGATTTTAAAAACATGGCAAGAACATATCCAATTGAACGTTATCGTGATATAGGTATTATTGCTCACATTGATGCTGGTAAAACCACAATGAGCGAGAGAGTTTTATTTTATACTGGAATTTCTCATAAAATTGGAGAAGTTCATCATGGGGAAGCTATAATGGACTGGATGGAACAGGAAAGAGAAAGGGGAATTACTATCACAGCTGCAGCTACAACTTGTTTTTGGACTCCTCTTGATGCTGAGAAAAACAAAGAAAATAAATACAGGATTAATTTAATTGATACTCCAGGTCATATTGACTTTACAGCTGAAGTTCAAAGATCTTTAAGAGTTTTGGACGGAGCTGTGGTGGTTTTTGATGGTGTTGCCGGGGTAGAGCCCCAATCAGAAACAGTCTGGAGGCAGGCTGATAGGTTTTTAGTTCCCAGAATTTGTTTTATTAATAAAATGGATAAAATTGGGGCTGATTTTGAAATGAGTATAGGAACAATTTGGCAGAAACTATCTCCTAATGCAGTAGCAGTTCAGCTTCCCATAGGGAGTGAAGATAAATTAAGCGGGACAATTGATTTATTAACAATGAAAGCTTTAAGATTTGAAGGAAAACTTGGTGAAATTGTAAAGACCGAAGAAATTCCAGAGGAACTTAAAGCAAAAGCTGAAGAATGGAGAGAGAAATTAGTAGAAAAAATTGCATCTGAAGATAATATTTTAACTGAGAAGTTTTTGGAGAAAAAAGAAATTTCGGTTGAAGAATTAAGAAAAGCTTTAAGAAAAGCTACTATTGCTTATAAACTTATTCCGGTTTTTTGTGGTTCAGCTTTAAAAAACATTGGAGTTCAAGCCATGTTAGACGGAGTAGTATATTATCTGCCCAGCCCAATTGATATTCCATCAGTTAAAGGAACTAATCCTAAAACTGGTCAAGAGATAGAAAGAAATCCCGATGATAAAGAACCATTTGCTGCTTTGGCTTTTAAGATTGCAACTGATCCTTATGTCGGAACTTTAACTTTTTTTAGAGTTTATTCTGGTTCTCTTAAAAAAGGTTCTTATTTGTTAAACTCAACTACCGAAGAAAAAGAAAGGATTGGTCGTATTTTAAGAATGCATTCAAGCCAAAGAGAGGAAGTAGACGAGATTTTTGCTGGAGATATTGCTGCTACTGTTGGTTTAAAAAATACAAGCACTGGTCATACTCTTTGTGATGAGAATAATCCAATTGTTCTTGAAAAAATTAGTTTTCCAGAACCTGTTATTTCTATTAGAATTGAACCCAAAACTAAAATTGATCAGGAAAAAATGAGTATTGCTTTAAAGAAGTTGTCTGAAGAAGATCCTACTTTCAGGGTAAGAGGGGACCAAGAAACAGGAGAAACAATTATTTCTGGAATGGGAGAGCTTCATTTAGAGATTATTGTTGATAGAATGAGGCGTGAATTTAAGGTTGAGGGAAATATTGGTCGGCCCCAAGTAGCTTATAAAGAAACCATTAGAACTGAATCTGAAGCAGAAGGTAAATATGTTCGTCAATCAGGAGGTAAAGGACAATATGGCCATGTTGTTTTAAAGATTGAACCAAAGAAAAGAGGACAAGGATTTGAGTTTATTGATAAAATTAAAGGGGGAATAATTCCTAAAGAATTTATTCCAGCGGTTGAAAAAGGGATTAAAGAAGCCATGAGTAAAGGAGTGGTAGCTGGATATCCAGTAGTAGACTTAGCTGCTATTCTTCAAGACGGTTCTTTTCACGAAGTTGATTCTTCAGAAATGGCTTTTAAGATTGCTGGTTCAATAGCTTTTCAAGAAGCTGCTAAAAGAGCTCAACCAGTATTGTTAGAGCCAATTATGAGATTAGAGGTAATTGTTCCTTCAAATTTTTTTGGCGATGCAATTTCTGATTTATCAGCCAAAAGGGGAAAAGTTGAAGAAACCAAAGATAGAATGAATTTAAAAGTGATTTCAGCTAAAGCTCCATTAGCCGAAATGTTTGGTTATGCAACTTCGCTTCGTTCGTTAACAGAAGGAAGAGGAACTTTTACTATGGAATTTGACCATTACGATCGAGTCCCAGATAATATTGCTCAGGAGATTATTGAGGGAAAAAGAAAATAAGTATTTGACATTTTTTTAAAAAAACCCTACAATATCATTACAAATTAATAATTAATTAAAAAATTAATAAGCTAAAAAGTTAAAAAACTATGGCTGAAAAAGAAAAATTTGTGAGGGGAAAACCTCATGTAAATATTGGTACTATTGGTCACGTTGATCATGGGAAAACATCACTTTCAGCTGCTTTGTTAAAAGTAGCGGCTCTTAAGGGACTTAGGTCTTCTGAGAAAAATGTTGATGAGATTGATTCTGCTCCAGAAGAAAAAGCTCGAGGATTAACTATTAATGTTTCTCACCTTGAGTTTGAAACTGAGAAACGTCATTACGCTCATATTGATTGTCCTGGACACGCTGACTATATTAAAAACATGATTGTTGGAGCAGCCCAAATGGATGGTGCAGTTTTGGTTGTATCAGCTCCTGATGGGCCAATGCCTCAGACAAGAGAACATATTCTTTTGGCTAGGCAGGTAGGATTGCCTTCAGTAGTTGTGTTTTTAAACAAGACTGATATGGTTGATGATCCTGAAATTATTGATTTGGTTGAATCTGAAGTAAGGGAACTGCTTAAGAAATATGATTTTCCAGGAGATAAAATACCAATTATTAGAGGTTCGGCTACAAAAGCTTTGGAAGCTACTTCAATTGACGACGAAGCAATTAAGCCAATTTTAGAATTAATGGATGCTATTGATGAGCATATTCCAGAGCCAGTTAGAGAAACCGACAAGCCATTTTTAATGGCTATTGAGGATGTTTTCAGCATTGCTGGGCGAGGCACTGTTGCTACTGGAAGAATAGAAAGGGGAGTAGTAAAAGCTAATGAAGAAATAGAGTTGGTTGGCTTGGGAGAAACAGTTAAAACTACAGCAGTAAGCGTTGAGATGTTTAATAAAATTCTTGATGAAGGAAGAGCTGGAGACAACGTTGGAGTTCTTTTAAGGGGTACTAAGAAAGAAGAGATTCAAAGAGGTCAGGTTTTAGCTAAACCAGGCTCAATTAATCCTCATACTGAATTTGTTGGTGAGGTTTATGTTTTGACCAAAGAAGAAGGAGGAAGACACACCCCTTTCTTTAAGGGTTACAAACCACAATTTTTCTTTAGAACGACCGATGTAACTGGAGATGTTGTTTTGCCTGAAGGAACTGAAATGGTAATGCCAGGAGATACTGTTAATCTGACCATAAAACTAATAGCTCCCATTGCTATGGAAGAAAAACAAAGATTTGCAATTAGAGAAGGGGGCAAAACAGTAGGTGCTGGAGTAGTTACCAAGATAATTAAATAAATAATGAAAGAGGAAAAGACAACTGTTCAGAGGATAAGAATTAAGCTTAAAGCCTATGATCATAAGATAATTGATAATAGCGCTCGTCAAATTGTTGAAGTAGCTGAGCGTTATGGAGCAGGGATTTCAGGACCGGTTCCTATCCCAACTGAAATTAATAAATATACAGTGAATAGATCTAGTTTTGTTCACAAAGATTCCAGAGAACAGTTTGAGATGAGGATCCATAAAAGATTAATTGATATTTTCAGTCCCAGCCCCAAGGTAATTGATTCTTTAATGAGTTTAACCTTACCGGCTGGAGTGGAGATAGAGATAAAAATGTAATGATAATAAGTGCACTATCTTAAAAACTGGGCACTAGCCCAGTTTTTCATTAAAACCATGAAGTTTATTTTGGGAGAAAAAATTAGTATGAGTCAGATATTTGACAAAGAAGGGAATGCAATTCCTGTGACTTTGATTTCAGCTGGACCTTGTGAGGTTACTCAAATTAAGACAGATAAGATTGATGGTTATAATGCAGTTCAAATGGGTTTTAAAAAAATTGAGAAAAAAACAAAGATTAAAAAATCACAGGGTTCAAAAACTTTTAAATATTTACGAGAAATCAAAAGCGAAGAAAAAGAACTTAAACTTGGTCAAGAAATTGACGTTTCTGTTTTTAAAGAGGGAGATAAAGTTTTGGTTTCGGGTATTAGTAAGGGAAAGGGTTTTCAGGGAGCAGTGAAAAGGTGGGGATTTGCTGGCCAACCAGCTACTCGAGGAACTAAGCGCGAACACAGAACGTTGGGTTCTACTGGTTCTCGGTATCCTCAAAGAGTAATTAAAGGTAGAAAAATGCCAGGCAGAATGGGAGGAGAAAGAATAACAGTAAAGAATTTAAAAGTAATAAAAATAGATAAAGAAAACAACTTATTAGCAGTAGAAGGAGCAGTACCTGGAAGAAAGGGAACATTGCTGGAAATTAAAAGATTATGAAATATACAGTTTACAATCAAAAAGGAGAAGATGCTGGAACAACTCTTTTGCCCAAAGAGATTTTTGAGGTGGAAATGAATAATGACTTGGTTCATCAGGTGGTAGTTTCTCAAGCTGCTAATCGAAGAACAGTTAAAGCTCACACAAAAGATAGAAAACAGGTTTCAGGCGGAGGAAAAAAGCCATGGCGCCAGAAAGGAACAGGAAGAGCTCGTCACGGTTCTATTCGTTCACCTATTTGGAGGGGTGGTGGGATCACTTTTGGTCCAACCAAAGAAAGAGTTTTTAAGAAAAAGATTCCTCAAAAAATGAAAAGAAAAGCTCTTTTCATGGTTTTAAGCGCTAAAGCTCAAAACAAACTATTGCTTGTTTTAGATGAATTAGTTATGGAAAAACCCAAAACAAAACAAGTAGCTGGATTGATTAAAGATTTAAGAGCAAATATTAAAGATTTTAAAACGGGTACTATTTTAATAAGCATTCCCAAGAATGATAAAAATATTGTTTTATCTGTTAGAAACATGGTTCGAGTTAAGGTAAAACAGGCCAGGGATTTGAATGCTTTGGATTTACTTTCTTTCAAATACTTAATAATGCCAAAAGAATCAGTAAAAGTAATTAAAGAAACATTCATTAAATAAGGAACTTAGTTCCTTAATATCATGTCAATATTTGACATCTTTAAAAAGAAAAAGGACAAGAAAAAACCCGTTAAGAAAGAAAAGAAAACAAAAGAGCTAAAGAAAACTCCTGAAGTTAAAATTGAACCAAAACCCAAGAAGAAGCTCAAACCTAAGAAAAATATAGAAATTATTTATAAAAGTTTGAAAGAACCGCACATTACTGAAAAAGCTACCAATTTAGCTCAGCAAAATCAATATATTTTTAAGGTTTTTCCAAGAACCAATAAAATTGAGATTAAAAAAGCAATAGAATCTCTTTATGGGGTTGATGTCATTTCTGTAAACATTATTAATATTCCAAGAAAACAAAAAAGATTGGGAAGAATCAAGGGTTTTAAACCGGGTTTTAAAAAAGCTATAATTAAAATAAAACAGGGTCAGAAAATTGAAACATTACCTACCTAATTTTAAAAGCAATGCTTAAAACAAGAGAGATAAAAGAAATATTGATTAAAGTAAGACAGGGAAAGAAAGGATTGAGTAAAAAAAAGCCAGAGAAAAAATTGGTTTTAGGTATGAAAAAAAGAGCTGGTCGTTCAAAGTCATCGGGCCGGGTTACTGTTCGTCATAGGGGAGGAGGGGTGAAGCGACGTTATAGAATTGTTGATTTTGGACAGAAAAAAATCAATATTCCAGCTAAAGTTATGGCTTTAGAATACGATCCCAACAGAACTGCCTTTTTAATTTTATTAGAATATGAAGATGGAGAAAAAAGATATAGATTAGCTCCTCATCAAATAAAAGTAGGAGATAGAATAGTTTGTTCCGAGAAGGGGGAAATTAAAACAGGCAATAGGATTAAACTTAAGAATATTCCATTTGGTATTCAAGTTTATAATATTGAAATTATGCCTGGTAGAGGAGGGAAACTAGTAAGAGGGGCGGGAACATCAGCCAAGGTTTTGGCCGTGGAAGGAAAATATTGTCATTTAGAAATGCCGTCTAAAGAAACAAGAAAAGTTTCTTTAGAATGTTTTGCTTCAATCGGTCAGATTTCTCATCCTGAGAAAAGATTTGAGAAAATTGGAAAAGCAGGAACCCGAAGACGAAAAGGTTGGCGTTCTGTTACTCGAGGTACAGTAATGAATCCCAGAGACCATCCTCATGGAGGAGGTGAAGGAAAAGCTCCGATTGGTATGCCTCATCCTAAGACTAAATGGGGTAAACCAGCTTTGGGAGTAAAAACAAGAAAAAGAAGATGGACAGATAAATATATAATTAAAAGAAGACAACAAAGAAAAAGATAATATTATGGCAAGAAGTTTAAAAAAAGGTCCATATATAGACGAGAAGTTATTGAAAAAGGTAAAAAAGTTGGGGTCAAGATCACCAGAGGTTATTAAAACTTGGTCAAGAGCTTGCACCATTACTCCAGAGATGGTTGGTTTCACTTTTGGTGTTCATAATGGTAAAGACTTTATACCAGTTAAGGTAGCTGAAGACATGGTTGGTCATAAACTTGGTGAGTTTTCTCCAACTACAAAATTTTCTAGACACGGAGGAAAGATACAAAGAGAATTAGAGACAAAAAGAGCTAAAAAATAATAAAGACAATAAATGGAAGTCAAAGCTAAATTAAGTTATTTAAGAATAGCACCCAGGAAAGTAAGATTGGTTACTGATTTAATTAAGGGTAAAAAAGTTGAGAAAGCTCAAGGTATTTTAAATTTTACCACCAAGAAAGCGGCTCAACCAGTTTTAAAATTATTAAATTCGGCTTTGGCTTCAGCTATTAATAATTTTCAGATGCAAGAATCTAATATGTATATATCTAAAGTTTTGGTCAATGAGGGACCCAAGCTTAAAAGATGGAGAGCAAGAGCAAGAGGAAGATCCTTTGCTATTCAGAAAAAGACTTCCCATATAACAATTGTTTTACAAGAAACTGAAAAAGCTCCTCGAATGAAAAAGAAGAAAGCTAAGAAAGTGGTTACATCGATTAAAGAGGCTAAAAAGCAAACCCAAGCAGAAAAACCCAAGTTTAAGCCAAAATTAGAAATTAAAAAACCTAAAAGCCAAAGAGGAATTAGAAGATTCTTCAGAAGAAAAGCATTTTAATATGGCACACAAAGTTCACCAAAAAGTATTCAGAATAAAGAAAATTAGTGATTGGGATTCCAGAGGATTTTATGGAAAGAAAACTCCTCAATATTTGAAGGAAGATTTTAGGATTAGAGAGTTTTTAAACAAGAAGTTAAAAAAAGTTGGCATAGAGAGAATTGAAATAGAGCGTTTTCCTAGCAAGATAAATATTATTATTTCTAGCCTAAGACCTGGTTTTATTATTGGTAGGGGGGGGAAAGGAATAGAAGAATTAAAGAAACAATTAGAAAAGAAAGTCTTGACCAATAATAAGAGCAAAAAAGAATTAAGGTTAGAGATAAGGGAAGTTAGAAATCCTTGGGCTTCAGCTGTTTTAACAGCTGAATGGATGGCTCAACAGATTCAAAAGAGGATTCATTATAGAAGAGTTTTAAAGCAAGCTTTAAGTAAAGTTTCTGTTTCCAAGGAAGTGAAGGGGTGTAGAGTGCAAGTAAAGGGCCGCTTAAACGGGATAGAGATTGCTCGTACAGAATGGCTTCAAAAAGGAAAATTGCCACGTCAAAGCATTAGAGCTGATATTGATTATGCTCTCACAGAGGCATTTTGTATTTACGGGGTGATTGGGGTAAAAGTTTGGATATATAAAGGAGAAAAATTTGAAGAAAAAAAACAAGAATAAAATATGGCTATTTTAATGCCCAAAAAAGTTAAACATAGGAAATGGTTTAGAGGGAAATCAAAAGGTAAGGTCCAAAGAGGAAATCTTGTTTCTTTTGGTTCTTTTGGATTGAAAAGCATGGGTACTAAATGGATTACAGCTCGCCAGATTGAAGCTGCCAGGCGTGCTATTATGAGATATTTAAAAAAAGGAGGAAAGCTTTGGGTTAGAATTTTTCCAGATAAACCAGTGACTATAAAAGGAGGTGAGGTTGGAATGGGGGGTGGCAAAGGAAAAGTAGATCACTATGTTTTTCCAATAAGGCCAGGAAGAATTATTTTTGAGCTGGATGGGATAGAAGAAGAAATAGCAAGACAAGCTTTTAGAAAAGCTTCTGATAAGTTACCAATAAAAACAAAATTTGTTAAAAGATAAAAAATCCGTGAAAGTAGTTGAACTTAAGAAAAAGACAAATAAAGAATTAATTAAATTGTTAATAAAGAACAAAGAACGCTTAAGGTTCTTGCGGTTTGATTTGGCTTCAGGTAGAGTAAAAAACGTGAGAGAAATCCGCAATCTTAAAAAAGATATTGCTCGAATTCTTACTTTAATTAAATTACAAGAAAAAAAATCTTAAACATATGCCAAAACATCAATTAAAAGGAATAGTAATATCAGACAAAATGAAAAAGACAGCTGTGGTTAGAGTAGAAAGAGTAAAAGAGCATCCAAAATATAAAAGAAGATATAAGGTTCACAAGAAATATAAGGTTCATGACGAGAAAGAAGAATATAAAATAGGGGACAGGGTTGTGATTGAAGAATGTAGGCCAATGAGCAAGGATAAAAGGTGGAGAATAATTAAAAAACTTGTTATATGATTCAAGAAAGAACAATGTTAAGGGTTGCAGATAATAGCGGTGCAAAGCTTGTTCAATGCATTCGGGTTTTAGGTGGTACCAGAAAAAGATATGCTAGAATCGGAGATTTAATTGTAGCCGCTGTTAAAAATGCTGAACCAAGAAGATTGGTTAAAAAACATGATGTTGTTAGAGCGGTTATTGTGAGACAAAAACAGAATTTTGGAAGAAAAGATGGGTCTTATGTAAGGTTTGATGAAAATGCTTGTGTAATTTTAGAAGGTAAGACCAAAGAACCAAAAGGAGGAAGGATTATTGGTCCTGTTGCCAGAGAATTAAAGGAAAAAGGTTTTGAAAAAATTGCTGCCTTAGCAAAAGAATTAGTTTAATTTATGAGAGTTAAAAAAAACGATACAGTACTAATTATTTCAGGGAAATACAGAGGAAGAAAGGGTAAGATTCTCAAAGCCTTTCCTAAAAAGGACAAGGTTTTGATTGAAGGAATTAATTTAAGAAAAAAACATCAAAAACCAAAAAAAACAGGTGATAAGGGCCAGATTATAGGAATTCCAGCTCCAATTCATGTATCTAATGTAAAAATTATTTGTCCAAAATGTAAGAAAGCAACCAGAATAGGATATAGAATAGAAGGGGGAGAAAAATATAGGATTTGTAAAAAATGTGATAAAACCATATGATTAATTTGAAAAAAAAATATACAGAAAAAGTAATTCCTGAAATGATGAAAAAGTTTGGCTATAAAAATGTTATGGCTGTTCCTAAGATTGAGAAAGTGATAATTAATACTGGTTTTGGCAGAAGGGTTTCTGGAAAAACATCAGATGAACAAAAGAAAATTGAACAAAGCATTACGAATGATTTAGGTTTAATAACCGGACAAGCTTGTGTTTTAACCAAGGCAAAGAAATCAATTTCTGGATTTAAGTTGAGACAAGGAACGGCAGTTGGAGCTAAGGTTACTTTGAGGAGAAAAAGAATGCATGATTTTTTAGACAGAATAATTCATATTGTGCTTCCAAGGGGTCGTGACTTTCAGGGCATTTCAATCAAGTCAATTGATGGAAGCGGGAATCTTACTTTTGCTGTTAAAGAACATATTGCTTTTCCAGAGATAGAACCAGAAAAAGCAAGAAATATTTTTGGATTAGAAATAAGTGTTGTTACTACTACTAAAAACAAAGAACAGGGTTTAGAATTATTAAGATTATTAGGATTTCCAATTAAAAAATAAATTGTATGGCTGTAAAGGCACAAATAGCAAAATCAAAAAAGAAACCAAAGTTTAAAACTCGAACTGTTCGACGCTGTTTTAAATGTGGTAGGGCAAGAGGTTACATGAGGAAGTTCGGGCTTTGTCGGATTTGTTTTAGAGAAATGGCTAATAAAGGATTAATTCCTGGAGTTAAAAAGAGTAGTTGGTAAAAATATGACTGATCCAATAACAGACATGTTAAACAGAATAACCAATGCCCAAGCTGTTGCTCATCCAACAGTTGATGTTCCTTTTTCAAAGTTAAAGTATGAAATTGCTAAGTTGTTAGAGAGCAAGGGTCTTATTAAGAAGGTTGAGAAAAAGGGAAGGAAAATAAACAAGGTCATCGAGATTACCTTAAAATATACTGATAAGATTCCTGGTATTGACGGGTTTAAAAGAATTTCTAAGCCAGGTCAAAGAATCTATGTTGCTTGGAATAAAATAAGAAGGGTTAGGTCGGGTTTTGGTATGTCAGTGCTTTCAACCTCACAAGGGTTAATGAGTAATGAACAGGCTAGAAAACAAAAAATAGGTGGAGAAATATTATTTGAGATTTGGTAAAATATTATGTCAAGAGTAGGTAAAAAACCAATTTTAATACCACAGGGCGTAACAATTAAGATAGATGGGCAAAAAATAATGGTTTCAGGGCCCAAAGGAGAACTTGAGAGAAAAGTTAGGCCTGAAATTAAGGTTGAATTAAAAGATAATCAGATTATATTGTCTCTCCAGAGCGAAAGTAAACAAGCTGCTGCTTTTTGGGGATTATTTAGAAGCCTTATCTTTAATATGGTTGAGGGGGTTGTTAATGGGTTTGAGAAGAAATTAGAAATGCATGGTTTAGGTTATAGGGCTTCAAAAGAAGGAGAAGATCTTGTGCTGCAAGTTGGTTTTTCTCATCCAGTAAAAATAGATGTTCCTGATGGCATAAGCTTTGCGGTTGAGAAAAATATTGTTATTGTTTCTGGTATTGATAAAGAAAAGGTTACTCAAATGGCAGCAAAAATAAGGAAAGTTAGACCACCTGAACCTTATAAAGGAAAGGGGATTAGGTATCAAGGAGAAAAAGTTCGAAGAAAGACTGGAAAAAGAGTAGCAACTGGCCCTGGAGCATAGAAAAAATAAAAAATAAAATGATAGATCCAAAAATTAAACGTCAAAAAAAAGAGAGACGGCATAGACGAATAAGAGCCAAGATATTTGGGACTGCTGAGAGGCCTCGACTTTGTGTTTTTTCTTCTAATAAACATACTTATGCTCAATTGATTAATGATCAAGAGGGCAAAACCTTGATTTCAGCCAAAGACACAGAACTAAAAATAAAAGTAGGGAAAAAAATAGCCAAGCAAGGAAAACAGCTTCAAGGAAAAATAGCTACAGCTTTTGGGGTTGGAAAGTTGATTGCTGAAAAAGCAATCAAAAATAAGATAAATAAAGTAGTTTTTGATAGAGGAGGTCATACGTATCACGGAAGAGTTAAGGCATTGGCCGAAGGAGCAAGAGAAGGTGGGTTAATTTTCTAAATATGATGCAACAAAGAAGACAATTTAAAAGAGGGTTTGTGAAGAAAAAAGATGATTTTGATTCAAAGCTTTTGGGTTTGGCTCGGGTTGTTAGAATGACAGCTGGCGGTCGTCGTCTTAAGTTTCGAGCAGTAATGGTTATTGGAGACAAAAAGGGCAAAGTGGGGGTGGGAGTATCAAAAGGTGTTGATGTTGCTCAAGCAGTAGAAAAAGCAACTAGATTAGCTAAAAAGAATTTAATTACTGTTCCAATTGTAAATGACACTATTCCCCACGAAGTTAATTCTAAATTTGGAGCAGCTAGAATTCTTTTAAAACCCCAAAGAAAAGGCCGGGGATTAATGGCCGGAGGAACAGTCAGGGTTATTTGTAGATTGGCTGGGATAAAAAACATCTCATCTAAGGTCTTGGGAAGAACCAAGAATAAGTTAAACAATGCTCAAGCAACTTTGGGCGCTTTGAAAAAATTAAAAGTTAAAAAACATGCAACTACACGAGCTTCGTCCAAAGCAGAAAAAAAAGAATAAAAAGAGAATTGGAAGAGGGGGTAAGAGAGGAACTTATTCGGGAAAAGGAATAAAAGGCCAAAAAGCACGAGCTGGTGCTTCTTTTAAGCCTGCTATCAAAACCTTTGTCAAAAGATATCATAAATTAAGGGGATATAGATTTAAAAGAACTGGAAGGAAACCACAAATTTTAAATATTAGTAGCTTAGAAAAGAAATTTAAATCTGAGGAAAAAATTAATCCTCAAATCTTGCTTGAAAGAAAATTAACTCGTAAAATTAAAGGAAGAATACCTAAAATAAAAATTCTTGGCAAAGGAAAAGTAACCAAGAAATTTACTATTGAGAATTGTGAGCTTTCCAAGGTGGCTCAATATAAGATTGAAAAGGCGGGAGGCACTGTTAATTAAATATGTTTAATAAAATCTTTCAAATTTTTAGGGTTCGTGAATTAAGAAACAAAATCTTATTTGTTTTAGCTGTTTTTGCTGTTTTTAGATTAATGGCTAATATTCCTATTCCTGGAGTAGATCCTCAAAACCTAAAAGCCCTTTTTGAAGATCTCAGTATTTTTGGACTCTTAAATATTTTTACTGGTGGAGCTTTAGAAAGAGTTTCTATTGTAATGTTGGGGGTTGGTCCATATATTACAGCTAGTATTATTTTCCAACTATTAACAATGATTTTTCCTCAGCTGGAAGAAATGTACAGGGAGGAAGGAGAGGCAGGGCGGCAAAAGTTTAATCAATACGCAAGAATAGCTACTGTTCCTTTAGCCTCTCTTCAAGCATACACAATGTTAATGCTTTTGGAGCGGAGAGAGGTAATTGGTATTCTTGCTCCAAAACTACTTTTGACTTCAGTTTTAACTATCACTGCTGGCACAATTCTTTTAATGTGGTTAGGAGAGTTGATTTCGGAAAAAGGGATTGGTGAAGGTGTTTCTCTTTTGATTTTTGCTGGTATTGCAGCCGATCTCCCTAATAATATTTTTCAAATGTTAGCAGGATGGAATGCTGGTCAACTTCCTTCTTATCTTCTTTTCTTTACCATGTCTTTGTTAATCATTACTGGTGTTGTTATTGTTAATGAGGGAAGAAGAAATATTCCTGTTTCTTATGCTAAAAGAGTAAGAGGAGGTAAAATGTACGGAGGAGCTTCTACCTATTTGCCAATGAACATTAATCCGGCTGGAGTAATGCCAATTATTTTTTCAATGTCTATTCTTCTTTTACCATCAATGATGGCCAGCTTTTTGGAGGGAAAAACAGGGGGCATAGTCGGGATGTTTCAAAAAGTAGTTAGTCTTTTGGGGGATCCTTTTATTTATGGAATATTGTATTTTGGTTTAGTGTTTTTATTTACCTACTTTTATACCATGATTACTTTTGATCCAGAAACAATAGCTGATAATCTTAAAAAAATGGGTGGTTTTGTTCCGGGCATTAGGCCGGGCAGTTCTACAGTTCATTATCTTTCTTTTGTTTTGAACAGAGTTTTGCCCTTTGGAGCCTTATTTTTATCCTCAATAGCTGTAATGCCATCAATCATTGGGAAACTAACCGGAATTGTTGCTTTTCAATTTTTGATTGGAGGAACCTCTTTGCTCATTGTGGTTAGTGTTATTTTAGAAACTATGCGTCAAATTAATGCTCAGCTTCAAATGAGAGAATACGATACTTTTTAAAAAAACTTATGGAACAAAAAGTGTTAATTATTCTTGGTTCTCCTGGATCTGGTAAAGGTACTCAGGCGAATTTGTTGTCAGAAAAGTTCGGTCTTTATCATTTCCGTAGCAGTGGAATAGTGGGTAGGATTATTGAGAAGGCAGAACCCGGATCTTTTATTGAGGTTGAGGCAAGAAATATTATTTTGAAGAACAAAAACAGTTGAGGGAAAGCGGAAAATTATGGGATCCTCCTTTTTTAACTTATTTTGTTGAGGAAAAGACAAAGCAATTACATAAAGAAGAAGAGGGGATTGTTTTTGATGGTGCTCTTAGAACAATGTATGAATGTGAAAGAGTTATTCCTATTTTAAAACAATTGTATGGGATAGACAATATTAAAGTAATATATCTTGAAATTACAGAAGATGAGGCAATTTTTAGAAACACTCACAGAAGAGAGTGTGAATTGGCGCGCCATCCAGTATTATATTCTGACGAAACAGTTAAATTAACTAAATGCCAATTAGATGGTTCTAAGTTGGTTGAAAGAAAAGATGATAGTCCTGAGGTTATTAAGGTACGATTAAAAGAATTTCAGGACAGAACCATGCCACTATTAAAGTTGTTTGAAAAACAAAGATTAATAGTTAATAAAATAGATGGTTCACCCTCACCTGCTAATGTTTTTAAAGCTATCTTAAAGGTACTGTAGGCGAAGAGAACTTCGTTCTCTTCTTCACCTTCGCTTCCTTAGGAAGCTCGGTAAATGATTACAATAAAGTCAGAAAAAGAAATTCAAATAATGACTGAGAACGGCAAGATTTTAGCTTCAATCATGAAGGAGTTAAAAAAAAGAGTAGAGCCAGGCACAAGTACTCAAGAATTAAATAGGGTTGCTGAAACCCTGATTTTAAATTCTGGAGGCAAACCATCTTTTAAGGGGTATGATGGATTTCCAGCAACTCTGTGTACTTCTATTAATGAAGAGATTGTTCATGGTGCTCCTTCTAAAAGAAAATTAAAACAAGGAGATATTTTATCTTTAGACATAGGCATGAAACTTAATGGTTTCCACGTTGATATGGCAATTACTTTACCTGTTGGAAAGGT
>Ga0265594_1000690_pt1 | contig 27397 bp, 17 predicted proteins | sample saktaG_11_FD_190147 | JGI IMG/M metagenome (GOLD analysis project Ga0265594, IMG submission 190147) | Saline water microbial communities from Sakinaw Lake, British Columbia, Canada - sak_2011_5_24_80m | ecosystem: Environmental > Aquatic > Non-marine Saline and Alkaline > Saline ... | reverse complement strand
CTCGAAGGAAAACGCCAGCAAGAATCCTTCACCGCATGTAAGCCCTGATTCTTCCTCAAGGATCGGCTTTACAATATTTTCAGTGGTTCCCGGAGCGACCGTCGACTCGATTACTATGAGAGTCTTCTTCTCCTTTGAAATCTTGCTTCCGATGTCGTAGCAAACCTGTTTTAAGGACTCGTATCTCGGCTTATGGTCTGCGTTCGTGGGTGTTTGAACGTCGATTAGTATCACGTCAGCTTCACCGTAAACTGAGATGTCGTCGGTTACCTTGAAAGTCCCCTTCTCGACGACCTTCTTGAGTAATTCTGAAAGCCCGGGCTCATCCCCCTCAATAGGGGATATTCCGGCATTTAGTTTGTCGATCTTCCAACCAGACCTCTTACTCCTCCTTTGTACTCCGGTCACAGTGTATCCCGGGACGTCGGCTAGAAGCGCTGCTACGGGAATTCCGACGTATCCCATTCCGACTACGACAATATTCTTCTCAGCCATGCTGGACTAATCTTATATATTCGACTTCATTCTTTATAAGAATATATGACTTCCAAGTACATGCGAAAAGCGCTTTCCCTCGCTGAAAAAGGAGACGCAAGCCCTAATCCGAAAGTGGGATGTGTGATTGTAAATGGTGGGGAAATCATTTCGCATGGATTCCACAGGAAGGCAGGACTTCCTCACGCCGAAATCGAGGCTTTGAAAAAAATAACTAAAAGTCAGGCGAAAGACTCGACAGTCTACGTGACCCTCGAACCATGCTGTTTTTACGGTAGGACCCCCCCTTGCGCTGACGCGTTAATCGCAGCAGGCGTGAAAAAAGTGGTCGCAGCCATGAAGGACCCTAACCCAAAAGTCTCAGGCAAAGGCTTTTCGAAACTCAGGGACGCTGGAATAGAAGTCGAAGTCGGAGTCCTTGAAGAGGAGGCAAAAACCTTGAATGAATCCTACATTCATTTTCAAAAAACCGGGACGCCCTTTGTTATCGTGAAGGCCGCAATGACTGCGGACGGGAAGATCGCATCAAAAACAGGAGACAGCAAGTGGATTAGCGGGGAGAAATCAAGGGAACAAGTGCACAAGCTCAGATCTCAAGTCGACGCGATTATGGTGGGGATAGGCACAATCCTTGCAGATGACCCCGAGCTCACATCACGTGTGAAATGCGGGAGAGACCCACTTCGCGTGATAATCGACCCGGAACTTGCAATACCCTTAAAAGCAAAAGTTTTAGCTGACACAAACGCTTTAATCATCACTTCAAGGAGGGCAAGCAAGGAAAAGATTAACATAGTCCGGGAGATGGGTGTGGGAGTCTTAGTCCGCGGCGGAAAAAGTGGGAAAATCAATTTCACAAAACTAGTTGAGGAGTTCGGACGGAAAAACATCACATCACTTCTCATCGAAGGCGGCGGCGAAGTCATAGGCTCGGCCTTCGACGCGAAGATTGTGGACAAGTTCATCTTATACGTAGCCCCAAAAATAATCGGCGGCCGCGACGCGAAAACTCCCGTCGCAGGCGACGGAATTTCGAAGATGACCGACGCAATAAAACTGAAAGACTTCTCATTCGAAAAAGTGGGCGACGACTTTCTTCTAACCGGGTACCTTAAATACTAACGGAAAACTTTTTTTTTTAAATAATCAAGCCAATACTTACTGGAGGTGATGGTTTATGATTGACGGAACCCAGTATGTTGAATTGATTATTCCTTATGTTATCGCACTACTACCGCAGCTTGTCCTTACAGTTGCAACCTTGATCGTGGGGCTTTGGGCTGTGAAATTGGTCGTTAGAATCCTAGACCAAACCCTCGAGACCAAGAAAGTCGACCCTACGCTCAAGCCTTTTCTCATAAGCTTTACCGGAACGCTTCTTAAAGTGCTGGTCATCATAACAGTCGCCTCCATGGTCGGCGTTGAAATGACCTCGTTTGTGGCGTTAATGGGTGCCGCAGGACTCGCCGTCGGCCTGTCGCTTCAGGGGAGCCTTCAAAACTTCGCTGGAGGAGTCCTCATCCTCTCTTTCAAACCGTTTAGGGTGGGTGACGTAATCCAAGCTCAAGGATACACCGGGAAAGTCAAAACAATCCAGATTTTCAACACAATACTTACAACTCCAGACAACAAGACCATAATCATACCCAACGGCGAATTGTCCAACAACTCACTGACCAACTACTCTACTGAGCCGGAAAGGAGGGTGGACATGACCTTCGGCATAAGCTACGACGACGACGTCGAAGAGGCGAAGAAAATCATTTCGAAAATCGTCACGAAAGACAAGCGAATACTCAAAGACCCTGAGCCATTCATCCGCCTTGCCGAGATGGCTGACAGCTCCCTACACATTGTCTCCAGACTTTGGGTGAAGGCTCCCGACTTTTGGGACGTCCACTTCGACACCCTCGAAACCGTGAAGGAAGCCTTCGACAAGGAAGGGATTAGCATACCTTACCCGCAGATGGACGTACACGTGAAAAACGAGTGAAGATAGGTTTAAATGGCTGTCGAGCAAGCATCCCTTGCGGGATTCATACTGGAATACGTTGAACGTCTTCCCGCCGAGCTTGCAGGCGGAGATTTTTTCGCAGTGACGGCAGTCTTAATCTTCCTCTACCTCGCATTCTACGCCCTAAGCAAACTCACCGCACTAATCGTATTCTTCATCAAAAAAATTTTTTTGCTCGCCATAGTATCGCTTGCATGCTACCACTTCGCCCAAACATTAAGCTTAAGGATCGCAATCAACGGTTTCACGCAGAGCACCCTCTTGTTCGGAGCGGTCGGAAGCCTCGCCGGGGTTTTAGGCTTTTACGCGGCATTGTACGCCGCCTTCCATTCCGCGAAAAACATTAAAACCATGCCACGGGAAAATGCCGGTGAACCCGTGAAATCTGAACCCCAAACACTGAAAACAGAATCTCAAAGCATGCTCGCAAACCTGAATCCGTTCCCAACCCTCCGCGACGACAGGAGACTCGAAACAGTCTTGACTTACCTTATCATTGCGGAATTCGGAGTATTCTCATCCAAGACAATCGCCGCGCCTTCAGCAACAGTGGGCCTCGGCTTTTTCACGGTCTTCATGATAGCAGCACTCCTATTCATCCACCAATCCTACACCCACTACGGCCGCGGACTCAAACACCTCGCAGCCGCCATAATCGTCGGCGGAACGCTCTCAATACTCCTCGGCCACTACTGGAGCGGAATACCCTTAACCAACCTCCTAAGCCCCAACTACTTCTCAACCGACAGCCTCGTAGCACTAGTCACAGGCCTAAGCGTAAGCCTCTTCATGGGAAGCAAAGGATAAAAAAAAGGGTATCCAATAACCCGAAAACCGACAAATTAAACGCACAAAAAGTGCGTTTAATTGTTGTTATCTGCAAGTTGAGTATATTTATTAGGAGCGGATGCATAATTGTTAACTGATAAGATGGTAGAAAAGGAGGTAGTCCAACGTGGAGAAGCCCCTGAGGGCGAAATCTGGCGTAACCCTAGTTTGGTGGAAAACTCTAAAACCAATCTCATGGATGATAGGGGATTTGCGATACCAAACGGCATAATCGATGCGAATGTGAGATACCAAGAGCAGGGGGGAGGAATCTCTGAAATAACAGGGTTTCAGGTGCTGGTGGTGCACAATAGCGACGCTGGTGATGAGATGTTAGAACTCTACCAGCGGGCCTTTACGGTTATGGGATTAGATTTTGAGGAAACGGATGCGGGAGTGAGAGGTCAAGAGGGAGATGCCACCCTGTTTAGGGTCAAGCCTGAAGCGCTGAAAGGAGCGGATGCCCTCGGAAAGATAACTGAATTGTTCCCGCTCAAGATGGTTTCAGGCCTCGGGCAGATGTTTGAAAGTAGTAGTATGCAGAATCTTGAAGATCGTGTCGCAAAAAAAGAAGAAATGCTCGCTGGAGTAGATGGTATCCTGACAGGAGTACCCCCTAAACCCTAAATAAGAAATTATTGGGAAAGCGGATGAACCCCCCAATCTCCCTCCCCTTTGAGGGGGACTTCGTTTATCTGCTTTTGTTTACCGAAATTCAGGCGGCTCGTTTTGTGAAATAATTCGGCGGCACCGACCCCTAAAAGGGGTCGGCTTCCTCGCTCACGGCCGAACCTTTGGTTCGGGTGTGTGTTGCGACTTTAGTCGCACACATCGCTCGGCCGCCGAATTTTTTACACGCAAGTAAACCGTCCAAATCCGTCACTTAAAAGAGACGGTTTACCTAGCGTATTAAGTCTAATACCGGAGATAATACCAAAGTGATTATGTATTCATCACATCTTCCAACTGAGGGAAAACGCGAAGATATAGGTGCCGACTATTATATTAAGAAAACAAACGAAGAAAACCCACATAAACTTATTGATGGATTATATCCTCTAACTAATTAATTTGTTAAATCAAATTTGATGATTACGCCTCCTGAACTCTGTGCCCCTTACCAGTCGGTCGGTAAACAAGGACTAAACGGTCCTCTTCGAGGACTCCAATCCCACACTAGATTAATATGATTCTTTAATGAAATTTCAAGTATTATTTACAGAATCACTTTTTATGAAATATGGTTAAGCCCATATTGGTTGCTCGTGCTGGTAGAACACCGAAAGAACTTTTAGACCTAAATCTGAGTCTTCTCAGGAAGGATGTGATGGATGTGCAAGCCATGTTTAAACCCACGGATGAGGAGATAAGACGTTGGGGTGTAAGAGAAGTCGACAACTGGGACTCAATGCCGAAATTTGAGGGGGAACTTAATAAAGATAATGCCGTCGAACGCTTTCAGAGGGTTATGGGTTGGTTTTCAGGTAAAGTGCTTTCAGTCTACGACCTTTCAAGAAGACTTGATTTTCTCCCCGCAAAGGATGAGATGAGAAACGGTGCCCGCAGTATAACGCCATACGACTTTCCCAAAATCATCAAACCCCTGCCTTTAAATCAAGACTCCGAGTATGTGCTAGATGTTCCACCAAGTGATGTCCATTACATCCACCAACAACACCGTTACGAAAGAATCCTTGGCTGTTGTTTGGCATTCGCAAAGGAACCTGACGAGCCGAATTCAAGAATAGAACATTACTGGAATCTTAGAGAGTATTTTGGCCACACTTCAGATAATCAGACGTCAAGCGAAACTCCAACGTGGTGGATGGGGCTGGCGATGGTATTCCCAAAACCAGAGTATGGAAGCCCCTTCCTTGCGCTCCAAGCCGTGCACAGTGCCACGGCTGTTGAGGATTATTCCCCAACCAGGTTCCAGAACACTGATCGAGCGGTCCTTGCAGGGCCCTTATCTGTCCTTATTTCTAGGGGGGTAGGAGCAGAATCCCTTGGTATGTTCTCAAGACATATTCAATTGGATAAATGGAAAAAGGATTATGAGTCGCCGCTTTACCCAAGAAGTAAGGTACTTGCCGAGAGTTGTAGGAATAGTAGTGCAACCATATTCGACCTGACTGAATACCATCAAAAAATGACTGCCTTGAACAGCGAGAAGACAGAATAGTTTTGGAGGGGAAGATTGTTCTAAGTGCTTTTTCCTAACCTACTAAAGCTCGGGCGGAACTCTTCGTCAGGCTTACGCCCTCTTCAGCCTTTCAGGGAAAATAACAAGTGGCTAAACGGGAATTTCTTTTATGAAATTCCCCCAATCCCGTCCTTTGGACGGGACTGCGTTTACCCACATTAGTCCGGCGAAATTGCTCGCTCGCTTTAAATTCATTTAGACAATTTTTTTAAGAAATCGGTAACTTAACGTACGTCGACTCAAGATTTTGATTTAATTCTCCTTCGTAAGAATTCGTCGACGTAAACCCCACCTAACCCACATCCCCGTCCCCCCACCCCTAGCATCATTGCTCGCGAGCAACTCTTCGTCGGCCTAAAAACGGCCTCCTTGCCTCGCATTCGCTCGGTCGCAGGACAGGGACTATACGACTCCGCTCCCCTACGGGTCGCTCCGTCCAAATTTTTCCGAATTCATCAGTATCCAACATCGTTCGGAAAAACTTCGCATAGCCCCATTAGTTAAGTTCAATTGCGAGTCCGCCAGTTAGCAAATTATGATAAATAATAAATGTTGCCTCGTTAAACCATTCCAAACAAAAAAATCTAACAGAATGGTGCTAAACGCACCACTCAGCATAACATTGGTTTAACGGCTCCGGGCTAAACGCCCTCCGCCCAAATTTTCACTAAAACAAAAATGTGGGCGGGCGGAAGAAATAAGTCTGATTCATATCATTAATGGGCATTAGTTATCTTGTGAATCCTGGTTATCTGCTCAAACTATGCTGAAATTTTTTCAGAATCTTAGTTCTGCATTTTTTTGGATCGTTTTTCACTTCATGTTCCCATAACCTTATGATATTCCAACCTTTTTGTCCGAGTTTTTTTGTAATTAGTTTGTCGTTTTTCTTATTTCTTTCGATTTTTTGTGTCCAATATTTTTTATTGGAATTGGGCATTCTGCAATGTTTTTTGCAACCATGCCAAAAACAACCATCAATGAATATCGCGATTTTTTCCCTTTTATTGGCAAAATCAGGATTTCCTAGAATGCCTTTTGGCTGATATTTGAATATCCTACCATCTAGCAATTCCTTTATTGTAATCTCTGGTTTAGTGTTTTTGCTCTTTATTTTCGACATAATCCTACTTCTTTCCTTTTTCGCCACATTATCAGTCATTCTTATTTTTCGTTTGCTCTCTCCAAAGACTATTAAAAAGTAAGTCTATTAGTATAATGTAATGAAATCAAAGTTTACATTTATTGATTTATTTGCAGGCATTGGGGGCCTTAGGATACCTTTTGAAGAATTAGGGGGTAGTTGTGTTTTTTCCTCTGAGATTGACAAAACCGCAGTTCGCATGTATGCAGCCAATTTCAATGAAATGCCTGATGGGGATATTTCAGATATTCCTGTGGATAAAATTCCTGACAATGATATTTTATTGGCTGGTTTTCCATGCCAACCATTTAGTATTATGGGTAATGGCAATGGTTTCGCAGATACTCGGGGAACCCTTTTTTTTGAGATTGACAGGATATTAAAGGGGAAACAACCTGAGGCATTTCTTCTTGAAAACGTAAAACGGCTTGTGTCCCATGATAACAATAGGACATTCAAAACAATTTTGGGCAAGTTAGAGCTTCTTGGTTACTACACTCACTGGAAAGTGCTTAATGCATTAGATTTTGGATTGCCCCAAAAAAGGGAGAGAGTAATTATTGTGGGATTTAAGACAAATTACCCTTTTATTTTCCCGAAATCCATGGAGAATAAAATTCCTTTATCCGAATTACTAGAACACCACGATAAGGTAGATAAGAAGCATTTTGCCAGTGAAGAAATAATTAATAAGAGACGAGAAAGAGTAAACGGTAAGGAAATACCAAAACCGTCCATTTGGCATGAAAACAAGGCGGGAAATATTGGCGTTAATGACTTTGCGTGTGCTTTAAGGGCAGGAGCTTCGTATAATTATCAATTAGTTGACGGAATTCGAAGATTCACTCCAAGAGAGTGTCTTTCATTACAAGGATTCCCAAAGGACTTTAAAATTGTTGTCTCAGATCATCAGGTTAGAAAGTTAACTGGGAACAGCGTACCCATACCTATGATAAGAGAGGTATCCAAACAAATGATGAAGGCAATGTCCTCAAACCCACTACCTGATGATATTATTTCATCAGATGGACAACTAAAATTTTTAGCCCCTCAATATGGAAAGCAAGAAAGCCCTGGATAAAATCATCCGGAAAAGCAGAGTTCACTTTTATAAGCCAATACAGATAGCTGAGATTTTATATCACTATAGAAATGGCGCGAACATAGATCCTGCTGATTTAGAGTCTTATCGGAATATTAGTAAAACTTGGAGAGACCAGATAAGCAAGCGTTTGGTAGGAAGGATATGCACTTCAAGTCAAAAATTCCAGGATAATCTATTCGAATCAAATGCAATGCCCCCCGCATTACTTGTCGAACTCGCCGAGTATAACAATAAAACAGATGGATTAGTTGAAAACTACATATACCACAAAATAAAAAACAGGATGTCTAAGCTGTTTGAGGCAATACAATACCTTGATACAGCCACCCCTGAAACCTTCGATTTAAACGACTTTATCGGAATATTCACTGAAGAGCCGGGATTAAGAAGGAGCATAGACAAAGTATATGAAATAACCGTATATGCTTTATTTAGCACTATAGTTCGAGCACTGCGACTAGAGGTTAGTCTATCAATAAAGAACCTGAATGCCGCAATAATGAGCGATTTTGAAGAGTTCCTTAAACTGGTTGTTGGATTGTCTAAAGATAAGACTGAAATCAAAATACCAGCAAAATTATTCAGGGTTGGGGTTACTAATGCGGCAGACAGGGGGTTAGATATGTGGGCAAATTTTGGACCAGCCATACAAGTAAAACATGTATCTTTATCTGAAGACATAGCCGAAGATGTTACTGAAAACATAACTGCAGATAGAATTGTGCTTATCTGCTTAGATGGAGAAACCGAGATTATACAAAAAATTTCGAACCAAATGCCATTTAGCGACAGGATACAAGGCATAATAACACTCTCAGATATTGAAAGATGGTATACTACATGCTTATCTGAGAAATACCGGGGAAATCTAGGCCAACAAGTATTAGTCGATTTTAAAAGAGAACTATCATTTGAATTCCCCTGCCTAAACGAGATAGAACCCCTCATAACTGAAAGAGGTTACAAACAAGAATTAATTGTGGATGAATGGTCCCTCACTTAACAGGGGCTAATATTATCAGGTTATTTTTGTTCTTCAATAATGTATGTATCAAATTTCGCCCGCCCTTTTTGAGATGAAAACGCTGCCTCCGGCAGTTTTTCGTGTTTTAGTGAAAACTTTCGGCAACATTAAAAATTTTTGCGGCGACTCGCAACTCTGCGCTGCGCTTGCCTCACTCCTTTCAGTCGTTCGGTTGGTTAACAAGTGGCTAAACGGCTTCGGCCTGACGGCCTCCGCCCCAATTTTTCCCTTCGGGAAAAACTGCGTTTACCCACATATGTTACCCGAAATTTTCGAGCTGCCCTTTAGGGGCGAGCTATTCGCTCGCCGTAAATTATATATAATGTTGCCTTCGTTAAACCAAATTCCAAAAAAAATCTAACATAAAATGGCGCTTAACGCGCCACTCAAATTAACTTATGGTTTAACGGGCTCCGGCCCTAAAAAAGGCCTCCACCCCAAATTTTTTCTAAAACAAAAAAACGTGAGCGGGGTGGAAAAATAGATGCTTAATCCAAATGGGAACTATGCAAAAAGGGGCATACTTAGATTGACGGTGCTGGTTTGATTGAGTGATGTTTTTCTTTGTGAATAATTGTGTTCACAAGATCATTTATTTGATTAAGATTTTTTTTATCGAAGTATTTTTCCAAATTGTCTTTATCCCGTTCTGAAAGTTCGGATATCTTTGGTATAACTATCTTTCTGAGGTTTTGAGCTTGCCATCGAGGATAGCCACCATTCATTATGTTGCTAACTATTTTTATCTGTTTTAAAACAAAGTCGGACATCAGTAAAGATCCAAGTATCTTTAGATTTTTTTTATCATGATTTAAGATGTAATAAACATTATGATGGAGGTAATACTCTCCTTCATCTAAAGCAATATATGGACTTCCTTTAATGTCAGGTAGAAGTAATTTTGGTTTATTTATCAATGTTATATCAATTTTGTCTATTGTTTTATACCATTTCCGAGGATTTTTTTGTGCTGTATGTCTCTTCAATAATTTCTCTTTATTTGTTTCAAGATAATTTTTTAGTTTGGGATATGTGGATAAGTTAATTAGTTGATTTGTTGCTCCATTGTAGGGATTGATTACATAATTGCCTTGCCAAAATATCTTGCCATCAATGATATCTCTTCCAGATATTAACGGTAAAATCGCCTCTTTTTCGACTAACTCAGGAAGTTCTTTTCCAATAAATATTGAATCTGCCCCTGTTGCTACTCCAATCCCTATCTTGAAACCCTGTTCTTCCAATGTGAAAAAGTCATGATTGTGTATTTCTATCAATTCGGGGTCAAGGATCCAATTTGAAGTTTCCGGTTTTGGTATCCTAAAATATCTTAATGAGTCAGAATTATTCTTCTCTCCGGAAAGAATATCAAGTATTGTTCCAAAGTCCTGAATATCCTGTGTCTGAAAATAATCTATTTTATTTTCTATTTTTTTCGTGATTAAAGTGATAGAAGCATATGCGTGGACTTTTTCTTCAAATGCGTCAGCATCTTCAAGATTAATGATTACTGGAATCCCATATGAGTAGGAGATTAATTCTCTGAGATTTTGACCATACTGGCTTTTCATCCACCTATTTGAGCAAATAAAACAGAGCTTTCCAGATTCAGAAAGTAAGTCTAATCCTTTCTCAAAAAAGGGGATATACAAGTCAGCACGATGTTGAAATGAGTTGAAAAACCGCTTATATTTCTTTTGTAAGTCCTTTGGAATGTTATCATATCTAACATAAGGAGGATTTCCAACGATAATATCAAATTTTTCAACTTGAGTTAACAAGAAATCCCCGTTAATAATAATCTCATTGATTAAATCATCATTTGCTATTCCGTAATCTTGTAACTTTTTCCTTAACCATCTTTGTAGTATAGTAACTTTATTGTCATCTATCTCAACAACCCGGATATTCGATAAAGAGTCTTGGAAATCGAAATTATACTTTTTTGACGACTCAAACAATCTCTTTACGATTTCTTTTAAAAAAACTCCTTCTCCGGCTGCTGGTTCTAAAATCCGTATCTTGGAGAGGTTTTTTGAGGGTTTATAATCGAGTAGGTCCAGCATAAATTCTGTAACTTCCCTCTTTGTGAGGACTGTTCCATGTTCCCCCCCATTTGATCTGCCTCCATAGATCATTTTGACTTTTTAAAATAAGGGATGTTTTTTTGAATTGCTGAGATGTAAGAATTAATGAAGGATTCGAAGGAGACTTCATTGTCCATTGAGCCAAATGTTATCTTTCTATTTTTCTTTGACGTCCAAATTACTGCAGTGGAATTGTAATGCCTTTCACGGATTAACTTTTGACAGAGGATTTTATATCGATCGAGATAGCTTGTATCTCTGAATTCTTCAAATACTTTGAAGATAGGTTCAGTTATCCTTACTGGTTTGGATGACTTCTCGGATTTTTCAACTACAATCAAGTAACCGAGCCAGGGAGCTTCTTGACTTGGAAACGCACCTTCTCTAAAGCCAGTCCAGATATCTACAGCGGAGCCTAAAGCTTCTTCTGTTCTATTGTTGAAATTATTGCCAAATGAACCAACTTGAGACTTGAGTTCAATACTGCAAACAAGTTTGTTTTTAGGTGTGATTATTACGAAATCCCATTCTTTTGTAGGTCTAAAAAACCCAGGAAGTACACTGCCTTGCGTATAAATGTATTTAGTGGGGACTCCCTGGTCAGTGGCGATCTTTCTAAGTAACTTTATAAAACCACTCATCTGTTTTCCACCTGTAACTGCCCCCCGAGTACCCTGATCTCTAACACCCCTCTCTTGCTGAGATTTACTCTGCTTATCTCTAATAGACCAAAAAGATTTTACAGCCTTGGTGTAATCGCTTTTATAATCCTCAGATTTAGGTACCATCTTCAATAATTAATACTCCTATATTAAGAAAAAGGGTGGGAGAGCGATAGAAAAATGTATATTCCGCCCCGCCCCCCTTTCCGTTCACATATGCTGCCTTACGGCAGTTCATGGTTGTTTTAGTGAAAACTTCCAGGCAACAGAAAAATTTCTGCATTTACTCGTGAATTAATTAAAAACAGCATACATCTTATTTGTAATTATGATTGTTGACATTGGAGAAAAAATGGTGAGATGCCACTTGAATTGTGGTGGCATCAATAATAACCCGGAAAAAGGTATTATTCCCCGAGGTTTAGTTCTTGAGAAAAGAGAGGGTAAATGTAGTTGTATTGTAATTGGATTAAATCCGGGAAAATGTAACGCTACAGAGCGTGAATTTTACCTAGAGAACGGAATAAATTTTGATTCTATTTTATCATATTTTGATGGTCATCTGAAGAATCTGAGATATTTTACTAAAACCAGGGATTTGATTACTTTTTTGGGTTTCGGAGGAGATATTCTGTGGACAGAATTAGTAAAGTGTGAATGCTTAGGACAAAACGGCATTATTCCAGTTCAAACATTAAGAGTTTGTATAGACAACTACTTACGAAAAGAAATTGATAGCTTTAACACTCCAACAATTTTCCCATTAGGGAATAATGCATTTGACTTTTGTTCATTGAGGTTTCCTAATCATTTTATTGTGGGTCTCCCACACCCAACTGGATCTTACGGTCATTTTGATAGACTTAAAAAGAAAGTCGAGTCGAATACAAAAAAGTATGCTGATGTTATTTCCAGAAAAGAAGATGATGCAGGAAATATTAAAGCAATAAAATTATCTGATGTGTAAACTCGATTTAAATCGATGCAACATTATGTTTTACTCGCCCCGCCCCCCTATTCCTCTGAAACCGCTGCTTCGCAGTATAGTTTGTTTTAGAAAAAACCGCGGCAACATTAAAAAAAATATGGCAGCTCGAAAACTCTGCGTCTGCGACTTGCCTAACTCCGCCTTCCGGCGTCGTTCGGTTGGTTAACAATTATTTTATATCCCCACATCCTTGTTTATGGCGCGTACTTGTTTCTGGCAGTGTCCCCTGTTTTGGTTGTCGGGGGAATCCTCAGGTATGTTATCGCAGAATGATTGGTTTCCCGTCTGGACTGCGAGGTCTGTGTAGCATTGCCATCGGTTGTGTCGGCCTAACTCGCCTTCCATGCTACTGTAGGCTGCGCATGCTTCTGGACTAAGCTGGGGTTTTTCACCTAAATATTCCTCGTGGCATTTTCTGTATAAGTAGTAGTCCGACTTGAATTTCCTACAAAGTTCTTCCCCAGTGTAGCCTTCTTTGCTGAAGCACTCTAGGACGGCGTCCATGCTTCTCACGACGCGGCGAGAATTTGCCACTTCCATTTCTATGCAATACCTCTCATCTTGATACCTGTCGTAAAGTCTCTGGTAACACTCCAGAATTAGGCGGTAGTGCACGCCATTACAGATTGTCGAGTTACCTGATTCAACAGCCCTTCTGATTTCCTCCTCGACAAGCTCGATGTCCTTGGCATAGTAGTGGCAGTCATAGCTATGACCCTTACTTGTAATTCTGTCGCAAAGCGAGCTATTCTTGGCCAGGATTGCCAGGTTCGAGTAGCACCTCCAGTTGTTGTCTAACCCGACATAGCCTTCCTGCCTGCTGAAGTTCACGCAATCTTGTTCAGTCAATACGACATCCCGCCTCAAGTGGTTCAAGAAGCAGTCCGAGTAACACACGTATGATGTCTTGAATTTCCTGCACAAGTCTTGGCCCTCGTATCCAGCCTTCTGGAAGCACTTTAACGCATAAGGCGGTGTTACTTGTGCATTGGCTGTCTCTTTTTCCATGAGGATACAATACTTCTCGTCGCCATATTCCTCGTATAACTTCAGATACAATTCAGCCAGGCACCTGTATCTACTGTCACTATTGTTTATTTTCTGGCAATAATATGAATTCCCTGAATCAAGAGCCATCTTTATAAGCGAATTAATTTCACCACGAGTCTGACGAACACTTTTTTTACTGCTAATGCACCCTGAGAATAGAATCAAAATGAAAACAAACAAAACACACAGATGATTGAAACGCATAAGATATAATTAAATTAGGTGATAAATATGTGGTGGGATTAGAACCTAAACTAAAATTTTCAGAGAATTAAATACATTATCTTTCTCCCACTTATAATCAGCCCCCAACTCAAAATTCCCCGCCCCTTATCAGTCACTCCGACCCTTCGGGGCGTATAACAGCGACTAAACGGCTCCTTTCAGTCCGCCCAAATTTCGGTCGCCTAACGGCTCTCTCGACTGCGTTTACCCACATTAGTTAAGACCAAACGCGGAGAGGTTGTTATAAGAGTTTTTGATATTCGTCTCGGTCTAATTCGATTTCTTTTAATAGTTCATGTAGTAGTCTAACGCTGATTTGTTCTCAGGGGTGGATGGGAACTACAGTACTCGTTCCGTCAGGATGCTGGAAAAACGAGTGTGAACCTTTCTGCCTGATTTTGACAAAACCCAGCTTCACAAGAATCCGTATTAGTTTTCTGGTGGATACTGGCTTGAGTTTGCTCATCCAGCAACCTCAACCTGTTGAACTCCGATAAAACGAGTGGATACTATATCCTTCTTTTCAACTTCAAGACACAAATCTATTGCCCTTTTGGAAAAATCCGGTTTGACGGTAAATTAGGTGGCTTCCCACATACTCCGCATCTCCAGGACGGCTTCCAGGAGGTTTTTGCTTTAGGCTCATACGTTAGATGATGTGAATATACGAAGAATGAGGTTACATCTTGTATAGGGGATCATATGTCACTATAGTTGTATATCTCTATATCACCATATTAATATAATTTTAGGTGATTAGAAGCCTTTTTTTCCCAGTTATATGCACTTTTTTGTATATATGATAAGATAGACGATTTTGTTTTAGCAAAGATTATGGCTTTAAGAGGGTTTGGATACACGCACGCGGAAGTCGCCGGAAAACTCGGACTTAAACCCCACCAGATTACGTACACCCTCGCTAAAGTAAACGAGGAGGCGCGGGAAAAAGGCGACAGTGAAACGTATCTGAAAATCATTGGTGCGGGAGTCCTCCCGAAAGTCACAGGCTACTTGGAAAAAATAAGGGTTTGAGGAATAACTCGGGATATTCAGTTATGAGTCGAAGATGAAGGATATAAAGTGGAAAATACTCTTGATTCCAGTATTAATCGGAGTTTTACTCTACATTGCGAATTCAACACTTCTGAAAATCGTCTTTACTTTATGGCCGGCGACTATCACCTTGACTTTCGGCCGTGGAAGCTGGTGGCTCGACGAAGGATGGTTTGTTAAAGCCGTCTACGTCGGATTAATCGCACCTTTAATTGAGGAACTATTCTTTCGGAGAATCATCCTCCAACATTTTATATTCAGAAGGCAAGCGACCCTAGGTTTAATAGTATCAAGCCTTACCTTCGGACTCTACCACATGGCCTTTGGATGGGGAGTCGGAAAAACAGTAGACATGATTATCGTAGGATTAGTTTTTGGACTATTATACATGAAATACGGATTCAGGGGAAGCCTTCTAGCACACTACGCAAACAACGCGTGCGCAGTCGCCGCAATGCTGTAATCAGCTCTTTCCCACCACAAAGGATTTAAGCGAGAATGCTAATATAAATTACGTCGAAGATATATTGTATTTTAAGTAAAGACCATTTTTTGAACGTAAAATGAGAAACCTTGAGTTTAGCGTACTCTTAATTTCAATTCTTGCTTCCAACGCCTACGCCCAAAGCGGCGCAAACTGCTCCGACCCGGCCTCGATTCCAAACTACAATGAATACAACGACAAGTATTATTCGTTTACTATCGGACAAACCAGTTACGTGAGCCTCACCATGATGTCGGTGACAGGGAATGTTGTTATGGACTATGACATGTATGTTCTTTGGAACGGAAGCTGCCCCGGTTGGAGTGAATACGACTGTGCACCCATGTATGGGGCGGGGGGTATTGAGGTGTGTCAAAACCAGAGTTTGCCGGTGGGCACATACTACGTTTTCGTAGACTGTGAAAACTGTTATGACTCAGGCCACCATAATATTACAATTTATACTTACGCAATAACAACCACCACCAGTTCAACCTCGACCACGACGACCATACCCCCGGTCGGGACACTCTACTTCGAAGACTTCGACAACGGGAACACGTGGATGTGGGATTCCTCCTTTATTTTTCTTTACTCACAGGCTTCTGCAGCACAATACTATACTGACGCAGCATACAGGTCGGCGTGGGACGACTACTCTTATACGTCGGAGGCGGGATCAGTCTATGAATTAGAGAACAATTTCACCTACCGGTTTGACCCGAATACGAAGCAAGCCGTCATATTCGGTTTCGTCAACGATATCGTCCAGGATTCCGCAGCCTCGCTACCCTCGAATTTTGTGGGAATGCAGGTTAATAATAACTATTCTTGGCCAGTGTCCAAGTTTTATGTGCGGAAAAACGGCACAAACGCGTATTCAAGCTCATACATTGGTGGATACGGCCTCTACAAGTATCGCGTCCAAATCATAAACGAGACTTCCTTCAACGTGACGGTATGGAAAAACAGCGTGGAGGAAATAAATTCAATTATCAATCAAACGGCAACGGGACTTGAATCCAGCAAGGTCGCAATCTACAGTAAAAAAATAGAAAGTGCCGCAATGGAAGGCTCATACCGGGGTCTAGTTGATTATTTTAGAATCGAGGATCCGGGAGGGATTACGACAACTACCACAACTACGACGACCACCACTTCCTCGACCACGACTACAACGACTTCATCCACCTCCTCCACATCGACGACCACGCTTGTGGGAGCCGCCGAAATCCACATATCAACTTATTATACACTTGTAACTGACAACATCCTGGTTTGGGCGGTAGCCCGAAACGGAAGCGGGCTCGCCGACTTAGGTTCGAGCGTCTCAGCGACGGTAAATGGGTCGGGCTTAACACTCTACGACGATGGAACTCACGGAGACTTGCATGCGGGAGATCTAGTTTACTCTAACTACTATGCCCCGACCGTGGAAGGAATTCACAGGATAACTTTGAACGTGGACGGTTGTGTCAACACCACCGACTTCGACGTCATAAACCGCTCTTACCTGCTAGTCCTAACCGACTTTTCAAGGCTCTACTACGAGTTCTTGGACACTGGCGCCACTCGCACGCAAGACTTGAACGGTGACGGCATACCCGACTTCTACAATCTTGTCGAACGCCTTATGAATTATTCAAGACGATATGTTGGAGGCGGCATAGTATACGACCTTGCAAAGGAGATAACGACTGCAGAGGGTTTCTCGGCAGACTACGCAGACGCAAATTACAGCGACCAAGCAGAACGCCGTGGGATGGGCTCTCTAGTCGACGCGTTCATCTCAAATGTTTCCGAGCAATCCAGGCAGGTTACGCGCATCGTAGAGTACGGGTGGCTTGGTTATTCTACGAAGGAGTTGGGGGATTACCTTGATTTTATCGCGATTGTTGGCGATGACGAGGTAGTCCCATACTATCGCAGAACCGACCCGACCGGGAAGGAGTCGGGTACTGGCAACCTGGCCGACGAGTGCGACAGTGGAGAAGGATACGTCCGGTGGGACTTGGAGTGCAAGATGGGCTTGCTGGAAGACAATGCAACCGGAAATCCCGCCCTAGCCGACACGCTTTCCGGCTACGTCCTAACTGACGTCCCTTATGCAAGCAGGAGTTCGCAGAATCCCGAGACGGTAAACAAGCCTTCACCCGACCACGCTGTAGGCAGAATATTCGCCCACGAACCGAACAAGCTCATCCAGCTCGTCAACGCGTATGAAACGGAGGTTAGAGTCGACGAGGCAGGGATGTTTACGCACACAGACGAGTTTATGGGTCGAATCCGGGATAGGGCGACTTCTGCGTTGACGGAATATCTTGCGGAATCGGACGTCGCCCACGGGCCCTTCGTCTGGGGGGAATGGGATGCACTGTCATCGCTTAATTCGACGCCCCTCAACTATTTCATAACACATGCAAATCACATGCGCTTTTGCACTGCATCATGTGAAAACGATTTTATCACCCGCGAAGACTTGGAGGATGTGGGTTGGTCCGCCCAAAACATGCTTGTGACTCCCGCATGCCACTCAGGATTCACCGTACCGTGGGATAAGGCCTCGTCCCTTACGACGAACGAGTCCCGCAACGCATTTAATGAGACTTTAGCCTTAAACTTCATGGACAATGGCGTCACATACATCGCGCCAACAACCTACGGATGGGCGTATCAATCAGGGCTGGGAATCGACATTGCATGCTGGCACGACCAGATGATGGCCATTATTGCGAAAAACCTCTTCTCGTCGGCAACAACCGGAGAACTGCTCAAGTACTCGCTGATAGATTATAATGAGGGAGAGTACAGTTGGGACGACTACGACACACTAACCATGTATTCCATGCACCTGTACGGGCTTCCCACCCAAGAGCTTCGGGGGGAAATGCCCAGGGGTTCCCCGGTCTTCGGGTTGACAAGTGGAGTAGTAGGCTTTGGAGCCAAGCCGACGGTGGTTATTTCCGAGTCTGGGAACTTAAGCCTTGCGATAGAGATTGAGGTTCCCGCCTTCGTAAATGAGAGTGTTGGGGGGGCCATGGTTTTCACGGTTCCGGGCGCTGCCTTGACGAGCGAGGCTGGGGGGCCGGTGCTTCCGGTCATCTCGGCTTTGAGGCTTATGCCCAAGACTGTTGAGGTCGTTTCGGTGAATCTCACAGGCTTTAATGTATCCCAGGTCGTTGAAAACGTTACCTTGCTTAATGTGACGCCCATGGTTCTTTCAACCCAGGAAACAGGTAACGCTTCGGCAAACATTTCAGACCCGTATCCAGGCGTGCAGTTTTACTATAACGTGACCGAGTGGGGTGGCGGACTTCTCTTGCGAGTTTACGTGATTCCCTTGCAGTATAACGTCTCTCAGTCGAATGTTGCCTTGTTTGACCACGTCTCGCTTTCGGTCGAGTATCTCCTCCCGAACGAGACTGTAGGCGACCCTGAACTTGTGATTGTCTCGCTAAACACTTCGACCGTTCTTGCAGGCGAGCTTGTGGAGTTGAATGCGAACGTCTCTTCCCCGGGCGAGCAGAATGCGAGTTTGACTTACTCCTTAATCGATGAGTCGGCTTCCGTTATTACAACCCAGAGCGTGGCCTTGAATTTGTCTAATGGCTCTACAATAGTCCAGTTCACAGTTAATACTAGCGGGTTTGACCCGGGGGTTAAGTCGGTTTCAGTGTCATTAGCGATACCGTCGGTGGGGGTTATCGCGTCTGAGAGCCTTGAGTTAGAAGTTCAGGGGATTTTCGTCGACGTTGCGTATGGGACGGGTACGGCCTCGATTACCAGCGAAGTCTTCAATTTAAACATAACGATTCTGGATGAGAATGGCGCCCCCGTTTCCGGGCTTTCAAATAATTCTTTCCTGGCTTACGTGAACCAGGATCAAACCAATGTCAGTGTCGTGGAGGTTGCTCCTGGAGTCTACGCGGCCAACGTGGATATTTCAGATCTTTCTGAAGGAACTTATACCCTCACCGTCTATGGAATCGATACGCGGGGAGTATACGATTTCAGGCAATTACAGCTTACGGTAGTTGAACAACAGGGCCAGACTTATGGTTTGATTGTCGGATGGAATCTCATTTCTTTGCCGTTGCTTATTTAAAAACTATGTCGATATATCGCTATGGTGAGACTAATGGTATATTGATATAGGGATACATTATACCAAGATATTGATATAAAGAGTGTATTGATATATCGACATAATTTCAAAGACTTAAAGCTCACGCTCACTCAAATAAAAAAGATGGGGGGATTCCCCTAAACCGCCTAAGACCCTATTAGCGGTAGGGAAATCAGGTTCCAGCCGTCGGAGTTAGCCGACGACTAAAAGGCCGTCTTCGCAAACTATAAGGCTTGCTCGACGACCTAGCCGAAGCTGATGCTACACCTTTAAAAAAAAAGAGAAGTCTCTACACCCTTAAGCTTGTATAAGGGGTAGAGAAATCAGGTTCCGCAGAGCCCTTTTTCTTTCCAAGGGAAGCGAAGCTTCCCTGGACTCAGGGACTTTGTCCCTTAAGTCCCGAAAGAAAAAGTGCTTCGCAGGAAACCCTTCACGGGTTTCCGCGCACCGAAAAACGAATGTTTTTCGAGTGCACCCCAAGAAGAAAGGTATTTAGAACTAATCCTAAAGGTAGGTCTTGTGTTTTAGAGGCAACGCTACCCATGTTAAAAAAAATAAGAAATCCCCAAACCGCTTACACTGCAATAAGCGGTAGGGAAATCAAGTTCCAGCCTATGATCAACGTCTCCTGCTCGAGCAGCTCGCTTCCACCCGACAGTATTGGATAGTATACTTCCTGATTGTTCAGAGTCCTCTGGTTGTTGGACTGGTCGGTTGCCACCACGTAATAGTAGTACAGAGTATCTTCCGCAAGGTTGGTAAGATACGTCGTATGCAATTGCGCAAGCGTTGAATTGACTGCAATCAAACCCTGCTGCGTGATGTTCTCTGGGAACTGGGCGCACAGACCATAACCTAGGAATTCGTTGTACGTGCTGTTGTAGTAGCTCATGTCGCAGTCACGGTACTTGACGGTGATGTTGCATTCCTCGTTGGAATACGTGGTAATCGCCACCGTCGTGCCGCGAGCTACCGCCGTCGGACCTGAAAGAATCCTCGGGGCGTAGGCATCCACACCATACTCGTTCGTATAAGTGCTAAACAGCGTCGGGTCGCTTCCCGGAAGCTCCCACTTGCTCACCGAACCGTTGCAGAACACCATTGACGCATTGTCTAAAGACACGTCAGTACAGCCTTGCCCGCTCTCGTTGCAGTGGGTTATGGTAATGTTCGTGCAGTCCTGGTGGAATCCTGGAAGATGCAAGTAAACTTTCTTGCAGCCCATGATCTGCGCTATCTGCTGCCACACGCCACTGTTCATTCCGACGAAAAGGCTCTCGTTAGTCGCGTTCGCAACCTGAAGGGCTGAAGTCAGGTTTATGGTCTGCTTGGGCACACAACACCTTTGCATTTCAATAGTCCAAGGTGCTCTGTTTCCGAACAAAGTTGTCATCTCGTTTCTAAACCTTAAGGTTACGTTGCAGCCGGACTCGTTCGTCTTCGCTTTTGTTCCAGCGGAAATGTTTGTCGTCTCGTTTCCAATAGTCATCTCGAAGGTGACTCCGCCCAGCGGGTCGGTCGGATCCTCAGTGTCAGACTGCCATTCGAAGCCGAACTCAATCTGCTTGAAACAGCTTGGAGTAAGTGTCGCATTCCACTTGCAGATGCCCTGCTGAACGCATACTGTCTGGTTGGTTATGCCCTCGCACGGGACCTTAGTAGTGAAGTTTAAACACTTGCTAACAGCACAGTTAGAACTCGACGAGTTAGTCGAGTTGCTAAACAACTGGCCCTGGTCACAACTCCGAAGCTTGTAGTAATACGTCGTATTAGATTCAAGTGCAGTATCCAACGCATACCCAATGTCAGGGTTGTTGGCATCCAAAGGCACACCGTGAGTCGACGTGTAGTCGTCGTTTGAAAAGAACACGTCGTTGTACTGGCTCACGTTCTGCACCGAATCCTCGCACGTACCGTTCCGTCCGTAGAACTGGACCACCCCGGTTGCGGGCTCGTCCGTCGTCCACTTGATGACCACCATCGTCTGCTCAGTCTCAACTTTCGAAGACGTGATCTTCGGCGCAGTCTTATCAGTCGAGGCGTTGTAGGTCGTGCCGTTCAAGCAGAATATACTCACCAAACAATCCTCGTCCGCACAGTTCGTCTTGCCGTCCTTGTCCTCGTCCCCGGTTCCAGGGAAACAGTTTTCAAACGTCATGACCCCATTATTCGGATCATATCCTGAACCGCATGCAGTAGGATTGTTCGCACAGTCTGGAGGAATAAAGTCGATGGTATTGGGCGTGTAATAGGCATGGTATGCCCTATCCATGGAGACCAATGGACTTCCGAATTCGCCAGAAAGCTCGGCAGTAAACGCCACAATATGCATTGTGTTCGTCGGGTTTCCAATATCAGCCTTGGAAATTCCAAAGTAAATGCTCTCGTGCTTGCATGCCATGTCCTTCTTTCCGGAGATTGTGGCTTGCACCACGCCCCAGGAGCCGTTCACGCACTGGTAGAGCGTTCTGGTCTCGACTACCGAGCCGCCGGTGGCGTTCACTATGTAATCCAGCCGGTACTCGGAACCGTTTTCGCCGAACATGAAGTTGGCGGGATTGCGGTCGTATTCCGTGATGTTCACGTCGATGTTGCAACCGCTTGAAACATTATCATCTATGTCCAGCAGGAAATAATACTTTCCAGACTCGTTCTGACTGCTTTCATAGAGGAAGTTGCAGAGAGCCAGATCATCGACGTCTCTCAGATTCATGATGAATGCCGTCGTATCCGGCGTATCCCTGATTCCGATGTCGCAGATGTCGAGCCAGCTCTTGTTCTCAAGCACGTTCTTTTCGACGTTTACCCACTGGGGCTCGTCGGCAAAGCACGGGTCGTGGAGGATGAATATCGGCTCTTCCTCACCCATTCCCGTGAACACCATGTCCTCGAACTTGGGGTCGCACAAACCTTCCGTCTCGTTGAAGAATGGTGGTTTCGAAACAAGATGCCAGGCACAACCAGTGCCGTTTGAAGGCTGGCTGTCTTCCTCGCAGGAGCCGTTGACGAGGGTTCCGTTTTCACCGCACATGCATATTTCCTCACCCCCGCCGTTCATCTCATCCCATATCCAGCAGTCCTTATCCATTCCCATCGGCCCTGTACCGTAGTAGCAGGCCGGGTCTTCAGCACAATCAGAGTCCTTGCAGTCTGCTTGCCCGTCTCCGTCTTCGTCGCCGGGTATGAAGCATACTTCCCCAACATATCCTGTGGGTGTACAGTACATCCACTGATTATCCCACTCACAACTTGCAGCAATAGTACCCTCACAAACTGAGCCAGCCCAATTGCAGAAGCCGTTGTCTATACAATCCTGTTCCAAAAGTCCCGGACACTCTTCCCCGGATTTGTTGACCATCCTCGTGTTCGTGCTTGCTGAACAGCCTGAAGGGTCAAAGCATGAAAAACATACTTCATCACAAATGGGCATGTCGGCCGGGTCGCAGTGGTAGCCCATCGGGCTCATAACGTCTTTCACCCACCGGCAGTCTGAAGAACTCTGTGTACAGGACTGGTTGTCGAAGCAGTCGAAGCAGTTGCCGTTACAGTCTCCACCATACTTGAATCCCCCGCCGTAGTCATCTCGGCAGAAGTCGTCGGGAGTGTCGACTGTGGCGTCGTACCCGAGATCCCAGACACACCTTTGTGAGGCCTGCTCGCAATCCGTCTTGTTGCACAAGTCGCACCGCTCGTTGCAAGTCATCTCCGAAAAGTCGGGGTCGCAAATCCTGTCGACCTCGAACCACTTGCACCCAGTATGTGATTCACACTCAATCTTGCTTGTGAAATCCCACTGCGGGCAGCCTGAACCCTTTCCTCCAGAGCCTTCCGGGTGGCACGCACCCTGCGTACCCTTGGGAGTCATCTCGTAAGCAAACCACATGCAGCCGCTTGCATCATCTGGGAGCATGTATGGCGTTGCGTTCTCGCACTGGCTTTCATTACACTGCTCGCACATGGCATCGCAGCTGAATTCCATGCCATCCGGCCGGCAGCCGGATACCCCGTCCATGAAGTCGAAGACCCATTGGCAGCCGTTCATTTCGCCCTGAGGGGTCCACATGCTAGCGTTCGACGCATCGCACTTAAGCTCGGTGTCGCAGAACCAGCAGTCGTCGGCACACGTCATGCCCCAACCCTGACCCACGCAGTTTCCGTAAGCCATGTCCCAGAAGCATCCGGCAAAGCTCTTGTCACAGGAGGCGGGGTCGTTACAGGCGCCGCAATCCTGTTTGCAGTCGTTTGGGGAGCACAGGGAACCATTCCTCCCCTCCACGACAAGGGTCATGTTCATGACATCGATTCCGTGGATGCTGCAGTAGACGGTGAAGTTGTGCTCGTAGTAGAAGTCTCGTATATAGCTTTCACCCGGGACCAACGTCAGGTCGAAGAAATCGGGTGGTACGAGGTCTTGCTCTAAAACGGTCGCGGTGTAATCCACCGAGTCGTTGTTGATGAACTTGACGCTGTCATAGCGGGATATGGTTACGGCGTTGGGGGTGAACTCGCCGTCTTGTAGTACGACGTCCACGACCCGGCCTTGGTTCCAGTCCCACTTGCATCCGGCGAAAGAACCCCAGCAGTCGCCGTCTGACGTGCAGGAGGCGCAGTCTGTGTTGCAGGCTACATTCCCCCCCAGCTCGAAGTTGCAGTGCTGTCCGGGATTATCCCACTCGCAGCCCACGCCACTATTGGAGCATCCGAGTTCGTTGTAACAGAGCGTACAGTCTGTCTCACAGTCCCTATTTTTACAGGATTCCGTTGTCGTGTCGTTTCCGGGGTGGTAGACCGACCACCACGTGCAGCCGTCGGCTCCTTCGTTGCGGTATTTTCCGTCGGCTTTCATGCAGTCGTCGTGGCCGTCACAGTAAGAGCATCCTAAGCTGAAACAATTGGATTGAGAGCAGGGTGGGTTGCCTTGCGGGTCCCAGCCGCATCCCATCGGGCTTGAACTGCACATCCACTCGTCTCCGCAGAAAGTGCAGTTTGTGTCGCAGGGGCCGCCGCCAGTATGACCTACGTTCTCGCATATCCCTGCTCCGTCGTTCCAGTTGCAGTCCGGATTCGGATCGCATTGAGGCTGATTGTCTATTGTCGAGCAGTCTAGTGCTTGGGGAAAGCAGGGGCTCCAGGATGAGATAGGGTCCCATCCGCAAGCGCCTTCCATGTTCTTGAATGCTGAATCGTTCGACGCGAGGCATTCAACCTCGCTTTGACACATGAAACAGTCTTGCTCGCAAGAGGTATTCATGCGGCAGTTAGAGGGGCCTGACGGATCTTCTGCGGGGACAAACCAGTTGCCTGGAGCCTGCTGGACGTCCGGGAACCAAGCGCAGAATGTTGTATTATAACAGTCTTCCACGGTCTCGCACATGTCGCACGCCCCGTTTTCGCAGGTCGGCTCCATGTGACGGTTGCACTGCTGCATTCCGAAGTCCCACCAGCAGTCTTGCTGGCTTTTCATGCAAGCGTCGCTTATGCTACAGGCAGAACAGTTTTTCGCGCAATCGCTTAAAACGCAGTCGGTGCTATTCCACTTGCATTCACCATAGAAGCCGCATAACACCCCCGTGTTTTGCGCGGAGCAGTTCACTATCGAGCCTTCAGTGCACTCCCACATGAACGGGTCCCACGTGCAGCCTGCCGTGTTCTTGCAGGAGTCGGGGTCCTGTATGTTCTCGCAGACGCCGCCACCCCATGAGGGATGGCATTCACTGTATCCGTAATCCCAGTCACAGCCAAAGTCTTGATTGCACTCCCAGTCTGTTATATAGTCGCCGCAGCCTGAACCGCCAGCCGGAACGCAACGGTAACTCTGGTCTCTGTCATCGTAAATCCAGTCGCAGTTGGAGTTGGCTAAACAGTATTCTTCTCGACCGTATGAGGCGCAACCCGTTAAATTCATGTCCTCGTCTTTAACGCATTCTCCGTATCCGAGTCCAGAGTAGTTTGCGTCATACTTGCAGCCGATTGTGTTATCACATTCGGGGTTGGCAAGTCCCTCACAGGGGTTTACGTCAAAATCACCTTCATTACAGGCCGCTGAAGAAAAATTCCACCAACATCCTTTCGGGCTTCCGCCGCACATTCCGGGGTCAGTGCATTTCGTACAGTTTATCTGGCAGTCGGGGTTCATGCCGCCGCCCATGTCGACGCCGCAGAACGTCTTGTTCACGCCTTCCCACTCCTCGTGGATCCAGATGCACTGCGGGTCGGCGATGCATCCGCTCTCGTTTTCGTCGAAGACGGAACAGTATCCCATGCCTTCGGGCCCGCAGAATGTGTCGTTTTCTCCTTTATCCACCCACTCGCAACCAGTCTCATTATCGCACCCTGCCTGGTCATCGTCGTAGAGGAAGCACTGTGGACCTCCCCCCATATTAAAACACTCTTGATCGAAATCGTCCCAGAAACACTCTGGAGCATCCATGCATTGCTGGCTGTCGCTTATGTTATGACAGTCGACTCCCGGGCCTTCCGCGTAAACGCACCGGCTTTCCTGATAGTTGTACTGGCAGTCAGGGTTGCTGTCGCAGATACCGGGGTCTGTGATGCCAGGACAGTTTGTTGGAATTGTGCTCGTAGTCGCGGGAACCGTTGTCGAGGTGGTTAGAGGAACTATTGTAGTGGTTGTTGACGTAGTCGTCTCGATGCTATCGTTACACTGGTAAAGCCAGGTGCCGTTCCGCCTGTTCCAAGCTTCCGGTCCCCAGCCGCCGTGCATGATGACGCCTGCTGCCGGACCGTAGAAGTCGATGGCGTAGTCAATGGAGCCGTTCGGGTAAGGTGGATTAGCCTGTGCGTCAATCCAGTCGGTTCCGTCCCACTCCCAAGTCTTGGTGGGGTGTGATGAGTCGTTCTCACCGCCGAATACGACGGCTACCTGACAGTTCGGGTCGTAGCCCATTGATGCATAGCCGAACGTTGGGTCGGGAGAATGCGGTGGCGTAAGCTGGCTCCAAGCCGCGCCATTGAACGTCCAGGTTTCCATGGTGAACGCGGTCAAAAGGACCATGACGCCGTTCTGCTGGTCGAAGGTCATGGTCCCGAGTGTAGCATCGGCTGGTTGGGTGCCAATGATTTGCGTCCAAGAGGCTCCGTCCCAAAGCCATGTTTCAGTGCCGCCGCCCGAGCTTCCTACGAGGACGGTCTTGTTTCGTATTGGATCGTATTTTAGGAGGGCGCCGTCCTGGCAGTTTACTGGGAGGTTTGAGAGGTTTGTCTTGTTCTGCCATGCGCCAAGGTTTATGGATTCCCAGGTCTCATTGCCGGTGTATAGTAGTATAGCTCCCCTTAGTTGGTCGAATGCGACTTCAGGGTCTCCCCCGCCGAGAGAGGTGATGTTTATGGGGTTTGACCATGAGCCGTTGAACATCCAAACTTGATAGGGGTCGCTTCCAGGAGGGTCTTGACCTATGAGCACCAACTGTTGGGCTGGTGGCAGGAAGGCCATCGAGTGATGCGCGAAAAAGGGTGACGTAGCATGCGTTATGTCAGCCCAACTGCCTTCAGCCAGTGGTTGGGTCGAATCAGCGGTCGTCGGGTTTAAGGATACGACCGTCATTAAAAACGTCAGTGTCAACAAAATCAATATTCCAGTACTGTTCTTTTCCATTATTAATTCACCTCTCCTAAAACGACAAAAATTAGAATGGTTTTGTATTCGATTATTCAAATAAAAATCACCAGATTTGTTGGAGTGGGATGGATATCATGTGCCAGCCGTATATGAATGTTGTGGTGTGGCTTTCAAAGTTCGAAAGGCCCGGCGTCTTAGTTGATGAATCGTATTCAATCCACTCTCCCACGCCGTTTTCATCCCGTCCCAACGAGCTTTCGTTTCCAATGCTTGAGTATGTGATGTTGTCGATTAGTATTGCTTGCGGGGTTTTAAGGGTTATCGAATCGT
>Ga0265594_1000685_pt1 | contig 27554 bp, 23 predicted proteins | sample saktaG_11_FD_190147 | JGI IMG/M metagenome (GOLD analysis project Ga0265594, IMG submission 190147) | Saline water microbial communities from Sakinaw Lake, British Columbia, Canada - sak_2011_5_24_80m | ecosystem: Environmental > Aquatic > Non-marine Saline and Alkaline > Saline ... | reverse complement strand
GAAGCAAACGAGCAGAAACACGGCGCCCAAGCCACGATGTTCTAGTGGTAAAGGATTAAATCTACAGGGCTATTTGTGCCCGGAAAGGAGACCCATATGTTTGTAGTTAACCAGACTTTTCCCCTGGGACAGCTTGTGATGACCAGGGGAGTAAATGACATGGTGGCTGGTGATGAGGCGTTCGCTAAGTTCATAACCGAGAGCCTCAATCGCCACGTCAAAGGCGATTGAGGAGAACTCGGCGACGAAGATAGAGCGGAGAATGACCTGAGCCTTAAAGAGGGCTTTCGTATCCTGTCCGCCTATGAGTCAGGAGAACTGCCCAAAATCTGGATAATCACCGAAGCCGACAGGTCAGCAACCACTATCCTTTTCCCCGACGAGTATTAGCCGTAATTCTATATTTTAAGGGGCTGTCTTTGCCCTGAAAGGAGGTGATATTGTGCCCATAAAGTGGAGTGCTCTGCGAGTAAGTGAGGCGATGGATATGGTGGAGGAGTTTATCAGTCAAGCTGATGAGCCATTGGACCAGGCGAAGATTGTTGCTAGAGAAGCAAGAAACATCGTTAACTTACCCCAATACCTTGACCAGCGCCTTGTCCGTCTCATTATCGATATAGAGAGGATAGACTACATCAAAAACTCTATCATTGCTGTCCGTAATGAGTTACCTGACGGGGTGGTAGAGGCAGAGAAGAAATCAGAAAGCCATGGCCGGCAACCGGTGCTGGTAAGCTAAAGCAGTTAGCGTAAACAAAAATAGGCTGGGAGTAATTCCCCAGCCTATTTTTTTATCTCACGATGATTGCGTATTGACATATGCGGGTAGTACTTGAATACGCTCAGTTCAGTCCAGAGAAACATCAGATAGCACGAAACAGGTTTCTGTTTCGAATTATTATTCAGACTTACTAGTGTGGCGAAATATCTATTTAAACTCGTTTCTGGATAATATCAATAGTACAATTGCTGCTATACCTAAGGGGGTTGGACCGATAGCACTAGAAATAGAACCAGCAAGTGCCCACCTCCACCTTCTCCTTCGTATAGCAAATGTACCACCAATAATATCTAGTGAGGAAATAATTATCGCGGGCATAACCATAAATAACAAAGACAAATCAAAGCTGAATGCTTCTGCCTTAACTGGCTCAATAATCATTGGGCCGATACCAAACAGAAACAATATACTCAGGATAATACTACCAGTAACTATACCCAGAATACCGGCAACTGTAGGCATCCAAGTCTTTTTTATGGCACCATCCATGCATACCCCCCAAGATCATTATGAATAGCATATCAAAAAATAAACAATCGTCATAACCAAGTCAATTAAGCAGAATGATGCTAGCCGAAAAACGCGGGGCTGCACTAATTGTCAGGAATGTTGGGTAACAATATAAGCATTTGTTATGCAAAAGGTTTAAGCTTAGCTAGGTCTTCTCTAAAAACCGGAAAGTGGGCAACCTTCATAAAATACCATATTCTCATCATAGCCTCGATAGACAAGTAATAAATAAATATAGATTGCCTCCCAATAGGCTCGTTCTAATTCCAAAGATACCTTTCTACTCTTCCCAATCGTCTTCCTCATCAAGCTCTATGCTTCTTCGTAAAGACTCTACAAGCCTTTTAGCAAATACATTTGCTCTGACAGAAATATCGGGATCTGCAAGCCATTTTTCAAAATCTCCAACGCGAGCTTGCCAGACAGTTTTCAGAGAACCAGTGACTACACCGGTTGATCCAACTGTACCGGCCAAGTGCGATAGAACAAGTTCATCATCTGTTCTATTCACCAGTTTTTTTGCCATCTCCAGAAAATACTGGCTGTATCCCATTTCTTTGAGAACTCGGGCTACTGCCCGAAGCTTTGTTATATCACCAGACTCCAGCCATTTATCCAGTATAGCCTGTGTAGTTGATGAATTGCCGCCTGAATAGAGCTTAAAGAGCTGAGCCCCATTGTACCTATATGCCCATTCGTCCCTAGCTGACCACTCCAAGAAAGTTCCCAGAACCTCAACTCCATGTTCGCTTGATACAACATAGTCACTTTCTCTCGATAGATCGAAGGGTACGGCTAGATATCTACCTTTACCACTATATTCCATTTGTCGATTTATCCGAGCTTCCCAGAATTCTATCCACCCTTTAACATCCAATATGAATAATCTTTTTAACATACCTTCAACGTGGTACACTTGTACTTTATTTAGGTCCTCTAACCTTATGAAATTAAATGCCAATTCTTTAAGGTCCTTCGCGCTTATATTAACTATGAACAGATCATCAAATCCCTCATGTTCTTCCAGTAGCTCAGCAACATTTTGTAGAGTGAAGTCGTTGCAACGTCCAGCAATATCCTTTAGAATCTCAACAGCCTTATCTGGGAAACGCAGTTCTAATCTTTTGATATGGTATCCAGGGCAAGTTAAATAACTATCGATGATTGGATCTTTCAGACTCACTAACTTCTCAATTTGCTTTAACTCAACCTCACCGAATTCATCACGACCCAACCATAGCAATGCTTTGCATACCTCCCTCTGGACAGTAATATCACTACGCTGAATCCAATCATTGGCAATAGACGATGCCGTTTTGTGATCAATTGTGTACAATATGCCCAGAAAGCTACTCGCGAATTCTTTTAAATGAGCATACTTCTCTGGTATTGCATCAACTGATTCAGCCAACCATTCAGGTGCCTTATCCTTGATAAGACTAACGATAATATTGATATTAATTGAGATTGCATTTACATCATCGGTACTTGCGCAGTCTATCAAACGGTCAATTTGACTCATAAGTGTTTCCAAGTCACTTGCAGCAAATCGACTTACAACATCTTGCCAGTACTCATTATGCTGCTTTTCGGCCTCTCGATAATCTATTTCCATGTCGCGTAAGTGCCCTGGCCAGGCTGTTAGGTGGGCATACATTTTGACTTCGTCGGTATAGAGTCGGTTAAAAAAATCTGGTAATGACGTAATATAGTTAAAATCATGCAATCTCTTTAGGGTTTTCCAAATAGCGTATTTTTCTTGCACAGCTTCGAGGCCAGACATCCGTTCAAATTCAGAGAGGATTTCGTGAGCTTCTTCTGTTAGCATTTGGTTTACTTCACTTTTAGGGGTCCCCTCGAGATAAGGACCAAACTCATCATCAAGATAACCGATAATACTCGGTCTAATTTTTGGTTGAGCACTCGAATAAAGTGCCTTAAAAAGCTGTAAGACCTTTCTTCTGATTGCTCGCAAGTTTTTATTGATAGCTAGAAGACCTCTGGAAAAGGTAACTTTATTTGGCTCAATGGCTGATGTCTCAGTCTCTGCCCAGGTCACAGATAGAAGCACTGATAAGCAACGGGCTATTATATCCTGTTGTACTTCTGATGGGTCGGCTTGCACCCATTTTTCTATCTCCTCCAATATGACTTCCTGCACTCGAATATTCTTCCCTGGCTGTATGGTTATTACTTCCTCAGTCAGTACACGTAAAGAATCTCCCCAAGGATCCTGATTCATCCGTGAGTGGTCTTGTTTTTCTGCTATCAAATATAGAAGAGTCAAAGTATCCCTTAGGCAACTTTCGCTGTATAACCATGTTTCACGCAAGATTTCACTTGCTCCCCGAAAGACATCATTTATAGTGAATTCCATTCTGCCCCAGCGCTTTGACATGATTTCGGCTGGGTCATATGATAAAGATTCCAACATGCTTCGAAGGATTAGCAAGGAATCTTCAGGCCTCAAGAATGCGAACTTTTTAAGCCAGTTTAGTACTGCTACACGCTGGGCATTGTTCATATCTTTGACTAACGAACGGACGTCAGTCAGTTCCTGATCGAGAACAGCCTTGGCACCTTTTCCCCCGAGTGCTTCAGCTATGGCAAGACTCTTGAAAATCTTGTCTCCGTTGTGTTCGAAGAAAGGTTTAATCACTTTCTCCGTAAAATCATAGCGATGCCCATCCGAAAAGAAAGCCTCGAACATTACGTGTTCGGCAAACAGGTCGGGAGCAACGCGGACTCCTCGCCATGTCCTCTTAAGAAGTCCAACAGAACGAACCCGCTCTATCAGTGCATCTAGTTCACCTTCGGAAACCTGAACTGTTTGGGCAAGAGATGTTCGAATATTTGGATCAGTTGGATTAAGCCCCCTCGTAGATGCAATTATCGCGAGAAGAAGATTTGCTTGCTCGGGTCTATCACTAATTGCTTTCTCTAGTACACGTGCGAAATAGGCGGATAATAACTGATATTTTGTGAGGCCGGCTAAATTACCTTTCTCTTTCCAGAATGTGGCTGCCGTTACTGCTATCAATGGGTTACCCTCAGCAACAGTTACAACGGCGTCAATAGCTTTGCCTTCACTGATGCCAAGTGCAGGAGCCTTGACAATCTGACCGATCTCTTGGTTCGTCAGTGGTTTCAGATCCAATTCTTCGCAAGGGTGCCCCAACCTTTCAAATTCTCTCTTCAACTCGTCTTTAGCCCAGGGATGTGTCGCAGCGACGACATGTAATTTATCTTTAAACTCTGGAGACATTAAAAGACTGAGTAATTGTCGTAGATTTCCAAAGTCGTGAGCATCGTCTAAGACTAGGAGACAAGTATATTTGGGATCAAGCTCCTTGAAATGAGCTTCCAAAGACTCAACCTCAGGTCGAATGAACATGACTTGAGTAGCGCTAGTTCCTTGGATTTTCTTGGCGGTCTCGATTAAGACTTTTGTCTTACCGAGACCTGGTAGACCATTGACAACGAGAACTTTATTGGTTGACTTTTGGAAACTTTCAATCTGTTCAACTTCTTTCTTTCTACCCAAGAAGATCTCCAAGTCCGGGGCAAAGTCCCTATCTATTCGTCTTTCTGCATATTCGTCAATCTCGAGAAAAGCTGGTAAACTGTCTTCATCCAGACCAAGATACTGACGTCTAATTTGAAGATAGTCAGGGTTCTCCAAGCGTGCACGCAACCATTCAACGTCATAAATTAGCAAGGGTAGGGAGTATTTCTCATTAGCAAGTTGCCTTAATCTATCAAAATCAGTCGAGATGACTTCTTGATTTGTCACGAAGGCATATTGTGCGGGATTGTGGCCTTGTTGAAACACCTTCTTAAGTTCGCGCTTGAGTTTAGATTCCCAAGATTTCTCAGTAGAGAACTGCAAAATGATTTCATCATCACTTTGAAAAAGACCACTGATAAAAGTAGGTTCAATGGCATCCCTACCACGATCTTTGGTTCCTCCGAGAGGGATAATATGGGGGTAATCACTCACCAGAAGACTGCTGCACATATCCTCGAAGGCCCTAGTATCAGTAAATTCAGCTAGTTTTGCCCTTGTAATATTAAATGACATTTTATATCATCTGCCGTAATTTCAAGTTGGCGCGGTAGCATATTCACCAAGTGTAAACGTTTTCTTTACACCTTTTATAATTCTCATCCAGCACCGGCTGTAGCAAAACGATTGCAGTAATCCTCCTTGCCATATTCATGACTTCTCTGGCTTCATCTGTGGTAAGCGGGCGTTTAATTAAATCAGCTTCCCGATAGGATAGCCACTTTTTTATAACCTGGTAACCGCCGATGGTGTAGTCCCACACCTTCGTAGGAATGTTCTTCCAATAAGCAACCTCATTGAGATAAATATCGAAGGTACGTTCACCCAGCAAGTCAAGCGCCTGTTCGGGTGAAATTCCTAATTGCTCGGCGCCGCTGACGATTGACTGCTTTTCTTCTGCTGTATAGTCTCGTTCTATAATCTTCCCCTTGCCAGGCATAACCACTCCATTTTGTCCGGTGTGCCCCCACCCCACTGTGACGGCAAGCTCTTTTGGCAACTGTAACTCTCCGCCACCTTCCCTCGTGATAATAGCGATACCTTGTATCTCCGATCTAACGGGTGACGCTGTCACCCCGGGTACCTGTTTTTCCGTATCCAGTAGAGCTGATATTTTCTCTCCTAACTCTGCTGAAGCTTCCAGGTGTTCTTTTTTCTCGGGGAGGGGAATACGTGGCCAGTCTTTGCGAATGCCATCAACGTTTTGGCTGAGATAAGCTAGTGAGTAACCGATGCTAAGGGCATGCATCCATATGAGACTTGCGGCGTGGACATCAGAATCTGGGTTATCTATACCAAGAGAAGCTAGATAGCTACGTGCAGACGGGGAAAGGTTAGCAGTAGCCTTAGTTTCTTCTTCCGGCTGAATAAGATGAGCCTGTTCTTTTGGCTTCTTGGAATCTTTCACAATATTGGGGTATAAGAATAATGGGAAAGCCCCAGGGTTACGGTTGATGGTCTGCTTATCATAAAGCGTGTTTGCGACGTAAACTGGCACACCTTCCGGCGTTGCCGCAGTGTTCATTCGGCTTATCAGAAACTTATTCTTATGTTGATATTGAGCATAAAGAGTCGGCCGTGGTCTATTCCATAGTGAGCTATAGGTGCTGTAGTAACACCAACGCTGGTCATATGGTCGCACGACGTAAAGAACTAAACGTTGAGAGCTAAATTTTTCAGCAAGTATAATCTTGTCCCGTATATTCTTTGCGTCAAATCCTGACGCATCCTCAGTAAGACCAGTTTTAAGGCTCTTGAGTGAGTCCCAGTCTGTATTCTGGTCAAAATATTTCTCCATCCTGAGTTTTAGCTGGCTTTTTTCGATATTAATCAAAGCTCCCCCTCTGCATTCCTCCAATCCAACGAACATCTCCTCAAACACATCGATTAATCGTGGCCAACCCAAATAATCTATTGAAACATCTGAAGGGCGTAATGAGTAGCGATTATCCTGAACCGGTTGTAGAGACTGGTAATCGTTATTGATATTAGGGACATTCAAAGAGTTAAGCAGGTCAGCACGCTTAGTGCTACCCCAAAACTGACGAGATCTTACAAGCGGTTTGTCCTCTCTTTCTTTCTTCCGTACCAGCAGTGAGACGGCAGTCCCCACCCGGATACCAGCTTTATTATACTCTGTCGAGAATACGCTCGGATCTGGCTTACCGTCGGGGGTACGTTTCCCGGTCTCACGACTGTCACCATTCATGTTGTCAAGCCACAGCCGGTCAAACTCGCCGAGAAAACGCTCGCGCATTACAACGTAAGATGGGTCGGCCAGATATGAGAAGTTAGATATCAGGCATACCACCCCACGGCCGGTCTGCTCGGCAATGCGCCGCTCTGCCATACGGAAGAAGCGTACGTACAGGTCATCAAGGTTGAACTTCTTGATACCCCACTTCTTGATAAGCCCTTCCTTGTACGGAGCTACCGAATCTTTTTCCTCCTTCGTGGTGGCAGTACCGGCGAAGGCGTTGTAGGGCGGATTACCGAGGATAACCAGAATTGGCGTCTGCTGCTTCACTTTGCGGGCATCTGCCTGCTCTTCAAGCAGTTGTGGGAAGCCAGTCAGCATGGCCTGAAATGCCTTTTCTTTCTCCGGGTCAAGCGGCTCCCAGCCGGTTAGAGCATTGGTTAGGTAGACCCCCGCGCGTTCATGGCTAGTATCTGAAAGAGGCACTCCCATATTTTGGAGCAGCAGCCCTAATTGCATGTGTGATACTATAAATGGTGCCGCCAATATTTCAAAGCCAAATACTCTTTGCAATGCAGCCTTTTTAAGGTCACTAGCCAATAATGCGTCTGCACCTTTCGCTTTAAGTGTCTGGTGAATATGCCTCAATACCTCTACCAGATAGGAGCCAGTGCCGCAGCAAGGGTCAAGGACAAATACATTCGAGTCAGCTAATCCATCAGGGATATCGAGTTCTTCTTTAAGAACCGTATCAACCCGGGAAACCATGTACTGTACGATTTCGGGTGGCGTGTACCAGACACCAAGCTCTTTCCTCAACTCCGGGTCAAATGCTTCAAGGAACGGCTCGTAGAAATACTGGACTGCTTTACCCTCTTCGAAGGCGCTGAAGAAAGAGGCTCTATCAACCCGGTTGAGTGTAGATGATGCCCAGTCAAGCGTATCTTCAAGCTCAAGCGGACCCACATGAGCTGGCGTTACAATCTGCCCAAATAATGCTTGCATAACTGGCACTTTGAGTTCCCAAAGGGCGTCATGCCAGCTAAAAATGTCCGGTGCCGTATAGCTACGCTTCTTACTCCACAATACCCATGCTGAGAATAAGCCATAGAATATAGTCTGTACCAGAGTGGAACGGAAGAAATGCTCGCCTTTATCGCCTTCAAACTTCAGGCCAAGGGCGGCTTCTAAAGCAGAGCGAACACTTTCCATGATGGGTATGTCTTTACCCTCGATACGAGCGTTGGCCGTGCGGGCATAGGAGGCAAGGAACCAAGCCAAATCTCTCGGAGAGGATACCGGTGCAGCCTGGAGCATGGTACGCCGCAGGTACTCAATGAACGTCTCTCCAAACTCCAGGGCAAATTTTCTCGGGTGAGCCGCCTTCATCCAAAAATCAGCTTCTGACGTAGCAAGTCGGTAGGATTCAAGTTTGACCGGATTCCCATCCTTGTCCTTGCCGACTAACACAAAATCGCGATAATTGGTTACCATGACGAGCTGGTACTTTTTCCAGTACTTTGATACCTGCTCGCCCTCTGCAGTAACCCAGGTATCATCGCTGGTCGGTTTTATCTCAATAACGCCACGCGCTGGTACCTGCCCAAGTAGTGGCGTTTGTTCGCTGCCCTGATCCCACTGCTCTTTGGTGAAAAGGCCGCCATCTGGGTGACCAGCGCCGCGATTAATAAGCTGGATGATACATTTGACTTGTGGCTTTAAGCCCTTGCCGATGCTGTTTAGGAGATTTGCCAGGCTTCCATAATAAGACTCTTCCTTAACACCGCCGCCAGTTTGATGGATATCCCGGAGGTCTTTGAAATATGCTTCGGCAAATTGCATGTCCTCTTTCATAAAGCTCCCTCATCCTTTTCATGGTCTTGGCGGTCAAGCTCGTTCTTGATTGCTATAGCCACCCAATCCTGAAGGGTAGTATCGTTCTCAGCAGCACGAATGCGAAGTCTCTTGTGTAAATCTTCCGTCAGGCGAATGTGTATCATACGATTATTTGGCTTGCTCTTGTTGAGTCTATTCATTATTCCTCGCTTGGCAGTTGTTCCTTATTTGCTACAAATATAGCTGAGATATTGCTATAAGTCAAGATAAGGTTTAAAATAGCGTATCCGACAATGACTTGCACTGGGAGGCGTAAAATGACAATAAGTCTAACATTCTACGGCGGTATCGGTGAGATTGGCGGCAATAAGATTCTATTGGAAGCAGGTAATAACCGAATATTCTTGGACTTTGGTACTTCATTCTCGCGAGAAGATGAGTATTTTGAGTTTCCTTTATTACGCCCTTCATGTATAGAGGATCTCTTTAAAACCGGCATATTGCCAAGGCTTTGTGGCCTATATAAAAATGCTGGTTTATCGGTAGGTTATGCGGATGATGGTACACCCTCCTTATGTGGAGACGAAGAGACTTGCGGAATCGATGGTGTATTGCTATCACATGCACACGTTGACCACTATGGTTACCTCGGCATGCTCCGTCCGGATATTCCCATATACCTCTCCCCAATAAGCAGAAAAATAATCGAACTCAAGAATGATATAAGAGAAGACTGGCAGACACGGGTGAACTTGGATGCTCTGGTTCCGGTTGAAAAAGCAAAGGATTTTGATATTGGAAATATAAATATCACACGCTATGATGTTGACCATTCCGTTCTTGGAGCCAGTGCCTTTATTGTTAGAGTTGAGGATAAAACGATTGCTTACACGGGAGACATGCGGTTTCACGGTAATGCCATTACCGATAGTGAGGAGTTTCTCTTAGCCTGTAAGAGTACCGCAATAGATATATTACTCTGCGAAGGAACGAGACTAGGGCCACCGTCTGAAGATGAAGAGGAAGTCGAAAGTCATGCCTTGGGCAGTGAATCAGAGGTAGAGCAGAAATGCCGGAATACCTTCTCAAATGAAGATGGGTTGATTATTTATGACGCCTCACCTGCGGACATGAACCGTATGAGATTAGTAAGTAAAGTGGCAAAGGAATGTGGACGCATACTGGTTTTAGATTCAAAGAAAGCATATCTATCGCTCTATATGAATCATCCTGAAGTTCTCTACCCTGGACTGCCAGCAACAGGCGAGTTTAGAGTTGCCCTCTCTCGCCTTAAACTCAATGCTTCAAGATACGGGAAGTTCGGTTTACCGCAGGACTTATACGCAGAAAGCTATACTGACTATCGTCAGGCTCACGAAGGGAAGCTATTAGTGGCTCAACGGGATAAGCAAAAGGACAACCCTGAATTGATTTGCTTGCCAGATGACATTTTTATCTGGGGGCCACTAAGAGAGGAAATCTTACGAGAGCCTGGACGCTACCTCCTTTATACGTCTAGCGGTGCACACACGCTTCTTCACTTTCTCCCTTCTGATGGCAGGATTGTACCTGGCACCTATGTTTACGGTAAAGCGGAACCTTTTAAAGAAGAAATGGAGCTGTCTTTTAAACGTTTGTTAAAGTGGATTGAGCTATGTGGACTAAAACTAGAATACGCACATACTTCCGGCCATATGTACTCCAGAGATATTGAGCGTTTAGTCTCTGAGATTAACCCCACAGTTACTGTACCAATTCATACGGAGCATCCTGAGTTATTCACTCAATGGTCGAGGGATGTACGTATACCTCATATCGGAGAGATTTTAGAACTATAGGAGAGATCGAAAAACATTCCGTCACATTGTGCAGTCGGGAAATGGCCCCATTTTTTGCTATTGACAAAATTAGTGGTCTGTAGTAGCATTAATGTAGAGGTGGGTAATTCCTATTGAGTGTGCTTTTTAGCATAAGTTGCATGTTTTGCAATCGCTAAGTAGGCGCCACCCAAAAAAGACCGCGGAAGCGGTTTTTTTTATTTGAAGAAAAACGGCTTAAAATGTTTAATTTTCCCACTTATGATATTATAAAATCTGTCATCTTGGAATTCATATTTCCTAAATATGGCCCACGAAACGAAATCTACGGCACTTATTCCCGCGATAACATTTGAATTCCCATGAACAATATTAAAAGGGAAATTTGAGCCTCTCTTTATTAAAGCCTGCGTCTTTATATATCCATCAAAATGTTGTTCATCATGTGTCTGTTTATTGGTTTCATCAACGTACAAATTGACATCAGAATATTGAAGTACCCTGTCTATGAGTACTTGTCCAGAAAAGTAGTTTAACAGAATTCCATTAGGTAGCGTCCTGAGGTTAGAGTTTATTTTACTTTTCAGAATAACCATTGCATCTATCTCAATATCACAGTTTGTAATTCTTCTCAGTATATCCAGTATTGGTACTTCTGGTGTCGCTTTATATGTATATCCCTGAGGTACTCTTCTGTCAGTACCTGCTACGAAAAGATTATGAGCCTTTATTTCATACCCCTTTGGCCACCCAACTTTGATGAGTTTGCCTTTAAACTTTCGAATAACGTTACCAACATGCTTACTGTTATTAGGGCAAAGTAAAGCAATGCCAAAATATTTACTACTTCCACTTTGGAATCCTAGACACCCTGATTCGTCTTGGTATATATTCATTGACTGAAATTATAGCATTAATACTACTATTTAAGGGAAAGTATGACAATATAAAATCTTTTCGCATGGAAAGGCACTCATTGAATAATAAAGGTGCGCTAAACTTCACGCCTGAAGGTTGGGCATAGGGAATCATGTACTCAAAGAACCCTTATATATCTGAATTACCAAAACGTCATTTTAGTTGAAGCCAAGTCTTTATGGATACGACAACATAGCTCACCTGATAAACAACTTAACTGGTGCCATAATACATTCGGATAGAGAAACGACCTTTTGTTATGTTACAATCAATTCCGCATGAATTATTCGAAAAGCCTTCTACTCTATCAAGACATACCTGCGTATGGGCTCCTTTTAAAGCTACTTGTTGTGATAATGCCAGTAGCGTTGCTGGTTGTGAGCATTTATTTGTTCTCAACAGGGAACAGTGATGATGGCCTGGCATTACTGATTGAGACAATCATTATTGGCTTCATTTTTTGGGTCGTATTCCCCCGCAGGTATCAGGTTTACGAAGACCATTTACGTATCGTGCTAGGTGGAACATTTTCAGTCAAAGTCGGATTTAATAAGATAAAGACGATAGAAGTCACGAGCAGGCAAACTTTGAGCGTTAATTTTGTCACTAAGTTAACGAAGAATTATGTTGGAATTACTAAAAAGAGAGGGCTAAGTATAGCCATTACACCGGCAGACAATGATTCGTTCGTCGAAAATGCCAACCAGGCGTTGAGCCGATGGTTAGAGACAAGTTTTGGGAATGAATCTGACACAATAGCAACTCTGTAGCATTAAAGGTTTCCAGTGTGGTAAATTGGTCGTTAGTCACAATTCATCTTTTTGTGACGTGAAAAGCAGCTCTAACTCGAGGCCCAAAATAGCTAACAAAAAGCTAACGGATAAAACGAAACGTTCTATGGTTAATTAATATATCACGCTCAAAACCAGATTTCCTCGGTTGGTACATTAGTTCTAATTTGAGTGTAACACCTCATCGTGATACACTGGCATACAGATTCCTAAACCGCGTGCCCGGGTTCGAGTCCCGGCAGGGGTACCAGAGTAATTATATTATTCGGCTAGGGAAGGAGGAAAGTTTATCGGCATTCACAGTGATATGGTGTTATGCTATCGAAAGACAAAAAGTATGCTTTAATACTGCTCACGCCTGCCTTTGCCTTAGTTATCTTTCTCTTCATCTATCCTCTGGGTCACAGCTTTTACCTTAGTTTCCTCAATTATAACCTTATATCGGGTGATCAGAGTTTTGTTGGCCTCAAAAATTACATCCGACTTTTTGGTGCCCCCGATTTTCTCTGGTCCATTGCGCGTAATTTATTTTACACCGCTTTTGTGGTCACCTTTAATTTCATCATAGGCTTTGCCTCTCTAGAGAAATAATTGCTAAACAGCTTATGTAATAGTTTGGATAAATGTGATAAAATAATTTATTAAAGGAGTGTAGCTCAGTTGGAAGAGCAGCGGTCTCCAAAACCGCAGGGCGGGGGTTCGAGTCCTCCCACTCCTGCCAAATTTTAGCTTCAAGAAGGCTCAAATTTCCTCGCTGGCCGCATCTCTTCAGGGTCTATTACCGACATTTTCCATTAGCTCAGGCTCCAGTACCTCTGAATGCCCTAATGCTTCACTAACTATCTTAGGATGGATACCAGCCAGTAGCATTAAACTAGCAAAGGTATGCCTCAGGTCATGGAAGCGAGTGCCAGTGAGCCCAGCCCTGCGGGCAATCCTGGCGAAGTTATGGGTAAGAGTGCCTGGGTCCATAGGGCTGCTTTTCAGGACCTGGCACGGGAAAGTGTCAAACAATGTGCTTGGGCTAGGCAATATTTCGCTGAGCAAATGAGACTGGGGCACAAACCTTCCAAGGCATACCGAGCTCTAGCAAACCGGTGGGCAGCGATTGTCTGGAAAATGCTTCAGGAAAGAGAGCTCTTCAATCAATCCCGCTTAGACAAGAGCCAGATTAAAGCACTATCAGCTGTCTAGATTCCTGCGCTCCATTCGCAAGCCAGTAAAATCTGTACTAGGGGGGATTGACAAAGGGAGTCCTTTTTTTATCTACTTTCAGGATGATATTTCCTTCTATGCTCTCTAAGGAACTTCTCGGTCTCTAACCACTCCAGCATCACATCAAGCCTCATGCCCAGCCTTTCATATGGAGTTATAAAATCTTCAAGGCCGTGAAAGTTCTCCTCTTTAATACTCTTTATTGCACGGTCAATCGTCTTGTCACACTCCACTTTTCAATCCTACGCCTCACCCCATCAGCAACCACCCTCGGGTCAAGTTCCATCAAAGCGTTCTCAAATCTTTTCCCAGATAGCCTCCACAAAAGCCTAAGTAACAATGCACTAAAACTGATTTTCATCACTTAGCTACTTCTATTAGGTATTCTACCACAAAGAGAGGCTTCGCCTCTCTTATCCCCTTTATCCCCCCTTCCCCTTATCAAGGGGAAGGGGTTGTTTATCTACCTCACCTGTCCCCCTCTCCTTTGAAGGAGAGGGTATGAAACTGGACCTGAAAACCACCTGCTGACAGGTGGGATGCCACTTGCCCAATTACGGCTGAGGCTACCCACACGGGAGGGGGAGGTTTCAGAGGGACATTAAGCCCCTAGCCCCAGTTTCCCCTGGCAGAGCCCGCCAGTTACTGTTCCAATAAACCCTCGGTTGCTGTGATATTCTCCCTCAAAGTGAATTTCTACAAAGCCTTATTTTAGCCTAAAACCATATTTATAGGGGTCATCTTCGTCCATCACAAAAGTATGCATTCCGGTGACAAAAGCACGTCCGGTTACCTCTGGAATAATAGCCTTGATGCTGCCAACGCTAACTTCTTTAACAGCTTTTGCGTGAAAACGTGAGCCAATAATGCTTTCGGTGACGAGTGTCTCCCCCAAGCGCAGCTTCCCTTTAGCATAGTGGGTAGCTACCCTTGAACTTGTCCCTGAACCGCATGGTGACCTATCTATACAATTATTACCTAGCATCAATATGTTCTTGACAGTATCTCTTGCTTCTGCCTCTGGGTTAGTAACTTTGTCACTTATCAAAATCGCACTAAGCCCTTTGATATAATCCTTCTCAGGGTGCTGAATCTGCACCTGCTTATTGATAGATTCGATGATTTCCTCAAAAAGCCCAGAAGTATAAACCCCTTTGATGCTAGCCACATCACTTTTAATTCCCAAATCTTTCGCTTCTATGATAGCGTAAAAGTTTCCCCCAAATGCGATGTCAACTGGCAATTCACCTAGGCGAGGAACTTTGATCACCCCTGACTTATATAGAAATGAAGGCACATTTTGCAGCGTGCCACTCCGCACTTTGCCGTTTTCAACACTCACCCTGACACGAATCAACCCAGCTGGCACATCTATGGCAACCTCAGTCTCAGGTTCTCTTGTCTCGACAATTCCTATCTCAACGGCGAGGGTTGCGGCTCCTATTGAGCCGTGCCCGCACATATCACGGAATCCCCCTGCCGACAAAAAGATAAGGCCAAAGGCCGCTCCATCTGTAACTGGAGGTGTCATTATACAAGCCCACATGTCAGTATGGCCCCGAGGCTCATTGAGTATCGCTGTCGCCAAATGATTAAGATTCTGCCGGGCAAAATCTCTTTTCTCTGGCATTGTCTTTCCTGGGATATTAGGAATTCCCCCGGTTACTATCCTAACAGGCATTCCCGCCGTGTGGAGGTCAACCGTCGTTAGCATTTTGTGAAATCTCATAACAATGTTCTCCTTTCCCTATTTCTTTAGAACATCGTAAGTGAACAAAACCATTAACCCTCTTTACTGTTTCTTACCTTTAGCAGCAGCCGCAATCGCCTCCACGTGTTTAAGGCTTGTTCCACAACAGCCACCTACAATTGATGCCCCGGCGGCAATCCAGCCTGGAACCTCTTTAGCCATCTCCTCAGGGGTAATCGGCTGGACTACCTTACCGTTAATTAACTGGGCTAAGCCAGCATCAGGCTTTATTGATAGTGGTTTATCACAAGCCTCCCTCATTTCCTTAACAACGGTAAGTGCATCTCCTATAGGACTGATGCCACCGCAGACAGCACCTATAACATCAGCCCCAGCCTCGTGAAGCCTTGCTGATGCTGTCTTGACATCGACACCCATGAGTGTTCTAATTCCCTTCTTTGTAGGATAAAAAAGGTTTCGGGCCATCACAGGCAGGTCGCAGTGATCCTTTATTGCTTTGATGGCGATTGCTATCTGTTCTGTATCGTTCTCGTTAAGCACGAATAGGTCAACTCCAGCCTCTAACGAGGGGATTATCTGTTCCACGAAGCTTTCGTAGAGTTTATCAACGGTCATATCACCCACAGGCTCTAAGAAAACACCGGTCATGCCCAGGTGCCCAGCTAGATAGCAATTCTTCGGGGTAACCTCTCTAGCGAGCTGCGTTTGCCTAAGGGTTAATTCGTAGACCTTATCCTCTAAACCAAACTCCTTTAACCTATATCTACCATTACCCTGAGCCCCCGCTGCTCCAATATCGCTTCCAGCTGCGTATGTTGCTTTGAGGATACTTTGAAACTCTTTGGGGTGGTTAACAATCCAGTCAGCCAAGTGCCCATCTAAATTACGTCCCACCTCTTGTTCCAATAATGTGTGTATTGGTCCATAAGTAACCAATATCTCGCCGTCTCTTAGCCTTTTTAGAAAGTCTGTTGCCATTTTTTATTCTCTCTCCCTTCTCATACGCTTATCTAACCCAGTTTCAGGTTAAACCCAGAAGCTCTTTTGCTTTATCCACTGCGGAGCCGGCATCTGGAGCATACCCATCAGCACCAATAAAGTCAGCGTATTCCTGAGTTACAATACATCCTCCAATCATTGTCTTTACTCGCTCTTTCAAGCCGGCTTCCTCTAGAGCCTCCATAACAAATTTCATATTTTGCATGGTGGTAGTAAGAAGAGCAGACATGCCAATTATCTGGGCACCGTCTAGGGCAGCATCAACAAACTTCTGGGGAGGAGTATTCACTCCCAGGTCTGTGACTTCAAAACCAGAACCTCTCAGCACCACCATCACAAGATTCTTGCCTATACTGTGTACATCTCCGGCTACTGTCCCCAATGCTATCTTCCCTTTCACCTTTTGCCCACCACTCTTCAATAACAATGGCTCCAATACCTGCATCCCTGCATCCATAGCCTGTGCAGCCAACATTACTTCAGGAAGAAATATCTCATTTTCTTTGAATAGTTTACCCACCACAGTCATGCCGCCAATCAGCCCTTTATCAAGCACATCGCCTGCACTTACTCCCTCACCCAGAGCTACTTGGGTCAACTCTCTTACCTTGGAAACCTGACCCTCTTTCAGGTTTTCTACTATTGCTTCTAATGTGTCCATTCCTTCTCCTTCTTTCGTTCCTTCTGGGAAGACAGCAATCGTGCCCACACGGGAGGGAGGAATTGAGGGGAAACCAACCCCCAGCCTCAGTTTCCCCTGGCAGAGCCCGCCACTCTAGTTATATCTTTATTCCCTCTTCGGATATGCATGCTCAAGGCCTACCTGTTTAAACCAAGTTCCTTCTACTTTCTTGAGTTCTTTGACCAAATCCTCAGACAGCGGCTTTGGTTTATAAGTTTTTAATATTTTGAGGGTTTTTTCGTTTAACAGTTCCTCACAATTCTTTACACCTTCGCCTTTTACCAAGCTACGGTCAAAGACCGTTGGTACCCAAAATTTACGAAAATGCTTCAATGTGTGAGCCTGGGAAAGATAGTCCCCTCTCGGTCCCACACGCTCAATAAGGTCAAGGGGAAGGGTTTCATCATTGATTTCCAAACCACCCATCATAACCTTAACCATCTCAACAACCTCATCGGTAAGGACTATGAGCTCGGGGAATACCATCCTCGCATGGTATGCCAGACCCACATCATGAACGAGGTCAGCCCCTGATAACATCGTCATAAGAATTTGATAGGTGATTTCTATCCCTATCTGAGCACCAATTATATCAGCGTCTGTGCACCCGGCGGTGCCGAACATAGGAAGCTTGTAGTAATGACTCATCTCGGTTAGTCCTGCAACAATAAGGCTCATTTCCGGAGCACCGTAGGAGAAAATTGTCGTCTTCATGTCCATAATACTGGGCAAGGAGCCAAAAATAACAGGTGTTCCAGGCCTCTTAAGCTGCAGAACAACCAGTGCGCTTAAGCATTCAGCACTCCCAATAACTAATGCCCCGGGAAGGGTAGCCGGGGTAGTGGCACCAGCCATCGGCATACTATATACAATATTGGGGATTCCCTTCTCGGCGCATAGAAGGCTCTTCTCCATGGCATCTTTCCCCTGTATCAGTGGACTAACTGGCTCAGATGCCCCAATAAAAAATGGCTTGGCCTGCAACTCTTTCTCCCCCCCGGCAACCATAGAACAAACCTTCAGCACTTCTCTAAGGCTTGAGACACCATTGAGGCAGCAGGCTACTGGCTTTGAGCTATTAAGTACTACCTGGAGAAGAGACACCTTATCAGCAATAGCCCCCGGTAGGCTTGAATAAGCCCCAGTTGTATATGACCATGTGATGTTAGGCAAGGCATCAATTAATCGTGCTGTATCGGCAACATCCTCGACATAACATGGCCTTCGCTGTCGTGTATAAGGGTCCAGGTAATCTGGAGAATCAGGCATTGCTCCAAAATACGACCCGGTCATTCCATCTAGAACCATCGCTGGTTCACCTTCCCGTGTGTATAGGGTAATAGTTTTGGGAGTAGTTCTCAGGGCTTGTTCAACCAGATAGGAAGGAATTTTTACCCTTTGGGGGTCAGATACATCAGCGCCAGCCTCACCTAGTATATTGATTGCTTCCTGGCAATCAAAAGCAACGCCTGTCTTTTCCAGAACCTGAAGAGTGGCGAGGTGCAGTTCTTCCTTTTGCCTATCTGATAAAAGGCGAAATTGTGGACTGGTAAAATGAATATAATTACTGCGCATGAATACCTCCTTTACGAACTCGTGATTGCCCTTTTCACCCACTCAACAGCAGAACTCGCTTCTGGAGCATAGCCATCGGCTCCTATTGATTTGGCAAACTCCTCAGTGATAGCTGCACCACCAACAATGACTTTCACTTTATCACGTAATCCTCTCTCTTTCAGGACATCAATGGTGTTTCCCATGTTGAGCATTGTCGTTGTCAGTAAGGCAGACATGCCAAGAATATCGGGTTTATGCTCTTCTATTGCTTGGGCAAATACATCAGGCTTAACATCCACTCCAAGGTCTATAACCTCAAACCCATTTCCCTCAAGGAGAAAACAAACTATTTTCCTCCCTATATTATGTATATCTCCTTCCACAGTACCCATAACAATCGTTCCCCTCCCTTTCTGCCCCGCTTTAGCTAATAATGGCCTTAGGATGTTAAGCCCCTTATGCATAGCCTCAGCGGACGCCATAACTTCGGGGAGAAACATCTCTCCCGAGCCAAAACGCTTGCCTACAATCTCCATTCCAGCAATGAGCCCGTTTACCAGAATGCCTCGGGCATCAGCTCCTTCCCCCAGCGCCCGGCTAACCTGGGATTCAACTGCTTCCACATCTCCTTCCATAACAGCCTCATTTAAAATACTATATGTTACCATTTATAATTATCTCCTTTCCTTAGCCTGATGCTAGGGTAATTTAGCAATGATATAACCCTTATATAGCTTCGTCAATACCTAGTTTAAACCTCCCTGCCTACCTTGCTTCCCTCATATATGGCAGTTTCTATCCGCCGAGAGGCTACACAATCTCCTATGGCGTGAAGCTCCTTAACCTTACCTCTAAGCGATTTATAAATCTGGTTATCGGCAACAGCTGGCATAGCATGCACCACCGTGTCTATATCCTCGATTTTACCCTCCTTAAAGGTGAACGTATTGTAGATAATGACTTCCCTATCTGAAATCGACCTAACCCAGGTGGAGGGCATTAGAATAACTCCTTTGTCTAACAGGCTACGGTATACCATGGGTCTTGTGACTAGGTCAATGTTTTCTCCTACCTGGTACCCCTTATCCAGGATGTAAACCTGTTTCCCCTGTTCTGCCAGGAATTCAGCAGTGCTACAGCCAACTGTATCCCCTGTCCCATCCAGGACAACAACCCTTTGACCTACACTAACCTTACCTAGCAAAACACTTCGTTCATCTACCAGGTGCTGGTCGGTAGCGCCGGGTATAGATAGGTGAGGCGGGATGGAGCCAGTGGCAACAACAACCGCATCCGGGTTTTCCTTGACCACCAATTCCGGCGTAACCTCAGTATTAAGGTGTATGTCAACACCGAGCTTTTGAACCTGAAGGCTGAGCCAGCGGGTAATACCGGCTAACTCCTGACGAGTGGGGGCTTTTGAGGCAATGAGAACCTGCCCCCCAAGTTCACCGGTCTTCTCATAGAGTGTAACCGTATGCCCTCGAAGAGTAGCCACCCGAGCCGCCTCCAACCCAGAGGGACCTCCACCGATAACCATGACCTTCTTCTTTACCGAGGCTGGCTTCAGCTCTGCCCATTCCTTTTCACGCCCAACGACCGGATTCTGCACGCAGCTCACAGGCTGGTCTGCCTCAACTCTTGAGATGCAACCCTCAGCAGCGCCAACACACTGGCGGATATCCTCCAGTTGCCCGGCCTTGGCCTTATTCGGCAGATAGGGGTCAGCAATAAGAGCCCGGCACATGCCCACCATGTCAGCGTGACCATCAGCCAGGATTTTTTCTGCTTGGACGGGGTCGTTAATACGACCTCCAGCCACGACCGGGATGGTTACCACTTCCCTAATGGCTGCCGCCAGAGGCACATAGGCTCCAAGTGGTACATACATAGGGGCAAGCTCCATAGCCCTTGAGAGCCAGTTACCAACATTTCCGAAAAAAACATCAATCCAGTCTACCTGACCACTTTTGTCTAGCAGGATGGCAACAGCTTTGGCATCATCAATGGTTACACCACCCTCCATAAACTCGTCCCCACATATGCGAACCCCTAGTGCCATATCTCGTCCTATATTCTTACGAATCTCGTCAATGACCATGAACAGGGGGCGAAGGCGATTTTCCATCGGTCCTGAGAATTCGTCGGTGCGGGTGTTAAACAGGGGCGAATAGAACTCCATCAGAAGATGGCCAGCCGCGGCGAGGATAATAACACCATCGCACCCCCCAGCCTTGCACCTCGCTGCTGCCAAGCCGAATAGCTTGGCCATCCTTTCCACCCCTTCTCGGTCTATCTCTAACGGCGCTTCTCTGGTAATGTCGCCTGGAACCGTTGAAGCAGCCATCACGGGAGCAGCTTCAGGGTAAAGTCGGGTCGGCCACAGATTCGCCCTGTGGCTAAGCTCTACCACAAACTTCGCCCCATGCTCATGAACGGCATCAGAAATCTTCCGGTACCACGGGATGATGCTATCGTCGATATTGGCGATAAGCCCCCGGAAGGCCACAGAAACGTATCTGGGGTCAATCTCAGTAATCCCGGTACACAGCATGGCAGCGCCACCCTTAGCCCTTTCTACCTGATAGTAGAGATAGCGCTCGTCTCCCTCCAGTGAGGTACCGTGAGGTAGACTCACAATACGGTTTCGTAGCCTCATCGGACCAACATCTATAGGGGTAAATAAATACCTAAAGCCCGTTACCATTTTACATCTTCCTTCAAATTTTGAAGCTTGCTACTTGAGTCCGAAGGCTACCTCGGGAAGCCATAAGGCGGCTAGCTGAGGGAAAAACAACGCTAAGACACAAGCCAACTGAAGCGGTATAACTAGAGCCTATGTCTAGCCGCATATATCCCTTTCCTAGATTATGAATACCTTGTGCTAACCCTACTACATAAAACCGGCAAAGGGGCGCCGTACTACAGCATTGTAGACCCAATTTATCATGGTAGTAAAGTCAAAGACCGGCAGCCTAACTGCTTCTTGAATAGCCCAGGCATAAGTTGGAAAGAGGCTGCACTCGGCCAGGATTGCACCAATGTCCGGGTTCTCACTGACCATTTTCTTTACAAGTCCAACTAATTCCTGCTCAAGCTTGGCGGGGTTGTTATGCCCTATGCCCTGAAGAATCTTCTGCATCTCAGGCAGGTCCTCGGCGCCAGCAATAACAATGGTGGATAGGTCATTAACCCCGCAATTCTTAAGGGCAGGGGCAGATGATAAAACACGACCGTTAGCACAGATAATACCTACCTTCTGATGAGGCTTGAGCGCACGGCTTATCATTGGCACCTGCATAAGACTGGAGAAGAAACAAGGAACATTTAGTGCCGCAGTAACCTCTGGCAAATAATTAGCGAAATAACCGCAGGCACCTATAATTGCTCGACAACCCTGTTGCTCCAATTCCTTTCCTGCCTCGATGAGCTGTTCTAAAACAAGGGGGTCAACCTTAGGAGATACTACCCGTTCTACAGAGGCTGCCTCTATGGCTTTAAAATGCACCGGGAAATCAAAGGTAGTCGCATTTTCTACGCTGCCTGGAAGCAGGATATACCCGGCCTGACCAAATAGGATAATCCCGATGGCAACGCCTCCTAATACCTGCCCTTTCGGTATAAAAACCTCTTCTTGCCCATAACCAGATGTATAAGTGTACATAATGTATTCCTCCCTTTTTTCTATTTTTTAAACAACCTTCTTAATCCCACCTCTAAATAAAGATATTTAACATCCCTTATTAAACACGCTCAATACTCCTCAGGGCGCCATAAGAACCTTTGAACCTAGGATTAGCTCAGGTAGCCATAGGGACAGCGGCGGGAAGTAAGTGGTGACCAGAACGAGCGGCAGGTATACAAAGACTACTATCAGCATTGACGTCTTAAACATCTCGCCGAAGGTAACTCCTCCGACGCGTTGTCCGATATAAATTAGCGGTGCCATAGGTGGCGTGAAACACCCCATGGTTATATTTGTACATACAATAGCGGCAAAATGCACCGGGTTAATGCCTATTTGCTGGATTATCGGGAACAGTAGAGTTGTTCCTATAACCAGAGAGCTAAGGTCATCCAAAAACATTCCGAGAAAAATCAAAACGGCATTGCACATAAGTAATATCACATATTTGTTCTCCGAGATGCCCAACATCAAAGCAGCAACCTGGGCTGGGATTCCCTCCATAACCCACATGCGACCTAGCATCATCGCCCCGAAAAGCATAAGTATAATTGAACCAATAAGGGCGCTACTTGCTATCAAAGTGTTGCCCAGCAGCTTTGGCGTCAACGTCCGGTATACAAGGAAGCCGACTAAGATGGCATAAAACACCCCCCCCGCTGCCGCTTCGGTTGGGGTAACGAGACCAGCAAAGATGCTGCCTAAAATAAAGATGGGCATCACCAACGCAGGAATGGCAGGCCAACCAGTACGAACTACTTCCCTGCCTACTTGTTTAACACTACCCCAAGGGCGAGGTTTTTTCACCGTAGGCAGCCTACCAACCATAATCCAGTTAAAAAGAATGAACGATAACATGAGAAGAATGCCAGGAAGCATGCCAGCCATGAAGCAAGCACTTATCGATGTAAAAGTCATCCAGCCATACATTATCATGAAGATACTAGGGGGGATAATAAGTGCTTCTCCGGCGGCGCCGGTGATAAAAGAAACAGCATAATTACGAGGATAGCCTTCCTCTACCATGCGTGGTACCATGATGGGAACAATACAGGCTATTGCTCCGGAGGCAGTTCCAGAGATAGCGCCAAATATCCCACAGGTAACACTACCGACTGCCCCCAAGCCCCCCCTCACCCTGGATACTACAGAATCGACAAAGTTGATTAAATATTTACTCAAGCCCCCCTTTTCCATTATGCCACCAATCAGGATAAAGAATATCAGAGCGGCTAACACCAGTGTGCGCATCCCAGCAAAACTGAATGGTAATAAGAAGCTAGGGTCATAGCCAAGGGCAAAAATCATAAACAGCACACCGGCAGCAAAAGCAAACGCCACTGGAACCCCTGCCAGTAGCAGACCAATTAAAATCAGCAAGCTAATACCAGTTTCTAACATTTATTATCTACCTATCAAGTTCGTAGTACGCCGCGAACTGATTCAATTAATTCGGTAAGAAAGTATAGACTCATCAAGCCAAATCCAACAAAGATACTCAGGTAAGAAAATGCATCAGGGAGAAATAGCATTAGGGTTATCTTGTGCACTTCAAGGTTCCAGAGGAATTCCTGGTAACCCCAGACGGCAAACAGACAGCCTATCGCCAGACAAATGAGGGCACTCCCAACGTGGAAGTAGCCCTGAAGCCTGGGCTTTTTAAAAAGCACCTCTACTACCCCGCCTTTGATATAACTACGATTATAGGTAGAATAAGACGCTCCCAAAAAGTAAAACCAGAAGATAACGTATAGAGTCAGCTCCTCGGCCGCCCCACCCACGAACGGTATTTGCAGGAAATAGCGGATGACCACCTGAAATACTACAAGTATGGTTAAATACAAACTTAATACTACCAGACTAACTCGCTGTAAGCCGAGTAGCGCCTCCCATATTACCCTTCCTGTTCTTTGTAGCCAAAACACCGCCTTTTCCTCATAGAAAAAACTTTAACTTTAGAGGCTGTCCAGAAATTAACATGTTTCTCTTCCGTCATTGCGAGGGGTGAAACCCCGAAGCAATCACAAAGAGCTTAGTGAGATTGCCACGCTTCGCTCGCAATGACAAAGGTATGCTTTTCTGTAGTTTTCAGACAGCCCCTTTACCCAATGCACGGGATATCCGGTTATTGAATATCCCGTGCACCCTCTGTCATGGGCTATCCAACAGCATCCACCAGGGTGATTACCTTATTGCCCGACAATGGCGGCTGCATCATCCATCAATTTTTTACCAATAATGGGCTCTAACTCAGGCCAAACGTCCCCTATCAACACCTCCCTGAACATAGCATACTCCTCGTCAGTAAACTTTATTACCTCAATGCCGTAGTCTGTCAGCTTCTGTTCATAAGCCTTCTCCATCTCTATAAGTTCCTCATTTCGCTCGCGTTCCAGGGCAAGACCAGCATCCTTGATAATTTTCTGGTCTGCAGGGGAGAGGGCGTTCCACAGGTCTATGTTAAATATGGTCTCATCAAAGTAGAGGTAGAAGCGATAGTCATACCAGTGAGTTATGACATCACGCATCGCGTCGTAAGCGCCGAAAATATCATAGCCGTAGAACCCGTCAACCACTCCCACCTCCATGGCAGTATAGAGGTCTGCCATAGGTATGATGGTGGTAGTAAAGCCAAAGCGTGTTAGTAAAAGCTCCGGAGGCTTGGCCGCCCAGTGCCTTATCTTCAGTCCCTTGGGGACATCGGGGTCGGCAGGACTGGGAATAACCTTGCTGGTGGCTACGCCACTAAATCCGCTGTTAAACACAGCTACAATCTCATAGCCTAGACCTCTCCCTATCCCGGCATATAGCTCCAATAATGGCTTACCCAGGCCTAGGTTGTCAGTTACATCCTCCCAGGTGGTAAGTAGACCGGGTAAATTGACCAAGTCGGCTCGTGGGTCATAAACTGTCGGTGGCCAGACAACTGACATTTCAATGGTGCCTTTCATTACTTCCCCAATGGTCGCCATCCAGTCGCCTAGTATACCCGCATAGTGAACATCAATAACTATGCGCCCATCACTCGCCTCCAGAATGCGTTCGGCGAATTTGGCAGACGCAATCCCGGAAGGGTGCTCTGCGGGCCAGGGTTGTGCCAGCTTCCAATGATAGGTAGGTTCCCCAACCTCAGCCGGTGCTTCCTCTTTAGCACAGGCTGGAAGGAGCAGTGCCGCTAACACCAGGATTAGGCACAGGCTGCCAATTAACATCAATAATCTTTTGTTCTTCAACTTAGTAAGTCCTCCTTCTAAGATTTTAGTCACCCGGGTTTAATCTAGTCACCTCATTTCTCACCCCCCTCCGGGTCTCCCCCTTATCTTAAAGATTTCTTTATAATTAAAACACCTATTTAATATCACTACCTAATTATCCTAGAAAGACCTGTTGCCGGTAGGTCTCTTCTATTTTAGCTTCTTTTGTTGTCTCTTAATCTTCTCCTCTATTGCCTCCTCAAGCCACTCTCCTAATGTCTTGTCGGAGCTAAAAAGCCCTCACGCGGGCTTTCTTTAAGATAGTTGGCCTCAGTTTTATGTATTTCTCTTGTCTAGCCTCTCCATTCACGGTAACCATTTAATACACAAGTAGTGAATTTATAGCACTAGTTAGACAATCTGTCAAGCCCTTCTTTTCCTGCCAATTTTTGAGGAATAAAAAACCGGTGTGACAGGCTCTCTTTTTGCCCTGTCACACCGGTGAGGACTACCAGGAACATCCAGCTACTGGCAGCTAAATGTTGGCGTGGTCTTCACCTTTTCTCAGGTCTATGAGTTCGTACTCTATGTTCTCCTCCTCTAGTCTCCTAATCAAACCCGAGGTCTCATCATCAACACAGACTATAAGGGGGCAAAGTCCGCTGTTAGCCGCCTCAATGGCTGCGACCTTCTCACCCATACCAATCATCTCATCAATGTTGCCTATACTTCTCAGATAGCCGGAAAAACTATCTGGGATTGTAACTTTTTCCTTAAAATTTTTACTTTATAAGTAATCATACCGTCTTCAGCTGCTGAAATTATGATCCCGTTAGGCTTTTCCTCACCATTGAGTAACCCCTTTAGGGGGACTAAAGGGATGCTCTGCCAGAACGTATAGCCACCAAGGTCCTCAGGAGTGAGTAAAGTATAATAATAGCCGAGAAACTCCGGCTCTTGTAATGGGACAGAATCTCTCCACGGTAAGTTGAGGAACGAGGGGAGCGATGGTGAGTGAGAGCGCAGAGCCTGAGGAGCGAGACAAAGTACGAAGAAAAAACTCCTCTTGATTTAGTATAAACAATCAATGGCTATATTGCCTTGAAGTAGGCTCCACACTTAAATTGCTAGGCAGGTCACGGTTCGAGAGACGCTAGGAATATCTTGGATTTTGGCGGTAACCAGCTCGCCAATATCATCCAGCGTTTTTCCTTCTGCTACAACAATAATGTCATAGGGGCCAGTAACGGTATCAACCGCTTTCACCCCTTTTAGCTGCCTAAGCTCATTGGCGGCTTCTTTGTTTTTACCAACCGCCGTTTCAATTAGGACAAAAGCCTTTGTTGCCATTGATTTTATCTCCTATATTCTAAATTATACCCCGCTTCCATCAATAGGACAAATAGCACCGGCTACTCTGTCATAGACCCCTATTTTGCCGACATTTTGTCGACAAACTGTATAGCACCCAAGGGCACAAGGTAGCACAGCCAGATACAAAATCGGGCTTGACACCAAACCAGATGAGGCGTTATGCTATCTGATGGCACAGGGTGGCACATCAGGCTTAGAACTCCAAAACCGCAGGGCGGGGGTTCGAGTCCTCCCACTCCTGCCAGAATATTGCCGAGGTGGCGGAAGCGGTAGACGCGCTAGCTTGAGGGGCTAGTGAGCGAAAGCTCGTAGGAGTTCAAATCTCCTCCTCGGCACCAAGTAGACGGGCGGAAGTAGTTCAGCGGTAGAACGCTTCCTTGCCAAGGAAGAGGTCGCGAGTTCGAATCTCGTCTTCCGCTCCAGAGGCGACGTAGCCAAGTGGTTAAGGCGGCGGTCTGCAAAACCGCTATTCACCGGTCCGAATCCGGTCGTCGCCTCCAGCGCATTTGAAGAAACTTCTATTCAATATGTTTGCCGGGGTGGCGGAATCGGCAGACGCAGCGGACTTAAAATCCGCCGGAGCAATCCTTGTGGGTTCGAGTCCCACCCCCGGCACCATTTAGAGAACAAATATGCCCTGGTTAATAGTATTACTGGGTTACCTTCTGGGCTCCATCCCCACCGCCTATATTGCTGGGCGTCTGGTCAAAGACAGGGATATT
>Ga0265594_1000684_pt1 | contig 27591 bp, 28 predicted proteins | sample saktaG_11_FD_190147 | JGI IMG/M metagenome (GOLD analysis project Ga0265594, IMG submission 190147) | Saline water microbial communities from Sakinaw Lake, British Columbia, Canada - sak_2011_5_24_80m | ecosystem: Environmental > Aquatic > Non-marine Saline and Alkaline > Saline ... | reverse complement strand
AGAAAAGCTAACGGAGCTAAGGCAATAGCCCAATTCTGCAAAATAAAGGCCCCGGCTCCAACTGCTTGATTAAAAATAAAGAATGCACCAGTTTTTACATTGAAAACTGATTTTTTAGTAAAAACTTCTTGGCGAACACTTTTAGTGAAGAGAAAAAGCAGTCCTGTTATTATAGCTCCTATTCTTATCCAAATAAAACCTGTCCAAAAATCAAGCATTAAATAAACATATTTAGATAATACAAAACCCAAAGAGAAAAATAAGGCAGCAACAGCTGAAATTTTCAAACTCTTAAAAGGAAGTTTTTGGGAAGAACTATAACTGATAAGAATACTTCCTAGAACAAGAAAGATAAAAGCTATGATCTCTTTAATCCCCAAAACAGCTTGACCTCTCGAAAAAAGATAAGTAAAAGCGAGAGTGAAAACGGGAACAAACCCACCCATGGCAGGAATAATTCTAGAGGCCTCAAACCTTTCTAACCCCTCATAAGTCGCAAAAACTCCAATCATAAGAAGAATACCTGCTAAAAAACAAAAAAGAATCTCAACAAATCCAGGAACAGAAAAACCAACAAATGGAATTAAAATCAAAGCAAAACTACTAAAAACACCGACATAAAAAGTATATGTTTTTGGTTCAGGGGCACCTTTTAATAAGTACTTGTCTCCCAATGAAACAAAAGCAAAAAGAAAATAAGCAAGAATCGCAATTATTAACCAAAGCATATTTTTTCTATATTATATGTTCCCATTTTTTCTACTTCAATGAATCCAGCCAGAGCTGCTTCAGCGAACCTTCCACTATTCAAGTAATCAAATAGCCACTGACTAGTATATTTAGGATTTATTTGCGGAACCCCCGCCCCTATGCCTAAAAGCCAATTCTTATTATAATCCTCCTGCGAACCAATTGTTGGAGCCATAAGAATCGGCACTCCTAAACCAGAATAAAAACAAAGCTCACTTGGTTTTGTCCAAAGAACATCTGTTTTCCTCAGCTTTTTATCAAAAATTTCAAAATATTTATTTATGTCTTCTTCATAAATAATTTCTATGTTTTTGCCAATATTATCCTGTAATTTCAGCACCTTTAAACTTTTAACGAAATAATCATTTACTTCTTTTCTGATACCAACTGATAAATATATCTTAATCTCTTTTTTCTTAATTTTATCATATAGATTCTTAATATATTCTATAACCATCTCTTTTTGAGCCCCGGCTCCACCGATAGCAAACATGATGCTCAAAATATGTGTTTTTTTATCGTGAGAAACTTTCATGCCCCTATCAACGAAAGGTTTATACTTATTATGGAATCTTTTCTCGGGATCTAAATTTAAAATCCTCGCCCCCAAATCTTTTTTAACAATTTCTTGTTTTTCGGTACCAATATTTTCTAAAGGTAAGGGGAATCCAGTTAAAAATATATTTTCTGACCTTACTCCATAGAGTTTTAATCTGTTCATTACCCATAAATTGGGAGCGAAATACTTTATCTTGCTTCTGCTGGGCTTTAATGACGCCCAAGCCCTTGAACAATCAGCATCAGAAACAACGCAATAGATCTCTCCCGGATAATTAAACTCCTCGGCCATAAAAGCTGGTATAAAGAAACTGGTAATGATGGGCAGAGGATTTTTGCTTAATCGAGAGATTAAATCCTCTCCCCAACCCTTGTCTATCAAAGAAAAGATCTTTTTTAAACCAAAAGTTGGTTTTGATAAGTCCTTGCGTGGATAAAAAGAAGGAATCTGTTGAAATTTATTAAAAGTGGCAAAGGCCAAATTGCCAATCAAGGGAATCCTCTTAAATCTTGAAATAAACTCATAAAAAGTCCTGGATGATTCCCAAACCTTCTTATCTTTTTCTGGAATTCCTTCATAATCATTGGCATTAATAACTTTCCCGTCAGGAGAAAAAATCCTCAAAGGATAAGCTGTCCTTTGATGACCATACCCCATATTAACCGCCACTATATGTGCCTTTTTATTTTTCATATTGTTCTTCTATTATACCAAAACTATTAAACCTAATCCAGAGTAAAACTAAGAAATCAAAAAGCCAAGAAATCAAGCTCCTTCTTAATTTCAAAACAGCCATAAACTTCTGTACTTCGCAGTAGAGAAGTTTGTGGCGAATTAAGAAAAGAAATCTACTATTTTGGTTATATAAGTAAGTAATAGCCAAAGAGGAAAGCTGATAAGCCAGGATCCCAAAGGAAAAATTAGGGTTAATATAGAAAAAGCTAGGCCTAGAATCATAATCCAATATATAACAGGAATAACTAAGATATTAACCAATGGTCCAATTAGAGAAATTCTGCCAAAATTATAGAATAATATAGGTAGGGTGAAAATATAGGCAGAGAGTGTTGTTGCTAAAATAGTTGACTTAACCCATTTTTTAAAATAAGGAGCTAGGGTAATTATCCCAAGAACAGCTAAGAAAGAAAGCTGGAAACCAATATCATAAAACAATAGTAATGGATTTATCAGAAGCATTATTCCAGCTGTTAGTATTATCGCTCTCGTACCAACCGATTTTCGACCAAAAGCCTGAGCCAAAACAAACAAACCACCCATAATCCCCGCTCTGACTGAAGATGGCTGAAAACCAATCATAGCAATAAACAAAAATATAATGCCAAGCGAAATATAAGGAGCTAAGCTCCTTGATAAACCAATGCCCAACAATAAAGACATTAGAATGGTTGAGAGTATAAGTATGTGGAGTCCTGATATCGCTGTTATATGTCTTATTCCAGTAACATTTAGTTTTTCTTTCAGCTCCAAAGACATTCTGCCCTTATCACCCAGAATCATTGCTCCTAAAATCTCGCTCTGTGGAGGTGAAAATGATCTATATATCCCTTGCCGAATTTTATCTTTAATCTTCAAAATCCCAGAATAAAAGTCAATATTCTGACTCATTAATTTCACTTTGGGATAATAGCTTACAGAAACAATTCCATCTTTTAATAAATACTTTTTGTAATTGAAATCTTCAAATACGGTAGGCGTTTGCAGTTTACCCGTAATTTCTAATTCATCTCCATAACCATATTCCGGATAACGACTAACCGTCACCAAAATTCTGCCCGAGGCCCGTCCTCGGGCCAATATTGTTAGTTTTATATTATTTTCTCTAATGTCTGGCTCTTTAATAATCTTGCCAGTTAAAACAATTTCTTCATCAGAATCATTATAATTGTTTAACTGGCTATTTTCCAAATTAGACAAAACAACATTGTATCTCCAAAAAATTATAATAGTTAAAATCAAACAAAATCCCCAAAAAAATATTCTTGATCTATTCATCTAATACCACAAATGTCAAAGTATCGAGAAATTGATTTTTTGATATCTAGAAGATAGTTCTCTGGATATGGTTCTATATTTTCAAATTCTGGATTAATTGTTTTCTCCGCTCTAAAATTCTGAATATAGTATTTTATTTTGGGACATCCTATCCATTCAGCAATTTTTAAAAAATCTTCTTTTTTGTGAACCGTAGGAACTATGGTTGTTCGAAATTCAAAATCAATTTCTGAATTTTTTAATAACTCTACACTTTTTTCTATATCTCCGATATCTGTATTATCAAAAAATACTCTTGAATATTTTTCTTTAGGCAACTTAACATCCATGGCCACATAATCAATTAATTTACCATCTATTAATTGCTTGAGCATTTTTGGATTTGACCCATTAGTATCTAGTTTTACTAAATAATTTAATTTTTTTATTTTCCTTATAAAATCGGGTAGATCTTTGTTGATGGTTGGTTCTCCTCCACAAATTACTATTCCATCTAAAAGCCCCTTTCTCTGTTCTAAAAAACCAAAAAAATCTTTTTCGGATATTCTTGGCTGATTCTTTATTTTCTCAGGTAACACTAATTCCGAAGAATAACACCAATCACATCTAAAATTACAGCCAGCTAAAAAAACCGTGGCCGCTATTTTACCCGGATAATCTATTAAAGTAGTTTTTTGTAAGCCAGCTATAATCATAATAACTGTCTTTATTTTTTTGGTAATTTAAATTCTTTTCTTTCTTTGTATTCTTGTTTCTTTCCTGTGTGCCATTGTTGAATAGGTCGAAGATAACCAACTATTCTTGAATAAACCTCACATGGCTGATCAATAGTACATTTATGACATTTAAAGTGCTCCCCCGCTAAATATCCATGGGTCGGACAAATAGAAAATGTTGGAGTCAAAGTAATATATGGTAAATGATAATTCTCAAATATCTTCTTAACAAGCATTTTAGCCGTTTGGGCATCTCGAATCTTTTCTCCTAAAAATATATGCAAAACGGTTCCCCCACTATATTTAGATTGAATTTCATCCTGAAGGTCTAATGCTTCAAAAACATCGTCGGTATGACCAACTGGCAATTGAGAAGAATTTGTGTAATAAGGAGCCTTTTCAGTCCCAGCAGTAATAATGTCTGGATAGAGCTTCCTGTCGGCTTTGGCCTGCTTAAAAGCTGTTCCTTCTCCAGGAGTGGCTTCAAGATTATATAAACTACCCGTTTCTTCTTGATATTTAACCAGCCTTACCCTCATAAACTCTAAAACTTCTATAGCAAATTTCTTTCCTGCTTTAGTAGTCATATCTTCACCTAAAAAATTAAGAAGAGCTTCATTCATTCCCATTAAGCCGATCGTTGAAAAATGATTTCCTAGATGAGAGCCTCTTATTTTCTTAACGCCATCCAAATAAAATTTAGAATAAGGATAAAGGCCTTTTTCCATGAAATTATATAACGCCTTTCTTTTAATCTCTAGACTTTCTTTAGCTAGATCCATCATATTGGTTAATCTGTCAAAAAACTCTTTTTTGGTTTTAGAAAGATAACCAATTCTTGGAAGATTAACTGTTACAACACCAATACTACCAGTAAGTGGCTGTGATCCAAACAACCCACCTCCTCTCATATATAGCTCTTTGTTAGACAATCTTAATCTACAGCACATACTTCTGAAATCTTCTGGGTTCATATCTGATCCCAGGAAATTCTGGAAGTAATTAATTCCATATTTTGCCGTTGCTTCCCATAACGGCTCCAAGCTAGGATTGTCCCATTCAAAATCTTTGGTAATAGAAACCGTTGGGATGGGAAATGTAAATGGCCTTCCCTTGGTATCACCTTCCATTAAACATTCGTAAAAGGCCTTCAAAAGCATATTTACTTCTTCCTGAAATTCTCCATATGTTTCATTTTGTGGCTTACCACCAATAATAATTGGCTGTTTTCCTAAGAAACTTGGTATTTTAATATCTAAAGTAACATTCAAAAATGGTGTTTGAAAACCGACTCTAGTCGGTACCATACAATTATATAAAAATTCTTGCATCGCTTGCTTTACTTGTGGATAGCTCAAGCCATCATAACGAATAAACGGAGCCATCAAAGTATCAAAATTAGAAACAGCTTGCGCCCCATTAGATTCTCCCTGAAGCGTGTAAAACAAATTAACTAATTGACCAAGAGCCGTTCTTAAATGTTTTGGTGGACGAGACTCAAGCTTTCCCGGAACACCGCTAAAGCCCCTTTTTAAAAAGTCATACAGATCCCAACCACAACAATAAGTACTAATACCATCCAAGTCGTGAATATGAATTCCTTCACTAAAGGCGGCCTCTCTAATTTCTTTAGGATATATTTTGTTAAGCCAATATTTCTTAGAAACATCGGCAATAGCGTATTGATTTAAACCCTGTAAAGAAAAAGTCATATTGGCATTTTCATAAACCTGCCAATCAAGCTCGTTAACATACCTGTCAATTCTTTCAGTTGATTCATCAATAGCTTCTACCGATTCTCTGATTCTTCTTCTTTGCTCTCTATATAGGATATATGATCTAGCAGTATCAACCAATCCTTCTAAAATTAAAACCTCCTCAACTACATCTTGGATTTGTTCGACTTGAGGAGTTTCATTTTCCTTGAAGCGACGATTTAAAATATCGACAACCCTATCAGAAATTTTTTTAGATATTATGCCATCGCCCTGTCCTGTTGAAGTAATTGCCTTATAAACAGCATCGGCAATCTTAGATTGATTAAATTCAGCAAAACCACCATCCCTTTTTTGGACTTTTTCTATTTTGTTCTTTAGTTTCTGTTTGGGTTTAGACATAAATTTAGTAAAAAAAATAACGAATCAATTAATCCATTATATCCCATACAAAACCCAGGTCAAATCACCCAAACTGTGGATAACTAAAAGCCGGTGGCGATGACGGTTACTTTTATTTCGCCCTTGCTAAGTTTTTCGTCTTGAATAGCACCAAAGATGACGCGAGCATCGGAAGAAACCTCTTGAGTGATGACTTTAGCAGCTTCATCTATCTCTGTTAAGCTAATATCTTTCCCTCCAGAGACATTAAACAATATACCTTTGGCTCCCTTGCATGACAAGTCCAACAAGGGAGAGCTTAATGCCCTTCTAGCGGCCTCTTGTGCTCTATCAGGACCTTTGGCCTTACCGATACCAAACAGAGCTGACCCAGAATCTTTCATAATTGCTTTGACATCAGCAAAGTCAATATTAATAATTCCGGGCAAAACAATTAAATCAGATATTCCCTGAACCGCCTGCCTTAATATTTCATCACAATACCAAAAAGCACTCATAACCGTTGTTTTCGGTTCTAAAATAGAAAGTAATTTATTATTAGAAATAGTAATAAGAGTATCCACTTTCCCATTTAACTTTTTTAAACCAGCTTGAGCAATTTCTGCTCTATGAATTCCTTCAAAAGAAAAAGGCGTTGTAACAACAGCCAATGTTAATGCTCCTAATTTTTTAGCTATATCAGCAACAACTACTGATCCTCCTGTACCACATCCGCCTCCAAAGCCACAAGCGATAAAAACCATATCTGCTCCCCTTAATGCCTCCTCTATTTCATCTCTCTGTTCTTCAGCCGCTAACCTGCCCACTTCAGGGTTCATTCCTGTTCCCAATCCCTTGGTGATATTTCTTCCGATGCGAACTTTGGTATGACATTTTGCTTTTTGCAAATCTTGAGCATCTGCGTTTATAGCAATTAATTCTACCCCCCTTATATTACATTTCATCATTCTTGAAATGGCATTCCCCCCAGAGCCCCCTACTCCGATAACTTTGATTTTTGTATCTGGTTTTTTACTCATAATAATTAAGGGACAAAAGTTCTGAAGATGTTCTTGAGCCTACTAGTCAATCTGCCTTTTTTCATAGAAAGATGTTTGATATCGCCTTCTATGTCAAATCCTTCTAAAACTAAACCGCACAAGGTAGCTAAATTAGTTTCGGCATCAAATCCAACAAACTCTTTTGGCTTACCCACACGACAAGGAAGTTTTAATTCTTTCTTTGACAAATCTCTAATTCCAATTAATTTTGCTCCTCCACCTGTCAAAACAATTCCGGCAGGCAACATTCCTTGCTTAGAGATTTTCTTTAATTCCTTCCCAGCTAAATTGAAAATTTCCGAAACTCTGGCATCAATAATATCCGTTAGAAGTTTTGTTGAAAACTCCAATTGGTCCTCCCCATCCAATTTGATATTCTTTTCAGATTTTTTATCTTGTTTTTTAGTGACTTCTTTGCACCTTCCGTATTCTAGCTTTATTTTCTCTGCTGTGTCAATATCTGTTTTCAAACAAATGGCAATATCATTGGTAATATGTCCCGAACCAACTGGAAAAACAGCGGCGTGAGTTAAGCTCCCTTCTTCATAAACAGCCATACCCGTTGTCCCCGATCCAATATCTAAAACACAAACTCCCAGTTCTTTTTCTCTAGGAGTTAATACTGATTTGGCGCTAGCCAAAGGGTCTGGAATTAAATCGTTTACCTGAAGTCCAGCGTCTAAAATTGTATGACTTGAATTATTAATATAGGGTGCAAAACCACAGAGAAGCAATGTTTCCGCTTCTAATCTCACCCCTTCCATATCAACTACTTCTCTTACTCCAGCCTGACCGTCAACGATAAACTCTTTAGGAAAAACCTGAATAATTTCTTTGTTTGAATGCAGAGGAAGAGTTCTAGCTGCATTTATAACTCGATCAACATCTTCTTGAGAAATCTTTCTATCGGCTCTGGAAACAGAAACTAATCCCCTTGAAGGAACAGATGAAATATGACCTCCTCCGATATTAGCATAAACCTTATCTATTTTTATTCCGCAATCTTGTTCAGCTTTTTCGATTAAAGAAGAAATTGTTTTTGAAACTTGAGAAACATTGATAACCACACCCTTTCTGATCCCCAAAGATGGCTCTTGATATTGAGCTAGAACTTCAAATCCCTCTCCGTCATTTTTGCGACAAGCCGAAAGCAACTTGACCGTATCAGAACCAATATCTAAAGCCGTTATTATGTGTGGTTTTGCCATTTTTGTTCTTTCCCCTGCATTATCTTAGAATGTTCATATCCTAAAACATGCAAGACTCCATGAATTAACACTTTTACTAATTCTTTTTTTGTTTTAATTACTGCTAGACAAATAACTATTTCGTTTAACCCTTCACCAAAAGATAATACATCTGTTACTTTGTCTTGGTGCCGATATTTTTTATTCAATTCTCTCATTCTTTTTTCACTAACAAAAACAATGGATATATCCTCTCTTCTATTTTCGCCTTTTAAAACCTTTTTGGCAACCCCTGTTAAAAACTTTTCGTCAATCTTCCTCCTGGTTAAGTTGGCGACCTCAATCATTGTAATAATTCTTTTACAATTTTGGAAACTAAACTGCCGTCAGCTTTACCTTTTACTCTTGGCATCAAGGCACCCATTACTTTACCAACATCTTGCATAGTTTTAGCTCCTGTTTCTTCCACGATTTGAGAAACCATGTCTCTTATTTCTTCTTCAGATAATTGTTCTGGAAGATATTTCTGTAAAACTTCCAATTCAGTTTTTTCCTTATCGGCTAAATCTTGGCGATTCCCTTTCTCATATTCTATAATTGCTTCTCTTCTTTTTTTAGCTTCAGAGGAAATTATATCTATTCTTTCTTCTTCGGTTAAACTTCTATCTTCTTTATAGTTTTTTTCTTTTTCTTTATTAATCATAACAGCTAAAAGCATCCGTAATGTAGAACGGACGATTTCATCATTGCTTTTAATGGCTACATTAAGTTCCTCTTTAATTTTACCTTCTACCTCTTCTGGCATCTGGTTTAGCTTTACCTAATTTTTCAAGCTTTTCGTATTCTTTTTTAAGTTCTTCTCTTCTTAAAGCTGATCTTTTCCCCATTTGTGGGCTTTTATCTTTTTCCCAGAAACGGGACCTTCTTGCTCTAAACAAAAGACCGCTTTGTTTCACTCTTCGCGAAAAGCGCCTAACTAGACTTTGAGATGTTTCTCTGCCTTCTTTTTTGATTTCTAATGACATAATTTTTTACCACTTAATAAATGCATGTGGACATGATCAATTACTTGACCAGCTTTCCGACCGACATTAATTTGTAAATTATATGATTCTATCCCTTTATCTTTAGCTACTTTTTGGGCAATTAGCATCATTTCCCCCATCAAATCCTTATCTTCTGGTTCTAAATGACTTATTGATTCTATGTGCTTTTTAGGGATTATTAGAAAATGAATTTCTGCCTTAGGATTTATGTCTTTAACAACGACAAAGCTATCATTTTCATAGACATCGCTTTTAATTCCACAAAAAAGACAATCCATATTATTTTAACTTCTTTTTGACGATTGCTACCACCTCATCTATTTTAACAACATCTTGTTTCCCTGTTTTCATGTTTCTAACAATAACCACTCCATCTAAGGCCTCTTTCTGCCCTAAAATCAAAGTATATTTAGCTCCTAATTTATCGGCTCTATTCAATTGAGCTTTTAATGAATCTTTACCAAATGATTCAGCAACCCTAATTTTTGACTTTCTAAATTCTTCTAAAAGCCAGAGACCTTTTCTTTTGGCCATACTTCCCAATTGAGCTAAAAAGATTTGTGTTTCTGGCTCTTTAGCTCCTTCAATGTCCTGAGCTTTCATTAAAGAAACGACTCTTTCAATCCCAGCAGCTGCCCCACAAGCAGGTGTATCCCTGCCTCTCAATAGTTTGACTAGTTTATCATATCTTCCGCCTCCTGCCAAGGCGTTTTTACCGCACTCTTCAGATTCAGAGAATAATTCAAAAACTGTTTTGGTGTAATAATCAAGACCTCTCACTAAATAAGGATTAAGAGTATAGGGAAGTTCTATTTCGTCTAAAAATTCTAACACTTCCTTGAAGTGAGAATGACACTCATCACATAAATGATCTAATATTTGCGGAGCTTCGGTTTTTATTGGCTGACATTTTTCTTCTTTACAATCTAAGACTCTTAAAACATTCTCTTTGAATCTTTTTTTGCAATCTGGGCAAAGAGAAGATTCTCTACTTTTTAAATAACTTGACAAAAGCTTCTTATAATAAGGACGACAGTTACTGTCTCCAACGCTATTAATTTCAATAATTAAATCTTTTAATTTAAGTTCCTTAAAAATATTGTAAAATATCTGAATAATTTGAGCATCTATTACCGAACTTGATTCTCCAAAAATTTCAAAACCAAATTGCCAAAATTGGCGATACCTACCTGCCTGAGGTCTTTCATAGCGATAACAAGGTCCAAAATACCAAAGCTTTAATGGTTGAGGTAAGCTATGCATACCGTTTTCAATATATGATCTAACAATTCCAGCTGTCCACTCGGGTCTCAAACTTAAAGAATCACCTCCTTTAGTTTTTAACGAATACATTTCTTTCTTAACAACATCCGTGGCTAGGCCTATTCCCTTAGTAAAAAGCTCTGTTTCTTCAACAATAGGCGTATCTATTTTCCCAAAGCCATAAAATTCAGCTATATTAGAAACAACATCATAAATCTTTTTATAATACTTTTGATCCTCTGGCAATATATCATGCATGCCAGTTACACTTTGAAATTTATTTTTGTTTGCCATAATAGTTATTAATAAGCCGGAGCTCCAAATTTTGATATTGAGCCAAACGGCCAAGCTCTTAAATACACTCTTCCAATTATAAATTCTTCAAGTAACGGACCGAATCTCCTTGAATCAAAAGAATAAGGCCTGTTATCACCCAAAACAAAATACTCATTATTTTCTAAAATTATATGAATATCGCCTGATGTTGTTAAGTCATCAGGTAAGTATTTTTCGTCTAATATATCGCCTCCATCAATAGTAATTTCCCCATCTTTTATCTTTATTTCTTCCCCCGGAAGCCCGATAACTCTTTTAATAAATCTATTTGAAGGGTCTTGAGGATATCTAAAAACTATTACCTCTCCCCTTTCTGGTCCTCTAAATCTATAGGTAATTTCATCTATAATCAAATAATCTCCATTGGCAAAGTTAGGATCCATTGATTGACCTCTAACAAAAAACGGCTGAAATAAAAAATATCTTATAGGAATTACTATAACAGCGGCAATAATAATTACTTTAATAACTTCCCAGGCAAAACCCAAAAAACCACTAACCCGGCTAGTTTCTCTAGCGTATTCCTCTGTGTATTCTTCGTTATTTTCCTCATCTCTATTAATCATATTAATATATTCTACCAAACTTCCATATTTTATGCAACAATGCTAGAATAATCTAATGACTATTATAATTGGATTGGGAAATCCAGGGAAAAGATATACTAACACCCCGCATAATATTGGCTTTGAAATTATTGATAAATTTGCTAAGGAAAATAACTTTCCTGAGTTTAAGTTATCTAAAAAATTTAATGCTTTAGTTTCAGAAAGTAATAATATACTTCTCGCAAAACCGCAAACATTCATGAACGAATCAGGCAAATCCGTAAAAAAAATCTGCGGAGGCCCGTCCTCCGCCGATTTAATTGTGGTTCATGATGATATTGATTTACCTTTGGGTAAAATTAGAATCTCTAAAAACAGAGGATCAGCTGGACACAAAGGGGTTGAATCAATTATAAAAGAATTAGGAACAAAAAAATTCATAAGAATCAGAATAGGCGTTGAATCAAATGATGTTCTTAGAAAATTTAAAAAAGAGCAAAGAGAATTATTAAAACCAGCTATTTTAGAAGCAATAAAAAAGCTTAGCCAAATTAACGACTAAGCCTTCTGACAAATTACGAAAGAAAAAACATCAATCTTTTTCTTTTTCGTCTGGCTCTTGCCAGATCGTCGCTAGCTCTTCCTCCGCCTCGGAAAGAGGCTCATCGTTCTTACACATAATTTGGACCCTTTCTTTAAAGAACTAAAAACAAATCTAATATACGCTACTAAAAGTATATCATATTTATTATAAAAAGTCAAGAGATTATGAAATTAGTTATCGTTGAAAGTCCGACTAAGGCAAAAACTATTACCAAATTTTTGGGCAAGGATTATAAGATCTTGTCCTCTTTTGGTCATATCCGAGATTTGCCAATTAGCACATTAGGTGTTGATGTTGAAAATAATTTTAAGCCAAAATATGTTATTCCAGCCAAAGCCAGAAAAGTTATAAAAGAATTAAAAGTAGAAGCTAAAAAAGCCGATGAAGTAATCTTGGCAACAGACGAAGACAGAGAAGGAGAAGCTATCGCTTGGCATCTTTCAGAAGCTCTTGGTTTAAAAAATCCCAAAAGAATTGTTTTCCATGAAATTACCAAAACAGCAATAAACGAAGCTCTAAAGAACCCGAGAACAATCAATCAAGATGTAGTTGATGCTCAACAAGCCAGAAGAATTTTAGACAGAATTGTTGGCTACAAGATATCTCCTTTTCTTTGGAAAAAAGTAGCCCGTGGATTATCAGCTGGAAGAGTTCAATCAGTGGCCGTAAAATTAATCGTTGAGAAAGAAAGAGAAATTGAAAAATTTAAACCAGAGGAATATTGGACTATTGAAGCCACACTCAATGAACAAGGAACAAAGAACAATGAACAAGAATTTACTGCTCTACTAAAAAAAGAGATTAAACTAGAAAAGGACGCTGACAAAATTGTTAAAGATTTAAATAGGGCTGATTATATAGTTGAAAAGATTGAAAAAAAGGAAACTAGAAGAAACCCCTTTCCCCCATTTACCACTAGCACACTTCAACAAGAAGCTTGGAAAAGATTTAAGTTCCCGGCTAGATTCACAATGCGAATTGCCCAACAGTTATATGAAAAAGGAAATATTACTTATCATAGAACCGATTCCGTAAATCTTTCTGGTATGTCTTCATCTATAGCTAAGAAATTTATTGAATCTAACTATGGTCAAAAATATTCCAAACCAAGAAAGTATAAATCTAAAGGCAAAGCTCAAGAAGCCCATGAAGCTATTAGACCAACTTTTCCCGACAAGGAGCCCATCTCTTTGAAATTGGACAAGAATCAGCAGGCATTATATGATATCATATGGAGAAGATTTATCGCCTGCCAAATGACTACAGCAATTTTTGATTCAACCTCTGTAGAGATAAGGGCTGGAGAGTATATATTTAAAGCAAATGGACAAATTCTTAAATTTGATGGTTTTCTTAAGGTCTATCCAATGAAATTTAAAGAAGAAGAACTTCCCGACTTAGAAAAAGATGAAATTTTAAATTTAGTTAAACTTGTTCCTTCGCAACACTTTACTCAACCACCATCTAGATACACAGAAGCCAGTTTAATCAAAATGTTAGAAGAGAATGACATTGGTCGACCTTCAACTTATGCTCCAATAATTTCAACTATCCAGGTCAGAAATTATATTGAAAAAAATGAACAAAAAAGATTTCAACCGACTGAAATCGGAATAGTCGTAAACGACATTCTTGTAGAACACTTTCCTAAAATAGTCGATATTGAATTCACAGCAAATATGGAAGAAGATTTAGACAAAATTGCCGAAGGAAAACAGAAATGGACTAAAGTTTCGGAAGCTTTTTATAGGCCCTTTAATGAAAACCTTCAGGAAAAATATAAGGAGGTTAAGAAAAAAGAGGACTCTATTGAAAAAACAGACAAAGAATGTCCTAAATGTGGCAAGTTTCTTGTTATTCGCCTGGGAAGATTTGGCAAGTTTTATGCCTGTTCTGGTTTTCCTGAATGCAAACATACTCAAGCGTTAGAAAAGAAAAATCTAGGCATAAAATGTCCTAAATGTGAAAATGGAGAATTAACTGAAAAAAGAACTAAAAGAAAAAAGATATTCTATGGATGTAATCAATTCCCCGATTGCGATTTCGCCCTCTGGGACAAGCCGACAGGAAAGAAATGTGAAAAATGTGATTCTCTATTAATTGAAACAAAAAGAAAACAAATTAAATGCTCCAACAAAGATTGCCATTAAATTTTAACTAACTGTGGAAAACTATTGCTTGTCATTGATTTTTATGCTATAGTGAAAGTGGCTCTTGGAGGGCTTCGGCCCTGTCACGGCTATCCAAGCTGTAGCCAAGTGCCACTAAAGAATACCGTAAAACGGTATTTTTTAGTTTAATCGGAGTCTGGATTACCGGCATGCAACATTCTTTTGCTTCCCAGTTTATCAATGCCCCAGTAAGGAATTATACTCCAAAAATATCTTTCTCCTCCAAAAACTTCTTTTACGATAACTTTTATACGAACATTTTCTAAAACAGCAATGAACTCATAAAAAATAATATCTTTCATAATATATTTCCACTTACCACTTGTTTTATGAGGCTCGAGTCGTCTTGTTCTCCAAATTCCTTGCAACGTATGTGACTTACTTAATACTTGTGGTGCAAGATACAAAAGTTTTAATCGAGAATATTGATCTTTATGAGCACGAGCTTGTTGATCAGACTTAAATTTAAGATGATGAAATCCTTTTGTGTTGAACAATATTTTTTCTTTAAGATATGGGCAATAAACCGAATCAAGTAATTGATACAATCTTTTGGCTTCGTCTCTGGCTTTTTTAAATTCTTCTTCGTTAAAATTAAATTTCCCCATTTTTTATTTTATTAATCCTCCATGGTAATTAACTTCATGAACTATTTTTTATTTTTTCCAATTGTTCAACATGTAGCTTTTTTATTTCTAGAAATTCTTGCGAAACATTTTCGTTATCTTTCATAATTGAAAAAGTTTCAAGCAATATGGTTCCACTATATCCAAATGAGTTTATTTTAGAGAGAATTTCGTTAAGTTCTTCTTTTGAGTCATAGAATAAATGGTCAGAATTCCCCACATTATAATGAAGATGGATGTGTTGTATTTTTAATGCAAGGTTTCTGATAAATCCATCTAGTTCTGAGTTTCCATTTGCATGCCCAATATCTAATGTCAATCCAGCACTAGGAATTTCTTCCAATAATTTTGACATACTATCCACGAAAGAATATGGTGAAATTGAAAGATTTTCAATCAATAATTCCATTTTATTTTTTTGACAAAAAATATTTATTTCTTTCAAAATGTTTGCATTTTCACCTATATTTAAATCTTGACGAGGATGAATTGTAATTTTTTTCGTACCTAAATTTTTAAGTATTTTAATATTTTTAATAATATCATTAAATTCAGTTATTTCCCAGTGAATATGACCAAGAACTTCAAATCCGTTTAACGCATCTTTTATATTATAAAAATTATTATTAATTGTCCTCAATAATTCTGGTTGTATTGTAACCTCTGTAAAATCAAAATGCTTTTTAGCAAATTCAATCTCCGAACATAAGTCTGCTCGAAAACCTGACATATACCCAAATTTCATACGATCAAAAATACTTTATAATTTGTTTGTTCTAATAGTTTTTTAGCATTATCCATTTCTGTTGCGAAAGTTATACTTCCACCGATCATAATTTTCTTTTTTTCTTCCATAAATTTTAGCTGTCAATTAAAGAATTAAGTTTTTTTATAAAAATCTGTTCTGATCTTAATCCAACGGCTCTTTCTATTGGTTTTCCATCCTTAAATATTATAACTGTAGGGGTTGCTGGTACTTTATACTTTTTTGCTGTTTGAGGCCCCTCAAAGATATTTAACTTTCCAAGCATCACCTTCTCCTCTAACTCTTTGGCTACATTATCTAAAACTAAATTCATTCTTTGACATGGAACACACATAGGACTCCAAAAATCAACCAAGAATAAACCTTTTTTATTCAAAACTTCCTCTTCAAAATTTTCGTCATCTAGATCAATCATAATGATTTATTGATGACGATCATCAACAACTTTTAAGATGTGCCGTGGGTGGGGGTCGAACCCACACGAGATTGCTCTCATAGGTGTTTGAGACCTACGCGTATACCAGTTCCGCCACCACGGCCGATAAATTATTTTACCATAAGTTTATGAATTAGCCAACCGGAGAAAATTCCAACTATGGCTCCAGCAAAGATATCTGAAGGCCAATGAATACCCGAAAAAACTCTAGCAGTTACTATTAAAAAACTGGCTAGAAAAAACACACCGCCTAATTTTCTGTTATAGAAATAGACGATAGTTGAAATAGCAAAAAAGAATGCTACGTGACCAGATGGAAAAGAAGAAGTGTTGTGTTCAAAAAGTAAATTAACATCGTTGTTAACAAATGGTCTTGATCTCGGTAATATCCAACGAATAAAACTGACAAAACCAAATCTTGCTAGAATTCCAGCAAGTACCGCTTGGATAGCTGGCTTTAAATTCTTTCTAAAATTAAGTATCGCTAAAACAACAATGACCAAAATCAAAGCATAGCCAAGATATTCTGCTAAAATAATACCTAAAGTATCAAGAAAAGACCACTTTAAAGCATATTGGTTTATTAAATTAAACAGATATAAATCCATGCGTTGATTAAAAAGTGACCGAGTCACTTTTAGCCGAAAGTGACTCGGTCACTTTTTTAATTAAATTTTCTAACAGGCAGGCGACGGTTATTGGTCCTATTCCACCAATACGAGGAGTTATATAACCCGCTTTTTCAAAAACATCTTCCTCTACATCTCCTCCGACATCAATAACAACAGCTCCATCCTTAACCATCTCCTTTTTTAAGAGACCTGGCTTACCAGCCCCAGAAATTATAATGTCAGCGTCGCCAATATTGTTCGAGAACTTTAAATCTTGCTCCCCCAACCATTTAGCGACAGGAATACCTACTAATCTCCCCCTTCCGATCAAAGCAATCTTTTTATTCTTCAAAGATATATCATATTCTTCTAATATATACTTTATAGCACAAACCACAGGAGAAATGGATTCAACATCTTTTTCTTTAGGAATAGAATTTAAAATCTCATCTGTATTAATATGTTCCGGCAAAGGTAATTGAACAACTAGGCCAGAAATATTATCGTCTTTAATAATATCCATAACTTCTTCAAGGAGCTTGGCTCCTTTAATTTCGCTTGAGAATTTGAAGAGCTGGAAATCTATTCCTATTTTATGACAGGCCTCTTCTTTTTTACTAACATAAATTTTAGAACTAGAATCATCACCAACTAAAACAACAGCTAATTTTAATTTGAGCTGTTTCTCTTTAATCTCTTCTTCTAGTCTTTTTAATATCTTTTCTGATATTTTTTTACCATCAATAATCATTTTTATTTTATCGAATGTTCAACACTCGGTGACTAACACTGCGATAGTATTGAACATCCGATGTTCGATAAACTTTCTAATTGGGTAAAGGAAATTTCTTGCAAAGCTCTTTAATTTCTTGTCTAACTCTTTGACAATTATCTTCATCAGATATCACATCATCAATCCAACCAGCAATTAATTTCATTTCTGGTTCTTTCATTCCTCTTGTTGTAATCGCCGGCGTTCCCAAGCGAAGACCTGATGGTTTGAATGGAGGATTGGGATCAAAGGGTATGCTATTTTTATTCACAGTAATCCCTGCTCTTTCTAATCTATCTTGAGCTTCCGCTCCTAAAATATTTTTATTCTGTAAATTAATTAATATTAGATGATTGTCCGTGCCATCGGTTACCAACTTAAACCCACAACCAATCAAAGCCGAAGCTAAAGTTTTAGCGTTATTAACTATCTGCTGAGCATATTCTTTAAATTCGGAAGTTCCGGCTTCTTTCAAACAAACTGCAATCCCAGCAATATTATTTTCATGGGGCCCTCCTTGTAATCCGGGAAAAACAGCTTTATCAATCTTCTTTGCCAATTCAGGATCTTTGGCTAACCCCTTTTCGGTAATCATTATTATTCCCCCTCTGGGACCTCTTAATGTTTTGTGAGTTGTTGTTGTTACGATATGAACAAAAGGAACTGGACTCGGATGAACTCCAGCTACGACAAGACCAGCTATGTGAGCAATATCTGCTGCTAAATATGCTCCGACAGAATCAGCAATTTCACCTAATCTTTTCCAATCAAATAACCGAGAATAGGCAGTGGCCCCTACCCATATAAGGCAAGGTTTTATTTCTTGAACTTGTTTTTGAATCGTATTATAATCAAGTAGATTGGTTTCTTTACTAACTTCGTATTGAACTGAATTATAGTATTTAGCTGAAAAGTTAACCTTCCAGCCATGAGTTAAATGACCTCCATGAGGAAGAGACATTCCCATAACCGTATCGCCGGGATTCAGAACAGCAAAATAGACCGCCTGATTAGCCGGAGAGCCAGAATATGGTTGAACATTAGCATGAACAACATTAAATAATTTTTTAGCTCTCTCTTGACAAATATTTTCCAACTTATCATAGTATTCTAGACCGGCATAATATCTTTTACCCGGATAACCTTCAGCATATTTATCAGTCAAAACGGAACCTAAGACCTCCCTCACTGCTGACGAAGTATGATTTTCAGAAGGAATCATCTCTAAAGAAGTTTCCTGTCTTTCTTTTTCTTTCTCAATTAAGTCCCCTATTTCTTTATCTTTTTCAATAAGTTTCATGGTCTTAAGATTTGAGGTTTTTCTTTGGTGAGATCTATGACGATTGAAGATGGACTCGAAGGAAGTTTACCAGCACTTAAAACCAAATCTGGTTTAGCTCCATGTTTTTCAAATTGGTCTAAAACTTCTTTAATATCTGAAAGGGGTCCCTTACCCGAAAGATTGGCCGAAGTACTTGTTAATGGTTTCCCAAGCTTATCAATAATATCTAAAACTAATTTATTATCTGGAACTCTTAAACCGATCGTTGATTCTTTGCCAAATAAAATTTTTGGTAATCCACATCTTTCTTTCCTTTTTAAGACAACTGTTATCTTGCCCGGCCAAACTTCGTTCAAGAAATGCTTTTGCTTTTCGTCTATAATAGCTAATTTTTTAGCCATTTCTATATCTTTAACAAAAATAGGAATTGGTTTTTCCCTACTTCTTTCCTTTATATCAAAAATCTTCTTCACCGCGTTCTCGTTAGTGGCATCAGCTAAAAGTCCGTAAACAGTATCTGTCGGCGAAACAACCACTTGCCCTCTCTTAATAAACTCTACAGTTTTTTCGACAACATCTCTTGATCTATAAGAAATAATATCAAAATGTCTATTTTGCCAGAAAAGCTTTTTAAACTTTTTGAAAGAACCCAAGAAACAAGAAAGTTTTATTATATCAGCTGGATTTCCGAAGTCCAACCAAAAATCATTAATCTTTTGGATTTTCATTTTTTTATCTTTCGCTAAAAGATTAATAGCGTCAGTAATTTCATATTCACCTCTTGATGACTTCTTTATTTTATCAAGCTTATCAAAAACTTCAGGATTAAACTTATAAAGACCAGTATTGGTTAAATTGCCGACATAATCTTTTGGTTTTTCAACAACTTTTTTTAATAGTCCATCTTCCTCAATAAGAACTCCATATTTTTCAGGATTCTTGCGATGAATTCCAGCAATATAGTTATACTTGCCGTTTATGTTTATATCTTTTAAGTCTCTAACCGAATAAAGATTATCTCCACAAAGATAAATAAACTTGCTTTTACCAACAATATCTTTAACACATTTTAATGGACAAGCAGTACCATATATCTTACTCTTAGGTCCTAAAATAGCATACTGACTAACCATTCTAATATTATATTGACTCGGTCTCAAACTTTTCAAAGGGGGCTTATATTTCTTCAAAAACTCCCCAATCAACTCCTCCTTATAACCAACAACTAAAATTAATTCCCTGTATCCAGCCAAAAATAGATTATCTAACAAATAAGCTAAAAAGGGTCTTTTTCTGACCCTAATAAGATGTTTTGATTTATTTGTAGTAAGATGCAACATCCGGGTTCCTTCACCCGCCGCTGCGATAACAACCTTTTTAATTAGCATACTTTGCTAGTTTATACGCTTTTTGATTAATGTCAAGGTATTTTTTGGGAATTATTCTAGCAATGGCTTTTTTAATTGATTCTGGTTTAATGGGAAGTAATCCCTTAAAAGCAGCATAGCTTATTAAATAAATACCACCTAAGACATCCTTGCCTAATTCTTTACGACATATTTCAGAAGCAGCAATTATAATCTTATCGCTTTTAATTAATTCGCTTAATCTTCTATCAATTTCTTTTTCAGAAATAGTTCCGACAAATGGCAAAGAGTAACAATTAATTAAGAAAGTGGTTTTAGAATTAGAATAAGGAATAGCTCTTAATGTTTCTAAATATTCTAAGCTTAAAATTAAATCGGCTGAGCCCAAAGGAACTAGCGGAGAATAAACCTTCTCACCTATTCTAATATGAGTATTAACGCTTCCGCCCCTTTGTGACAAACCATGAAGTTCTGCTGTTTTTACATCAAACCCCTCAATCGTAGCTGCTTCGGCAACAATTTGAAGCAAGGTTATTAAACCCTGCCCTCCTGTTCCAGTAATAACAATATTAAATGTTTTATTTTCCATGTTTTTCTGAACGCTTTAATCTTCTCTCCCATAAGGCACATATTCTTTTAGAAATAATAACCGAAACTTCTTTTTTATCTAAAAATTCTTTGATTGTCGCCTTAAGCTCACTAATGTTCTTTGGGTCAATCACTTTTACATGTTTAACACCACAGGCTCTGACTATATCTTCAATAAGTATTTCTTCTGAATCCTCACCCATGCCCGTTTTTCCCATTCCTGGATTTGGCTGATGACCAGTCATAGCTGTAATTCTATTATCCATAATAATGATCAATGGATTTGACTTGTTATAAACAGTATTTATTAAAGCTGGGATTCCGGCGTGAAAAAATGATCCATCACCAATAAAAGTAATTAGCTTTTGCTTAGAATTTTTCTTAATTCCATGAGCAACACCTATGGAAGATCCCATACAGAGAAGATAATCCTGAAGACCATGAGGTGGGTATCCAGCTAACATGTAACAGCCAATTCCTCCACCAAAAATAGTACCTTCGGGAGCCACCTCTTTAACGGCTGAAAAAACAAACCAATAAGGACACCCTTCACAAAGACGCGGAAAACGTTTTGGAACATCTGTTGATAGAGTTTTTGAAACTTTCCACTTCTTGCCTAAAATTTTAGCAACGACTGGACCAACTATATCTGCATTAAATTCTCTTGATATTGGCAAAACATCTTTCCCATGAATTTTTAATTCGGGATTGACTTGTTTAGCTAAAATATTTACTTCTTTCTCTAGCCAACCTTCTAATTCCTCAACAATTAAAACTTTATCAAGCCCCTTGATAAAAGAGCTTATTTTCTTCTTGGGCAACGGATTGAAAAATCCTAACTTCAAGGTTGGTATATTAAAACCTAACTCATCCAAAACTTCTTTTATATATAAATAAGAAACTCCCGAAGTTATGATGCCTATTTTGCCGTTGCCCCCAGTTAACACATTCCACTTTGACTTTTCAGCATCACCGCCTAACTTATTCATTTTCTCTAGCAACTCTTCTTTCATTTCTAAAACTCTCGGAGGCATTGTTACATATTTTTTTACATCTTTAACAAATTTTCCTGAGGTGCTAGATTTTTTAATTATTCCAATTTCTACTGGCATTCTTTGATGGGCAACTCTTGTTGTTATTCTGATAATTACTGGTAAATTATATTTTTCTGAAATTTCAAAGCCGAGCTTGGTAAAATCTTTGGCCTCTTGAGCATTCGAGGGTTCCAACATTGGTATGTGAGCTAAATAAGCGAAGGCCCTAGTATTTTGTTCTGATTGACCAGAACTCCAACAAGATGGATCGTCAGCGACTATGATAACGGTCGGTCCTTTTGTTCCCGTATAGCAAAAAGGGATTAATGCTTCTGAGGCAACATTCAAACCAAAGTTTTTCATTGCCACCAAGCATTTTAAGCCAGAAAAGCTGGCTCCAATACTAGCCTCCATGGCTACTTTTTCATTAGTTGAAAATTCAAAATAGACACCGTATTTTTTAGCAATATCACCAAAGATATTACCTATCTCAGATGACGGCGTCCCAGGATAAGCCGAAACAAAATTCACCCCTGACTCCAGAGCCCCTTGCACTATCGCTTCATTGCCCAATAATATCTTTTTCATATAACAAAGTTTATCAGTTTGTCTTTTATAAAGATTACTCTCTTTATTTTATTGCCCTTTATGTATTTTATCATTTTATCACTAGACAAAGCAATCTTTTTGGCTTTTACTTCAGACAAGCCGATATCAGTTTCTATCTTATCACGAACTTTGCCATTTACTTGGATAATTAAACTAACTTTTTCCTCTTTAACCAATTTTGGATTATATTTAGGCCACTCGCTATTCCAACACAACCCATCGTCACACAATTCCTCCCAAAGCTCTTCGGTAGTATGAGGTGCAAAAGGATTCAATAAAATTAGAAGCACTGAATAATAATTTATTGAGATTTCTTTTTGTTTTTCCATTTCATTAACTAAAACCATAAGTGAAGAAATAGCTGTGTTAAATTTCAAGCTCTCAATATCTTCAGTTACTTTCTTAATTGTTTGATGAACAGTTTTTTCCAAATCACGACCGTCGCCTATTTTATTACCAACCCTATCCTTTAATCTCCACACCTTCTTTAAAAATCTCTGTGCTCCTTTAAGACCCTTCACATCCCAAGGAATTGTTTGTTCAAACGGACCCATAAACATTTCATAAACTCTTAGAATATCGGCTCCGTATTCTTTAACAATCTTATTAGGATTAATAACATTACCTTTTGATTTAGACATTTTAATTCCGCCTTCTCCTAAAATCATTCCATGTGAAGTTCTTTTTTTATAGGGCTCTGATCCAATTGGCTTCGGAATAACTCCAATATCCCACAAAAATTTAAAAATAAAACGAGAATATAATAAATGCAAAGTGGTATGTTCCATTCCACCATTATACCAATCAACTGGCATCCAATACTCAAGCTTCTTGGGATCGGCTAGTTTCTTCTTATTATTAGGATCACAATAACGCAAGAAATACCAATTAGAACCCGCCCAATTAGGCATAACATCTGTTTCTCTTTTAGCTCTACCACCACACTTAGGACAATCAACGCCAATCCAAGATTTAGCCTTCGCTAAAGCAGACTCCCCTTCTTTCCCAGGCTTGTAATCTTTAATTTTAGGCAATTCCACCGGTAAATCTTTTTCTGAAACAGGAAGCCAGCCACATTTTTTACAATTAACCATTGGTATTGGTTCCCCCCAATATCTTTGACGAGAAAATATCCAGTCCCTTAACTTATAATTAATTGTTTTTTTAGCCCTACGCTTTTTACTTAGCCACTCTATTATTTCTTCCCTCGCTTTTGCCGATTTCATTCCAGTAAAGTTTCCAGAATCAACTAGAACATCTTTTTTAACTACTTCTATAACTGGCAAGCTGTGCTCTTTAGCAAAATCCAAATCACGCTGATCGTGGCCAGGTACAGCCATTATGGCACCCGTCCCATATTCCGTTAAAACATAATCGGCGACAAAAACAGGAATCTTTTTATTATTAACTGGATTAATAGCCCTGGTCTTAGGATTTACATCTTTAGCTAAAGGATGACCAGGAGACAAAACCAAATAAGTACAACCAAATATTGTTTCTGACCGGGTTGTAAAAACAAGGACACTATTATCTGAATCTTGAATTTTGAATTCTATTTCTGCTCCTTCACTTCTTCCTATCCACTCTTTTTGTCCGGCTTTGACTCTTTCTGGATAATCAACCTTATCCAAGTCTTTTAATAATCGATCGGCGTATTCAGTAATTTTTAACATCCACTGTTCTTTCTCTTTTTCAACAACTTTGCTCCCACAACGCTCACAAACATCATTAACAACCTCTTCGTTAGCCAGACCAATCTTACAAGAAGTACACCAATTAATAGGCATCTTCGCTTTATAGGCTAATCCCTTTTTGAATAGCTGAATAAATATCCACTGAGTCCATTTATAATAAGACGGATCTGTGGTGTTTATCTCTCTATCCCAATCAAAAGAAAGACCTAACTTTTTTTCCTGGTCCTTAAAAACTTCTATATTCTCTTTAGTGGCTACGATCGGATGAATTCCTGTTTTAATTGCATAGTTTTCAGTTGGCAAACCAAAGGAATCCCAACCCATTGGAAATAATACATTGAAACCTTCTTTCCTTTTCTTTCTAGCTAAAATATCTAAACCAACATAAGATCGAGGATGGCCGACATGAAGCCCATCCCCGGAAGGATAAGGAAACTCAACCAAAATATAATATTTTGGCTTTTTAGATCCGCTAGCTGGCGGATCAACTGCTTTAAAAGTATTTTCTTTCTCCCACTTTTTCTGCCATTTTTCTTCAATTTTCTTTGGATTGTATTCTTTCATATTATTTCTCATTATTCCTTATAATAACATACTAATAAAACAATTCCAAATTAAAAACATTGACAAAAATTTGATTTTGTAATATCATTTGGTTAGTTAGTTTATAATTCAATATTAACTCGGGAAGAAAGAGAGTGAGGAAAGTGATGATTAGTAGAAGGGCTCTACGAATGTTAGTTTTAGGACAAAGAAGTAGCTGGCGAAAATCAAAAGAAGTGGTAAGAGAAGGAGATCTTCCAGAATGTCGTACAAGTATGGGAGATTCTAATTTTATTCTTTCAAAAAGAAGAAGAATGGGGGAAAATAACAGACCCTATTTCTCTTGCAGATTATTTATTTCGAATCGCTATGGCTCTGAAATTTTCGACGGTTGGATGGTAGGTTTGCTTTACTTCTTCGTTCAAAAGAAATTAAAATTTGAAGAGGAAAGATATCCAAAAGCTATCAGAAAACTCGGAGCGAAACTGGTATAAGTGATAATACAAACAAGGGCGAGAGAAGAAAGTCTCGCCTTTTTCTTTCGAAAAAAATTAAATGTTAAACAAATTTTTAGTATTTTGGACAGTTGCTTGAGCGATTTCTTCAAAAGAGATCTTTTTTATTTTAGCAATTTCTTGAACGATATATTCAACATTAACTGGTTCGTTGCGTTTTGTTTTAGATTGAGGCGGAGTTAGATAAGGACAATCTGTTTCAACTAATATTTTATCTAAAGGAGTTTTTTTTATAACTTCTTTTAAATCAAATTTAAACATTATCCCATTCATTCCTAAGCAAAATCCCATATCTAAATACTTTTTAGCTTCTTGCCAATTACCGGTAAAACAATGAATAACACCTCGTGGTTGTTCATTGTTCTTTGTTCGCTGTTCTTCGAGGATTTGCAACAAATCCTCATGAGCCATCCGACAATGCAATATAACTGGCAGGTTTAATTCTTTAGCCAAATTTAATTGTTCTAACAATACTTCTTTTTGTCTGTCTTTAAACTTGCCGTAATCTCTAAAATAATCAAGTCCTATTTCTCCAATCGCAACCACTTTTTTTGACGATAGACATAAACTTCTACACTGCGAAGTATAGAAGTTTTCGGCCATTTCGGCATGGATTGGGTGAAGACCAACCGCAGCATGAACTCCATTGTATTTTTCGGCAATCTCAATAGCTTTTTTGCTTGTATCATACTCCGATCCAACATTTATCATTCTAATATTTTCAGCCAAAGAACGCTTGATAACTTCATCAAAATCCTTTTCAAAAGCTTTAAAATTAAGATGGGCGTGGGAATCTATTAGCATATGGTATTGTCAAGCCCTAGTCTTGGGAACAGTACTTCTGATTTCGGGTTTGAAAATTTACCATTTTTTCTAGCAATCTCTTTCTTAATTTTCTCTGATGTCTCTGGCAAAAACGGCTCAAGTAGCTCAACTATATTATCTAGAACGATTAATAAATTATCTAAGGTCTTGGCTGAATTTTTTTGTCGTTCCCATGGCTTCTCTCTCTCAATATATCTATCACAAAAACTAATTAAATCCCAAATACTTTTTAAGGCCTCGTTAAATTTAAACTCTTCTAAAGCTTTTTTATAGGTCTCTTGAGTTTTAATTATTTCAGGCTCAACATCTTTAATATTTCCATTTTTAAAACCAACACTTTCAGCCATTGTTCTTACTCTAGCAAGCAAATTACCTATTCCGGAAGCTAAATCAGAATTATATCTTTGTTCAAACTTCTCATAAGTAAAATCACCATCTCCAGCTGAAGGGATTTCTCTTAATAAATAATATCTAACTGCATCGGTTCCATATTTTTTAACCAATTCAAATGGATCAACAACATTACCTAGTGATTTAGACATTTTCTGACCATTAACGCCGATAAAACCATGAACAAATATTTTCTTAGGCAGATCTATTCCTAAAGATAAAAGCATTGCTGGCCAAATAAGGGCATGAAATTTTAAGATATCTTTTCCGATACAATGAACATCAACTGGCCAATACTTTTTAAATTTATCTCCATCATCATAATCAAGAGCTGATATATAGTTAGACAAAGCATCAGCCCAAACATACATTACTTGAGAGTCATCTCCAGGAACTGGAATTCCCCATTCTAATTTCTCTTTTGATCTTGAAAAGCTTATATCTTCCAATCCTTGTCTTATGAAGCCAAGAACTTCATTCTTTCTTGTTTCAGGAATTATTTTAAGTTCATCTTTCTCAATTCTTTCTTTTATTTCGTCTTGATATTTTGAAAGCTTAAAGAAATAGTTTTCTTCTTCCACTATTTCTAAATCTTTTTTATGAATAGAACATTTACCATCTTCCAGGTCTTTTTCTTTAACAAATGTCTCACAGCCAATACAATACAATCCCTCATACTTTTTCTTATATAAATCTCCATTTTCTTCAAGCTTCTTCCAAACTTTTTCAACTACTGGCCAATGCCTTTTCTTATCAGTCGTCCTTATAAAATCGTTATTTGATAAATTTAAAACACCTGCTAATTCTTTAACTTTTTGGGAAATTTCATCAACAAAATCTTGAGGGTTTTTATTTAACTCTTTAGCTTTTTTAGCAATTTTGCTTCCGTGTTCATCTGTACCCGTCAAAAAATAGACATCTTCTTCTAATGCCCTATGCCAACGCGCTAAAACATCTGCTTGGATAGACTCTTCAGCAAATCCAATATGAGGATCAGCGTTTGTATAAACTATACTAGTTGTGATATAAAATTTTTCCATAATATTTATCTCTCGTCCTTTGTTTGTTTTACCACAAAATTAACTTTTTTACTACACTACGTATTAAATCATCTAAAATCAAACCAAAAGGGTATCGCTTAAATCATTTAATTTCTAACCGAAATTAGTTAAGATTTGTAGAT